>Ga0209406_1003290_pt1 | contig 10332 bp, 15 predicted proteins | sample COGITO_mtgs_1204_FD_184808 | JGI IMG/M metagenome (GOLD analysis project Ga0209406, IMG submission 184808) | Pelagic marine microbial communities from North Sea - COGITO_mtgs_120426 (SPAdes) (version 2) | ecosystem: Environmental > Aquatic > Marine > Epipelagic ...
CAACAACAGCGGCAACAACGCGAACAGGGCCAACAATGGTAACAACGCGAACAGGGCCAACAACAGCGGCAACAACGCCGGTAACAACGCTAACGGTATGTTGAACAACGCTAAGAAGCTTCGCAACCTGGCAAAGAAGATTGCGATGAATGCTATTAACAAGGCTCGCAAGGAGATGAACAACCAGTAAGCATTCACAAAATATGAATAGAATAAACAATTAATTTACATACGCTCAATGTATGTAAATTAATTCCGATGTAAACAGTAAGATGTCTCTCAACGATCTTAAACGAGATTTTCTAAAAAAGTTAGGGTCCGGTCTACGCAATTTACTGAATGCTGATGAAATAGGTTCAGACCCAGATACCGAAATGAAAGAATTCATAAAAATACACATGTTAATAAAGAATAATGTCGGTAAATATGAGTTTTCTGAATCTAAATTTGTGACTGCTGTGAGTAGACTCGACTTTGATCTACTTTCCCAGATTCTTTTACAATTCGATCAAAGTGGTGTTACGATACAGAAGGTTCTTAAAGAGTCTAAATTCAATCCATTGACGATGTCAGGTAGGGAAATATACCTGGGTACATTGATTGAACAAGGTGAAATCGAAACATTTTTACATTTTATCGCCTTTTAACTACATCCGTGGCGAGAACTGAAGCTGAGGAACACGACTGAAGGCATAGCCATGCAATCATAGGGAAAATCATTGGGGGTGGTAGTTTTGGGGGAAAGCTGGACGTAGCCTTATTTATCATATACCCCATAAGCATCACACATATACAAGATGTGCATATGGTACTGATATGAGACATCAAATATGTATTTGGCATAGGACCCTTCTTATTACTCAAATAATCAGATAAGATTGGTATAGGTATCTTATTTATCAGAGGTAACTTACATATGAGAAGTAATGGAAATGGTATCATCACTCTTTATATACACTGATACTTTTTTTAGCGTCTGGTTATTTTAATATTGAATCGCTTGGACATAAATTTTTCAACTTCCCCAAAAGTTGGATAACTCCATAGATACCAACGGGACCAGAATCCAGCACTATCGATACCACTCATCTTCCAATTCTCTTTGTCGCTTCGATCGACATTTAACATTTTCATTTGGATCTTCTTAGGATCTCGTTCGTCTAAGGTCTGTCTGGGTACATGACCCCCATGGCGCAATACATAGGAACGCATACGTGAGGGAGTCTTGTGTTTGGTGTAGTCAGAATATCCACTGGCACCAAAATCAACACTCCTGCCGTCGTCTAGTATCGCCCTGAACTTTTTCTTCTTGTCAGGGCTTTTAGTGACTATGACGCGCATACTTATAATTTACAAAGATAATTTACTTACCGCAACCACCACCGCAGCAGTATTCCTCCTTGGAAGAGGGGAAGATGTCACGCTCAGGTCCACGCTTGACACGGTACATGTGATCGTACGCATGGAGAACAGCGATACCGGTCACCATAGTGAGAAGAACGGGGCGGTTCATCTTACGGACCGAGAAACCATACAGGCCAACGAGTGCGATGAGAACAAATTGGACGAGGGTTAGTGTGGGGATGGAGGGCATCTTGAAACGATCCGCGAGAGATTTAGTTTCAGGGGTAGGCTCAGGGTTGGCGATCACCATAGACTCTTGCTTGTATCCGGGCATTTTTATTATCTACTGAGAAAATAATGTGGTCTCTCCTGTTGGTTCCATGTGTGATGATTCTCGTGGATTATCTGAAAATGCCTATAGATACCTTGTATTTTACAAAGGTTGGGAGACCTCTACTCGGTATCACAAATACGTTCAGAGATGTGATACACGGTATATCAAAACATCATGTCAAAAATTATCCAGGGCTTTTTCTGATTAGAATGCACTACAATAAGATACGCAGAGAGTTTGATCGTATCGCACCTACACTAGATAAGAAGTATTACCATGATATCGATCCCTGGTTTGAAAAAAATGACAACTACTACTTTTATAAGATTGAAAATTTCCCATTGTTGTACGGTTTAGTTAAACAGATTAAGTGTATAGATACTAGTGTCGCAGCATTCGCAGTTGTAGAAGGTCCGATGATAATACCACCCCATAGAGCCGAATCCAATAAACTCCTACGATACCAATTGACTATACATGGCGATGGGGATTGTAGTCTATACACAGCTGAAGGTAGACACATACACAGAGAGGGTGAAGATATCCTCTTTGACCATGCGAGATACCATGAACTGATAAAAACTGACAACGCTCGGAGAGTCACACTTATTCTCGATATTCATAGGTGATTCCTACATACAGCGATATACATATCACTCCCACCTATGAGTTCTAGAGTCCTGTCATCAACTATGCGTTTTGTAAACGGTCCAGATGTTCCATTCTTACACCTCATACACAGTGCCGAGAGCTTGGTCACATCACATGCGAGTGGAATACAGTCGGTAAGTTCACCAAACTTTCTTTGAAATGCGTCACCATCGAGACCAGCTAATATCACCGATTTATTAATGTGAAGACAACACTCTACAAACTTCTTGAGTCTGGGAAAGAATTGTGCTTCATCTATGGCTATGATATCAGCCCGTTCAAATTCATCCGTATCGATGATATCAAATAGGTCATACACTTTATGACAATTGAACTTAACATTGTCGTGCGTTTTCAGGACTTCTTCAGCGGACCTAGTATCCTTAGCGGAATTGATAATCATCACACCTTTCCCGATAACTTTTAGACGCTTAAGTCGCCGAATAAGTTCAGATGTTTTACCGGAAAACATATTTCCCATAATAATCGAAAGTCCCATCTCGCTACTGACTATTATAATCTTATATCTTTTATATGGGTGAACTTCACAAGGCCATCTTCAATGGTCACGTAGGGTACTACAACCCCAGAACGGGACGGGTCCGCTTTGGTAAATGTATTTACCCAAATATTGCGTCGGCTATAAAATATCTTAAATAGCCTGTGTGATAGGGGATGCACAAAAATTCTAACTAATATCAATTAATGAATGGTATACCAATTCGCGAATCCGCGGCGCCTAATTTTCTATTAGAAATATTATCATTTTTATTAAACTATATATTTGTCATGACATCAAAAATACCCGTGAGACCACACTATTACGATGTAAGCATAGTGAAAGAAGCTGTAGATATAAAGAATAATTTTAAGATATTTCACGACGAAGTGGTAAATGTATACAAAGATTTCAAAACCATAAAAAATGATTACTACTTTGAGGATATAGTTCGCACAGAACCAGAGTGGACCAGATTCTACCTGAAATGGCTGAATGATATAGAACCAGAGGCGAGAAGGTTATGTCCAAAGAGTTCAGCTCTAATTGACAGTATGCCAAATGTTAGAATAGCGATGTTTTCAGTTTTGAAACCGGGTGCTAAAATATTGCTACACAAAGGACCGCATCGTGGTTGTTTAAGATTACACCTAGGATTAATAACACCAAATAGTGATGATTGCTTTCTAAATATTGCCGGTAAGTCATACAGTTGGAGAGATGGAGAAGTTATACTTTGGGACGACTCATATCCACATTATGTCGAAAACAATACAGATAAATATAGAGTCATTCTCTTTTGTGATATTGTGAGACCAATGAATTGTGTAGGAACTGCATTAAATAATCTATTGTTAAACCTACTATCTAAATACGCGATGAAAAATTGAAAATCTCATTGGGCGACCTTAATAAACACGGGTTTCTCGGGTCTAACAAGGAATAATCCAACTTGTAAGACCCTTCGCGCGAATTGCGATCCAACTATGATCGTACTACTTTCCACATACTTACGAGAGTTTGGTCTATGATGATCCAGTACCTTCTTCATAGATAGAATCCTTCTTATAGACACATTGTTACAGTGTGTAGTATTTAATTCAAGATTAACCGGTTCATTGTACCTTCCCCATACACTGTTAAAAAACAAATCAATATGTTTAGGTTTAGTAGTGTCAGTTATCATCAGAGAACACGTTCGCCCCATTTATATTCTGTGTGATAAAAATATTACTAAAAAATAAGAATGCCCGAGTTTTTTACAACTATAAGTAAGCGTAAGGAATTCGATAAAAGAATGAAACAAAAAATTGATCAGTTGGTTAACCTGTCTGACTTAGCCACTAACCGTGATCGAGAAGCCGCGATAAAAATCCAGCGATCTTGGAGGAGGACAAAGACTCCTGAGCACAAATTGAAACTCGCCCAATTGGTTAACAAATTAACTAAAAATTACATACAGATGAATAAAGTGAATGAAATATCACGACAACTGGAGAATATGAAGTTATACAACCGTAATAAGAACGGAAATGTGATAATGACAAATATAAATCCCAGGAAAAAGTAAGATGCCTCTCACTGATGCAGTCATCACCAAGAAGGTTGGACAACTGCGTAAAACCGAAGGTAAGATATATGCACCACTCAAATATTTCAGGGGGCTTACAACTCTCGGAGAAGTTGAGGCACGCTATAAGAAAATGCTCAAGCGAGACTATAAAGGATTCAAGACGGACAAGGGACAAAAAACTAAGACTTCCTCCTACACCCAAAAGTTTAGGAAAATGTATCCGGGAGCCAAATCCCTCCCTGAAATTGCTAAGGCTACTAAGATTCCTCTAAAGACTGTGAAGACCATCTACAATAGGGGACTCGCTGCGTGGAGAACCGGGCACCGACCGGGAGCCTCTCCACAAGCGTGGGGGTATGCTAGGGTGCACAGCTTCGCAACTAAGGGGAAGACGTACTATACGGCGGATAAGGATTTACGATAGTTTATACTTTCTGGGGTTGTCAATCAACGACCTTCGTATATTTTTCCAACATCCTTTAATTGCGTTTTTTGATCTATGTTTAAGTTTATCAGGTATCTGAAACTTGCCCCAATTTATGTACTGTACATAAGCCTTTTTACACGCTTCTAGTAAAGCTTCGTCTTGTTCGCGAGTCCATGATGTTTTACATCTACCCGGATATCTCAATATTTCATTGTGTAAATGTTTGCGATATCTAGACTGTATTGCTTCCAGTGTTCTATGCTCCAATATACAAGGCTTAGTGAATTCATTCCAACTCACTTCTTGAACAAGAACTTTTTCTAATGATTCCTTTAAAATTTGTTTTTCTTCTTCAGTCCAATGGTTTCTGTCGCGGTTATGTGTCGAATCTCGTTTAAGTATCACGTAGTATCTACCCTTGATAGCTGTGAGTGTTCTACCACTAATCTCATTGGGTGCGACGAACCGCTCCCAGACAACAGTATCACCAACCATTACCTTTTTACATGCGTCCATAAGTAATTGTTCATGATCATCCGACCAAGCACTACCATTAACTTCGTGATGAAACTCCGCATTTTGTTTATATGTAGCCCATCGTAGGTTTTCTACACTGTCGTCATGTCTTAATTCATTTTTGTGATCAACAACCGGTAAATTATTCGGGTTTGGTATGAACGTCGTAGCAATAATTCGATTTCCTCCCACAGTTAGAGTTATTCTATCTCCATTTTGTGCTATAGAATATCTATTATATCCTTCCACTCGATAACCATTCATTATGAGTTTACTTCTCTTGGTTCTGATTCTACCTTTAGTAGATGCCTCATATTTATATTTGGGGTCACCTAATATACATACTGGTATATCTTTCCACACTTCTCCGGGTAGAGAAGCATTCACTTCTTCATCAAAGCACCATTTATATCCAAAGAGATTATCAGTATTTTTCACTCCTCTACAAGCTTCAGATATCCGAGAAGTCATACTATCTATAGTTGTATGATTATGACTAATCTTATCAAAAAGTTTTTTTGCGGCATCTTTTGAACCGGTATATCGGTCAATCTTAGTTCCATCCAATTTACATCTCCAGATTGGTCGCGTCTTTGAATGTGTCTCAGGGTATGACTGATTTTTGCGTTGCCCCTGTCTGGTCTCCCACCTTAAATTTGTAAGTATGTTGCATGTACGGACTCGATTTATATGATCAACACTTAATTTTTTACCAAAATAATCACATTCTGGAATAAATGTTTTGCATATGATTGTATGCATATTTACATTTTCACCCCCCAATGAAACCAGGTAATAGCCACCTTCACTTAAATGTTTTTTACGTACAATTCCATCCCTAAAATGCTGAACGTTTCCAAAATTACTTACGTTAAAGTCTGAAAAATCCCTAACCTGTTTCCAAACTTCCATCCCTAAAAATGTGCGCAACAGATCGACACAATAACTCGAATGGGTTGGTTCGATAAACGTTTCGTTTGTTCTGGATATTTGACCATTACGTTTATGAGTAATAGGCATCTTAACTCACATTAACTTAAAGTCTCTAAGCTATTTAGGTTTAGATATTTTATCCATTGCGAGGTGACATTCTCTACATAAAGTAACAACTGGATACTTAGCATGTAGTTTCACAAACCTTCTCGGAACTTCTACGGAATGTATCTCACCGACTTCAAGGGCTTCGAGAGCTAGATCCATGACACCCCCGCGGTTTAATATCGTGTGTGCACTATCAAAACTTTTTTTAGGGCAACGACAGCATTCGCAGTGTTGACTTTTGAAATTTTTGAAGACCGTCTTAATAACATTAGCCCCACAGTTACCCAGTTTCGTTATAGCTTTAAAATCCAACTCATTTCCCGGGACCAAGGGGCGCCACTCTGTCTTCTTTAGGTAGTCGTCTATGTATTCCTCGATACGAGAACATAGTATTTTAAATTCATATGTATGAGGAGCTGTCACAGGATTCATGAACGTATGATGAAAGTAAATTTTCCGCGCATCCGATTTATAGTATACCTCATGTATCCAAATCTTTTTTAAATTCACCATATTACTTTTTACTTAAAATGTGGTAAATAGTGCATTTACTTAGGTATACAGTGGATAAAATTCTGCGTTAAATACAAGATGGTTCACCTGGACCGAATACACGAAGAAATTCGTGTTTTAAACATAAAAGACGAAACCTTACTATCGTTTCGTGTTTTTGAGAATTTCAATAAAAGACTGGATCATTTTAAGACGATAAAGTTGGGTATGTTCCCAGACCGTGTTAAATTGACGGAAGAAGAAGAGGAAGAAAAGCGATATATCGATACATATTTCAAAACCCTAAGGGAGTTGTTTCCAGAATTAGAGGCTAAATGGCGGAGGAGATATTGTTAAACACTGATTCTCTTATTCGTAATATCTATATATTCCTGGTTAATATCATAACCTAGATACCGTCTATTACATGATACTGCAGCGACTGCGGTTGTACCACTTCCCATAAAAGGATCTAGCACCACCGCATTCTCGACTGTGAAAAGTTTGATAAGATGTTCGACGAGTTCAACGGGTTTAACAGATAGGTGTGTATTGAATTCACTCTTTTCCTTTTTACTAGGCTTGGGAACGAGGAAAATACCATTGAAAAGTTCATCTTGAGTTGTCATAATATTCGAGGGAAACTTACCATCAACCTTCGTTTCCTCGGATGTGTTCATTAGACCCGTGCCATATTTCTCAAAATTATCTATGTAACGACCTTCTATGGGTTTAACTGCTAAACACATTGGCTCGATGGCAGGTTTAAGTTGTGGTGTTCTCCAGTCCTTGCACATTTCTTTTAGCTTCTCCTTTTCCTCGGGTGTCCTTTTTTTGTCCTTATCTATGATATGGTTTTGGGTAAACGCCTTAACCTGCGACTGCGTGTAAATCCATGCTAACATATCGCGAATTTCGAAACCAGAATCTTCGACAGCTACGGTCATAGAGTGGTACAACCTGGGGCTACTGAAAGATATGAAGGCTCCACCCGGTTTCAATACTCGAAAAACTTCATCGGAAACTTTACGATAAAATTCCGAGAACTTTTTTGATTGATTCCTATCGAATTTCATACCCTTTGGTAGATTACTAACCATATTAGATGAACCCTTTTTGTCTAGCTTTTTCTTGTCCCAATCATTACCTAAACCATCTAAGAAATATGGTGGATCTGTGCAGACCATATCAATAGAACTATCGGGAAGTTTTTTCATAGCCTCTATACAATCAGCTAACTCAACGATATTCGTTTCCATTACAAATTAGGCTACCTTAATCTTTAACTTTTATCTTTTGGAACATGGGATTGAAAATGTAATTATCTCTATACTTTGACTGGATCGGTGGTTGGTAGTATAGATTATCTGGGTGATTACCCTTCGTCGCATCAAGGTGCCCTATCTGCCATTTTTCGATAGGCACACAGAGAATAGTATCACAAATTTCCTTGATTTTATGTATTCCCCCCATCAGTCTATCATAGACATCACTTTTGTGTTCCAGTTCGTAGAGTTTGGAAAACATTTCAACATCTTTCATGTGCCGTTTAGCAATCTCGAATTGAAAAGCCTTGACACCTTTTACTTGTTCCTCTTTGGTTCCATTCGAGAGAACATTCATTTTAACATCACGACGCTTGTAGAGGTCTTTAAACACAAATGGAAATTTAAGGGAGTATTTTCCCTTTACATCGATTTTATCAAGGAGTGATTGTCCACCTGGTTTATTGAATGGCTGAATAGCATCTCTGGACGAAATTCCATGTTCACGAAAGAACTTTTCAGCGGCTTCTCTGTCGACCCAACCGTTGCCTCCTCTCATGTTAGGTTGCGAAAGCCATGATAGAGCTGCACCCTGGGCCGTTTTTAAACTCGGTAGTTTAAGTCCATGCTTATTGTACAGTTCACATAACTCGGGGGCATACGTTAGATTCATTTTTCTTATACAAATTCGATATAACATTCTTCTAACTTAGGTTAAAAAAATAAACTTTTATGAAATAAATGGACAGCCCCCGTGCGTCACCTCGTTTCATGTCCATGACCAAGGATGAGAGGCGTCAGCGATCCCCTCCCCCCGAAGAACGAATCTCTTGGAACGACTACTTCATGAAAGCTGCGACTTTGGCATCGGTCCGGTCTCCATGTGATAGACTAAAAGTGGGATGTGTTATAGTGAAGAACAATAGACTCATAAGTATGGGGTACAACGGATTCCTCGCTGGTACAGACCATAGGTCGATCGTGCGTTGGGGTCATGAACAAGCCACGATTCACGCAGAGATTAATGCCATCACCGATGCAGCGAAGAGAGGTGTCTCCATCGATGATTCTGTGGCCTACATCACACATTATCCATGTATCAACTGCTTCAAAGCCCTCGCGAGTAGTGGTGTCAAAAAGATATATTACCAAGTTGATTACAAGAATGATCCAATCCTCGAAGATTTGGGTTACGGAATTTCGCTGATAAAGGTATAGGATGATACTTCTTGACCAAATAGCACGTTACATATCCAAAGATATCATGTTACCCACACGTTGTTATGCCACTAAAAAGCAGCGTGTATCGGTAAAAGATTGTTGTGATTGTAAGATTTTCTGTAAAAAACCACCAAAGGGTTCAGTACCTGCAGTAATATTAATAACGAATTCTAAGCCCTAACTCTCTTCATCCCCTCTTCACAGAGAATCCTATTGACACACTCAACTTCATCTTTCGTCCATTCAGGTGCACCATACAAAGACCTAAAATTCGAATACAATCTCTTCTTACCAGTAAAGTCGTTTACAATTAATCTTCTATCGAGATCCTCATTTTCGACACCATCTGGACACCAAGGCCAATTGTCAAAGTTGAAACGAATAGTTTTGAATGGTGCACCTGCCGTATATCCTTTCATGCGAATGCCACCTTCACCGATAGGTTCGGCTTCGAAATCATGATGGGGTATGGCAACACTCATCTTATCGATGATGCTCAAGATGTTCCTCATGGTGAACGAGGCACCGAGTTTATAGACGGAATCGTTTTCGAAACAAACCATATTTTGATTGTTGAATATTACTTGGAAATACAGAGGAATCATTGTCCACTTAGGTATCATTTAAAGAATTCGCCCAAATAAAGAGTAATGGATCCGTCCAAGCTTCCTGTAGATATTTTACGTGTACTTCAAAGTCCCGAGCTTCCAATGGCCAAGAAAATGATGGCCTTCAATATGCTCATGCCCAATTTACCAGCCGATCCAAAACACACACAGGCGTACGACGACAACCTAGAGGTTGGTAATACGATTAAGCGTCTTGTGGACGAGGGAAAGATAAGTATCAATGGGTTAGACAAGGACTTTAAACTAAACATAATTACCAACTCGCAGTAGCGACCTGATGACGCTGGTTTGCCTCCGGGTCAGCTTGTGCGGGGTCAAATATAATCTTGCGCTTCACGCG
>Ga0209406_1003301_pt1 | contig 10307 bp, 8 predicted proteins | sample COGITO_mtgs_1204_FD_184808 | JGI IMG/M metagenome (GOLD analysis project Ga0209406, IMG submission 184808) | Pelagic marine microbial communities from North Sea - COGITO_mtgs_120426 (SPAdes) (version 2) | ecosystem: Environmental > Aquatic > Marine > Epipelagic ...
AGTCCGACAATGGCTAAAACATATTGTACGCCCTGACATGATTGTGTTGTCGTCCGAACATGTAGATGTCAACTTTAAGGCAGTTTTCGCTGGGGTCGGTATAGGGATTATATCGGACCAGAAAGCTAAAAGCTACGGAGGATTTCAACCCATCCCCACCAGTGAGGAATGGTCCGTGCCAACATGGCTGGTCACACATGTGGACCTCCACCGTACGGAGAAAGTTCAAGCGATGCTAAGGTGCATAAAGTCCGCTCGTCAGGAAGAATGATCTGGAGCGTGCCATTAAACTAATGAGAACACCCACAACATTGCTGGCACAGCCTAAATCTATGCGCTCAATAATTGACGCCACCCAGAGAGAGTATCAGTACGGTTTGGCTTGAAATTGATGTGCTTAATAGTTCGCCTGATCTTACTCAGGAGGACCGCTTTCGGGACCGCTTTTATATTTTAGAACTAAAATAAGTATCTGTAATTAAAACAAAATATAGAAAGTTCAACGTCCTCTTCTGGGCACCACAAAAAATATCTAAGTAATTGTAGTTATTATATAAAAATTGGTTTGGTGCCTGTGAAATCTAGCCACAGGACCACTTTGTTAGCTCTTGATGGGATGGAGAATGTCTTGTCATCCAAAGACGCTGCAAATTAGCCCTGCCCGTCTCAATTGGTTTTGTCTCAGAGAACCATCAAAAAGGCTGAAAGCATAGTTTGTCACCGTTCGATGAGTGAGCGAATATGGGTCGACACATTCCTTGCGTCGACGACGGCCTCCCTGACTAGCCAATCAAAGTGGCTTGAGAGAGATTTTACACGTTCAACCTCACGAAATGCTAAATAGCATTGCCCCACATAAACTACAGCCAAATTTGGTCCAAAAATAGTGACTGGGGAGCTAAATACTCTGTGCGCGTCAAATAGGAATATGCGCAGTCTTGGAAACATCTGATCGCATTGATCGGCGATGAAACCGAGCTGCTCATATCGCACGCTTTCTTCAACACCCTTATAATATGCCGTTCCAGCTGCGCACGATTCAATTTCATGAACTGGAACAGCTATTTCATAGTCAGAAACCCCCGATGAAAGCCATTGCAATTGATCCTGCATCGCGCTGAATGCCTCAGGTAACCGACGCTCTCGTACAGATGCGTACTCCCAATCTAACATTCGTTTAGTTTTCAGAACATCCGGTAAAGTGGCAGGGACATGACGGACTTTGTACCCAGCGGCCTCATGATGCCATTCAAGAAGTTGTTCATCAGCCGAAGTGCGTTCGGCTGGACTCAATGAGAGTGCAGCAGCCACAATATCGCCAGGAGTCTCAGGTCGATTTGTTAGCCCAAGCAACCAGTCGGTGCTCACACCCAAAGCATTTGCGGCATCCGCAGTTAACTGAGCGTTTGGGAGGCGTGGATGGTCATTCTTGAGGAGCTGACCGATAGTAGAACGATCCACTTTGGCTGCTCGAGATAATCCACTTTTTGTCACGCCTTTCATCGACATTACTTCCATGAGGCGCTCTCGAAATAGGCTCGCTCGTCTTCGTTTGTCCATAATTTTTTACTTTATAGATTTAAATCTGCATAAAGGACATTAAGCAGCAAATATACCTAATGTCCATATGCTTGTACCCGCGATATTCCATGGAAACATAATACTCCACGTCGAGGTCAGTTGATGGACAGCAAATTTAGACTTTTAACGAAAGCTGTAACTTGGCAAATTGCTGGGTTTTTCACAATGATGCTAATCAGTTTTCTTTACACTGGCTCTGTTGCAGCAAGTGGGGCGATAGCCATCGCAGGATCGATCGCTGGCTTCGTCTCATATTTTGTACATGAGGTAGTTTGGTCAAAAATTACGTGGGGGGTGCAGTCAAACAAATAAGAACACACATCAGCTGGAGACCAAGAAATTCCAACCCATGACCCATAAATTCAACGCATTCATGCTCGAAACGGCTATACCGTCCTTACCAAGGACAACGTTGATACCGCATTGGATCACACCAATACGGTCAACTCATAAGTTTTGAATATGCAGACTGATACATCCACTAAGCCAATTCAGATGCTCGATTTTGATTTGGGGGCAAGCTCGTTTCCAGTCACGACTTCATCACCCAAAGCACAGCAGCTTTTTGATTTAGGATTGAACTGGTGCTTCGGGTTTAATCAAGAAGAAGGACTTGCCTGCTTCAAGCGGGCGATTGAATGCGACCCAGATTGTGCGATGCTTTATTGGGGTGCCGCGTATGCGGCGGGACCGTTTTACAATATGCCGTGGGGCGATTTTTGTGAGGAGGAAGTGACGGAGTGCACTGCATTTTGCCATCGCATGATCGAGAGTGCATTGCACTTGTCTGGCCGAGCCTCACCGCTGGAGGCCGCGTTGATCAAGGCACTGTCACGTCGGGTGCAAGCACCCAATGCTGTGTCCATGGCCACGTTCGACAGCTGGGATGATGCCTACGCCAACACTATGCGCGACGTTTATCGGGAGTATCCCGAAAATCTGGATGTTGTCGCCTTGTTCATCGAGGCGATGATGACCCGTACGCCGTGGCGGATGTGGGATGTGAACACCGAGTTGCCCCCACGTGGCGCAGATACGCTTGAGGCGATCGAGGTCTGTGAAACTGCTATTTCCCAGGCGGACAGACGGCTTGTGCCACAACATTTCGCGATTTTGCACCTGCACATTCACCTGTTAGAAATGTCGACAACGCCGGAACGGGCGATTGCCTCTGCAAACCGTCTTGCCGGGCTGTGTCCCGATGCGGGCCATATCCACCACATGCCTGGTCATATTTATCTGCTGTGCGGCGAATATGAGAAGGCGTGCATCACTAGCCAAGCAGCGATCGAGGTGAACCGCAAATACCTCGCCTATGCGGGGCCGTATAATTACTACACTACTGCTCGGTGCCATGACCTGCATTTGATGATGTATGCTGCCATGTTATCGGGGCAATTTGCCCCCGCCATGGCAGCGGCCGAAGAAATTTGTGAAACCCTCACTCCAGATGTGGTTGACCTAAAATCTAAACCGTTCATCGGCGCTACGATGGAGGGGTATTTTTCCATGAAGATGCACGTCCTAGTGCGCTTTGGCCGCTGGCAAGAGATTATCGACAGCCCGATGCTGGAAAACAGTCTGCTATATTGTGTGTCCACAGCGATGCATCACTATGCCAAGGCAATCGCGTACGCAGTGCTCGGGAATGCCAGAGATGCGGACCATCAAAAGATGGCATTCTATCTGGCGCTTGAGTATATCAAGCCGGGGCGCAAACTTTTCAACAACCCTGCGCTGACGACGTTGGCCGTTGGTGAAATGATGATGCTTGGCGAATTAGAATATCACAAAGGCAATTACCCACTAGCCTTCGCCCACCTGCGCGAAAGCGTGCGTCGCTGTGATAATCTGCATTATTCAGAGCCATGGCCGTGGATGCATCCGCCGCGCCACGCTTTGGGCGCGTTGCTTTTGGAGCAAGGCCACTACGTTGAGGCCGAAGAGGTTTACCGTTCGGATTTGGGACTAAACGACACGGTGCCCCGGTGCGCACAGCACTGGGCAAATATCTGGTCCCTGCACGGGCTGGCAGAGTGTTTGACGCAGCGTGGTGCTAACGTCGAGTTAGCACAATTGCAACCTAGATTGGACGTGGCGCGCGCACTCACCGATACAGCTGTAACCTCATCGTGCTGTTGCCGAAAGATGACGGCAGATCACAATGTTTAATAAAAATGGAGCTGCCTAATGATCGCCAGCCTATCAATGTATGCACGCCCAGAAACTGCGGCTGCCATCGATAATCTGTGGGCGCTGACACTTGAAAACGTGGTTGCCGCGGGCGTAGATGCACCAGTGATGTTAACGCAGGATACTGATCCGATGAGCGTATGGACTGACCCCGCGCTGGTCTTGAGCCAGACCTGTGGGATGCCCTATCGCAAGTTCCTGCATGGCAAAGTGCAACTTATCGGGACACCACATTTCGACCTGCAAGAATGTCCGGTCGGACATTATTTTAGTGTGTTCGTCGTGCAAAAAGAAGATCCGCGCAAATCGCTTGCGGAATTTGACAGCGCGCGGTTTGCTTTCAACGAAGAAAACTCTCAATCTGGGTTTGCTGCCCCGCTCAATCATGCGGCGCCATTTGGCGTCACTTTCGGCGACCGTATTCGATCGGGAGGCCATACTAAATCAGCTGAAATGGTAGCGAATAACACGGCAGATATCGCGTCACTTGACGCTGTGACGTGGAAACTGATCAAGCGGTATGATAGTTTCGCGTCTAATCTGCGGGTGTTGGAACGCACGAACCCCACAACGCCGGCGCTGCCGTTTATCACGTCGCTGGCCAATGATCCGGTAGTGATCCGAACCGCGTTCGCAACTGCGCTGAAAACGCTGCCAGATGAGCAAAAACAGACGTTGTGTCTGCTTGGTCTTACCCAAATTCCGGCGACAGATTACCTCTGCATCCCCAATCCCACCTAGCGGAACGAAAGTAAACGAATGACACACGCCTCCCACCGCGGCAGCTTGGTGCGTGAAGCGATCACTCCGCTATACACCAGAAGGACCGCTTTCGGGACCGCTTTGTCATTCCGAGACAAGATGGAGAATGTTTTGGCATGAGAAGACGGTATAAGGTCGCTCTTTCGGTCTCAAGTGGTTTTGTCTTACAGTGCCATTTCGGTGCTTGGGCAGCCAACCAATTCTTGTTCCACGTCATGATGGGAGGCAGGCTTATAAAAAAATATTTTAATTTCTTAACAACGCTGAGTCTATTCCAATTTTAATTACCAAGTCTCACACTTAGACCCTACCTAATAATTCAAAGTTCTCTAAATGTGGTCTATAAGCGTTGCATTAGAGAATATAGGGTCATCTATTTTTTGTCCCACAATCATCGTTTGAATCCCAGCTATCGTTGCAGCCGTCAGTCCAACAATTGTATCTTCGAATGCTATTGTATTTTTCGCATCCAAATTCAATTTATCCAGGGTTTTAAAATACGGTAAGGGGTGTGGCTTACCCAGTGGCAAAGTGTCACCAGACACGACAATCTCCACCAATTCTATTGCATTCAAGACTTCTAAGCTTCGATTGATGGCCTGAAATGAATTAGAAGAACAGATAGAAACTCTGATCCCAGCAGACGAAAATGCCGTCAAAATATCAATGGCGTCACAAATAACACTTATCCTGCCGCCGTAATCGGTCAGCGCTTTTTCTTGCATAGCTTTATTTAGCACTGTCAGACAAAACTATTTGAGATCGGACGAGCGACTTTATAGCGTTTTCTAATGACAAAACACTCCCCATTTCGCTACATAAAATTTGGCTTGGGGCTGTTGAGTTAAAGCTGTGCTATTAAATTTTTTAGCAAGCGCATGGCCAGAAACAGACTTCAGGACTGTTAATACTCATTCATTTGTGTCTCTTTCCAAACTTGGTAGGAAAACATAAACATGAAAATGGAAAAGCACCAATAAGTGAATATCTCATTTTGATATTAGGAAGGACAGAGGCACAGCCTTGGCAAAATTATCAGTTGAGCAAGCTCTGGCAAAGGCCAAATCACACACGAAGAAGGGTGAGGTTGCAGAAGCACAAGCACTTTATGCGACTATTCTGAAAGCATTCCCGAATAATAAAAAGGCACAGCAAGGTCTGACTGCTTTGGGTGGTGGCCAACGATCTGCTGCAGAGCAAGGGCCACCTCAGGCAGTTATTAATCAACTCGTTACTTTATATAACCAGGGGCAATTGGAGTTGGTGATTGAACAAGCAAAAAACCTAACCAAACAATATCCAGCGTCCTTTATGCTTTGGAACATTTTAGGTGTCGCCAATAAAAGCTTAGGTAAGGTAGCTGAGGCTACCAATGCATTCATTAATGTGACCCGATATAACTCTAATTTTGCTGAAGGTTTTAGCAACCTAGGCGTCGTACTCGAGGATCAGGGGCAACTCGACGACGCAATGACAGCCCACAAAAGGGCCATAAAGCTCAAACCAGCTTTTTTTGAAGCCTACAATAATATGGGAGCCATTCTAAGAAAGCTCGGCAACCTCGAAGAGTCCATAAACTCATACAAGAAAGCGATTACTCTCAAGCCCAATTATATCGAAGCTCATAATAATTTAGGAGTGGCCCTTGCTGAAAAAGGTAACCTTAGGGAAGCGATAGCTTCCTACCAGCAGGCGCTTTCACATAAACCTGATTATGCTGAGGCCTACAGCAACATGGGCAATGCCCTCAAAGACCAAGGCAAGTTGGAAGAGGCGATAGAGGCTTACAACAAAGCCCTAATCATCACGCCTTATTTTGCTGATGCTCACTACAACATGGGAAACGCTCTCAAAGACCAAGATAAGCTGGAAGAGGCGATAGAGGCTTACAACAAAGCCCTAGTGATCAAGCCTGATTATGCTGAAGCCTACAGCAATATGGGTGTTGCTCTCACAGATCAAGGTAAGCTGGAAGGGGCGATAGAAGCTTACAACAAATCACTCTCACTCAAGCCTGATTACGCTGAAGCATACAGCAACATGGGTGTTACTCTCGCAGACCAAGGTAAGCTGGAAGAGGCGATAGAGGCTTACAACAAAGCCCTAGTGATCAAGCCTGATTATGCTGAAGCCTACAGCAATATGGGTGTTGCTCTTGCAGACCAAGGCAAGCTGAAAGAGGCGATAGAGGCTTACAACAAGGCTCTAGCCATCAAGCCTGATTATGCTGAAGCCTTTAACAACATAGGCAATACTCTCAAACAACAAGACAAGCTGGAAGAGGCGATAGAGGCTCACAACAAAGCTCTAGCCATCAAGCCTGAATATGCTGAGGCTTATAGCAACATCGGCGTTGCTCTTAAAGACCAAGGTAAGCTGGAGGAGGCTATAGAGGCTTACAACAAAGCTCTAGCCATCAAGCCTGACTATGCTGGGGCCCATTACAATTCAAGTTTTGCACTTCTGAACAGTGGCAGATTGAAAGAAGGGCTTGATGCATACGAATGGCGTTGGAAAACTGCCCAGTTTAAATCACCTCGAAGACATTTCTTACAACCTTTGTGGGATGGAAAAACAAGCCTGCAAGACCAAAGGATTCTTGTTTGGTGTGAACAAGGGGTTGGAGACACCATAATATGGTCCTCTCGCCTATCTCTTTTAGTCTCTCAGGCTGGACATTGTATTTTGGAATGCCAAAAAAAATTAGTCCCATTGCTATCACGGTCCTTTCCAAATGTTGAAGTGAAACCCGTGGATGTGAGCCGAGATACAGAAAGAGATGACTTTGATTTCCATCTGCCAATGGCAAGCCTGTACAGGCATTTTATTCCTGAAATCACCCGAAGCCCTAAGCCTGATGCTTTTCTTATGCCAGACCCAGTTAGGGTCAAATTTTGGAAAGACAGTTTGAGATTTTTAGGCGGCGGCCCTTATGTCGGTATTAGTTGGAAAAGCTCGCTGATGGGGGCGGAGCGCTCGAAACACTTCTCGTCACTATCAGAGTGGTCTTCTTTACTTACGCTTCCTAATATAAATTTTATAAATTTACAGTACGCTGATGCTGCCGATGGTTTGCTACAAATTCAAAATGAATTTGGCGTAAAAGTGCATAACTTTGATGATCTGGATCAATACAATGATTTAGATAATGTAGCTGCTCTTTCTGCCGCACTTGATTGTGTTGTGTCGTTTGGCACTTCAGTTCCGATGATCACAGCTGGAGTTGGAACTCTAACTAAATGCCCTTGTCTAGCGAATGGAAATTATAATAATATTTTAGGAGGCCCCATCGGTCCTTTGGTAGACAAATTTGAAAAGAATACATCGGAGCCATGGAGTAATGTCTTTGGATTAATCGCAGACGATATATCAAAGCTATGACTTAGATGCTTGGAGTAAGTTTGAGCCATTCCTAGATGATCTATTCGAAGGGCGTAAGGCCTAGTCCGAACCACCGTTCAGAAAGTCACATTCAAAGCCATCGTTAAATGCACGACCACCCACCAACACCTGTAACTCGCAAAAGAGTACTCAATGTCCGTCATCATAGAGTTTGAGACAGAGAGCGTTTTGACTTCGAGGAGTCATCGCTCATCACTGAGTTAAAGCTGGAGTATCTATATGGGCCAGAGCCTGAAGTTTCGGGAGAGTGATACCGTTAATGTAACGAAGTGCTATAAGTACCTGAAGGACATTCGTTTATAGGCTTTAACTATACCCCATTTTGGATGGTGTGGCTAGGTGCGTGTGTCTTGGTCCGTCGGACTGCTTGAATAAATTAAGATAACTATATCACATAGAAAGTTTTACAAAATACTTTTACAACCTATCACATTTTTTAGCATCTAAAATGAGGTAGGAAACCATGACTGAAACAGTTTTGCTTACTGGAGCATCGGGGTACATCGGGTTGCATTGCGCCAAAGAACTAATCGAGGCAGGCTACGCAGTGCGCGGTACTGTGCGCAGCCAGGCCAAAGCCCCAGAAGTACGCGAAACGCTTGCTGCAGCCTCCGTTGACACTGCCAATCTGTCTATTGTCGAGCTAGACCTAAACTCTGACCACGGTTGAACGACGCTGCGGCAGGCTGCGATTTCATTATGCATGTTGCCTCACCCTACATACTTGCGAACCCAAAAAACCCAAATGAATGTATCGCATATTACGAATATGGATCTTACTGTACAATGCCTTTGTCGTCAGCCCAAGTTCGCTGCAAAACTCCTCAGCAACGCTGCCGAGGCCGAGATCAATCGTGAAGGTTAACATACGGTTAAGAAAATGCCTTGGCTTCGCGACTCCAAATCAGCTATTCTTACAGCATCACCAGCTTGTTGCATTCGCGAGTTGAATCCACGGAGTAACACCGATGCGTCATGATAGAAAAAAGATACTTCTGATCGTGCCACATATGCCAGCGTTTGATTCATGTGTGCCGTTAATGATCCGCCTTTGTAAACGAGACAAGGTTGATGTGAAAATCATTATAAGCCGCAGACTTATTAAAATTGATCCACGAGTTGAAGGCACGCTAAAGGAAGCTGGCGTGCCTTATGTGGCCAAATCTCTCTTCGGGGTGGAAGTCTTTAGCTTTAAGGATATTGCGCGTTCAGATTTTGTGCTTACCCATTCTGACCCAATTGCATACGGCGGCAAGTTTCGTCCTCGGGACAACGCCATCAAAATATTGCAAAAGAATGTTATTTTCATTCAGCACGGTATGGTGCAGCAAGGGCTCCACACCAACGAGGTAATGCGCGATGTTTGGGACTACTATTCTCAAACCATGCTTGTCTGGGCAGATTTGCCAGATATAGCGACAGATTTTCTTGCCCCGAATGTGGCAAATCGGTTGCACGTAACGGGTATTACTAAAACCAACTTATTAAAACCTTGGCCAAATCAGGATCAATTGGTCGAAGAGTTTTCAAAATTTTCTCGCCGGGTGTTGATATGCCATAATTTTGGCTTCGAACCTGAGCGATATTCGAATCAAATGCTTGAAAAGGCTTTGGAAGTTTGGAAAGCGGCGGCTCTATCTCTACCTGATATTGCTTTCATACTGCGAGGTCATCGTGGAAAACGGCATGGCGACATTGAAAAAAGAATCGCTAAAGTTTGCGAAGATTGCCCGAATATTATCCGATCAGAGCGGCATTATGGCATTATGGCTATGGCCACAATTAACGATGTTATGGCATTAGTAGATTGTGTGATTTCCCATCCTTCTACCACTATTTTAGACGCGGTTTATGACGATAAGCCTGTCGCTGTCATGAATACCTTTCAACCTGTATTTGATAGTCTCCCCCATGTTGATGCACTAGAGGATTTTAACAAATTCATTAAAGGCGACACTGCCAATCGTACGAACAAAGCTTTGCAAGAGACTTATGGCAATGTCTCATCGAACCTAGACAAAGCTGCGCAGGTAGTGGAAGAACAAATGAATAAAACACCAATTTAAGCGAAAGCTAACTTTCTGTTATCGTTGATGTCTGGGTGTTTACTGATGCCTTACTAGGGAACCATTGGCCTCTTCTGGGCGCCACAAATCACAGTTAATTAATTGTAATTATTATATAGAAATTGGCTTGGTGCCTGTAAAACCTAGCCGCAGGGCCACTTTTTTATTTCGTGATGGGGTTAGGAGTCCTTTGTCATTCGGCGGAGTTACAAAGTTGCCATGCCTGTCTCAGATAGTTTAGTCTAACAAAGTCGACCCGATGGAGCGAGGACCAAGGCATTGTACAAAAAGATCCATATTCGT
>Ga0209406_1003306_pt1 | contig 10298 bp, 8 predicted proteins | sample COGITO_mtgs_1204_FD_184808 | JGI IMG/M metagenome (GOLD analysis project Ga0209406, IMG submission 184808) | Pelagic marine microbial communities from North Sea - COGITO_mtgs_120426 (SPAdes) (version 2) | ecosystem: Environmental > Aquatic > Marine > Epipelagic ...
AGAAGATGGGAAACACCGAATCCTGAGCGAAAAACAAATACTGTTCCAGGGACCACGTGGCTGTGTCTCCAGCATAAGACTCCGTATACACTTGATCATAATGCCCACGCAACACTTCCAAGCTTGAAGCCGCGCCCGGCATCATCAAAGACCCCCAAGCATCAACCTCGAAAGATGCCTGGCCAACCAAGCCATAAGGCTCCGCAAAAAGCACCGTTTCTGCCATGAATGTGTCAACATGCGCGTCTCCGTATTCAATTGGGTATGCCCATTGCACCAAAGGGTCGGAAAAAGGAATGGTCACAAAGTTGGCCGCATTCGCATTGCCGAAAATCGTGAATTCCCCCCCCACTGCGGCCCAAAAACTCAGTTGGTCCCCATTCCTCAAACACCATTCGGCCCCATCAAATGATTTGGCCAATGGGGAGTTGGGGGCGGGAAACACCTCCGCCATGCCCACCGCATTGCCTGACACACCGCTAAAGTCCCACACCTGCGCCGCGTCATCCGACGGGGTGGGGTCAATAAACGCTGCCGCTATGAGGTCCGCGGTATAACCCAAAGGCGGTGGGACGGGCTCCTGAATGAATGGCTGAGAAAACAGCGCGCCGTTCAAGGACAAAAACACCAACATCACCAAGGCGCCTCGGCCCGCTGTCCACCTGCTTTGAGAAATCATACCCGAAAGTACCCTGCACGCTCTCCTTACCCGAAAATCTCTCACCACTTTGCGTCATCATCATGACCAACGTGCCGAAAAAAAACCTGCATCTCCTAGCAGACATGGGCTTCGCAGACAGTTTCGCAGAGCGCCTAGAGGCATTCAACCTGCGTGATCGCAACCACATCATACTGGTCGGAAAAAGCCCCCACAAACGCCTGGCCAAAGGGGCATTCCCGTACACCAACCTGAAAGACGAGCACGCCCCGAATCCCGATGAATACAACAAGGTCATCGTACACTTTCTCCTGCCCATGGTCTGCCATTGGCTCAAGCAACACCGGGAACTGCGCATCCACTGGATGTTTTATGGTGCGGAAGTCTACCGCAATCCGCTGGTAGGCTATGACCCCATAGGGCCGGAAACCAAGCGTTACTTTTCCTTGAATTTGGACGACCTGAAAAGGAACGTCGGGTACCATTTGATCCACCGGCGGGCTTGGAAAAAGGCACTCCTCCAAGTGGAGAGCATACTCACGCACAACCCCGTGGAGTTCGAGCTGATCAAGAGCCTTGTGGCCGTTCCCCAAGCCAAGATGGAAACCTTCTTCTATGGCAAAGGTCTCGCCGACGCAGGACCCAAACCCCCTGTTGTTCCACCATCCAAACAAGGCCCATTGTCGGTGCAACTCGGACACTGCGCCTTTCCCTCCGTGAACCATATGGACTTCCTGAAAGCATGCGCACCACAGGCCGGGGTTGAGTTTCACGTGCCCCTATCATACGGAGATTCCAAATATGCCTTGTGGGTCAAAAAGCAGGCCCAAAACAGAACGGACCTGCACTGGATGATGCACCGCCTGCCCATTGAAGCATATATGAGGCACATCGATCAAATGGACGCCGGCGTCTTCCCCAATGCACGACAACAGGGGCTGAACAACATCAAGATGTTCATCCGCCAAGGCAAGCCTGTATTCCTTCACCCCGACAGCCCCACCACGGCGTACTATAAAAGCATTGGTATCGAAATTGGCCGCACCGACGCTTTCTCCGTCGAAGAATACCACAGATTGAAATCCTTAGCAGAACAGAACAAAGCCGCCTTCAGCGAATACGGCGGTGAAGCGGCCTGCCGCGAACACTATCAAAGGCTGTTCAACTGACGTAAACGCTGGCTCCTTCGGCACGCGCGATCCAACACCCCGAGGTCAACTCCGGTGCAACCCACATTCTTTGGCGGAAGACTCCCACCACCAACGGCCCGCTCGAGCATCCTCACCCGGAAGTACAGGACGCGTGCACGGCGCACAGCCTATGCTCGAATAGCCCAACTGATACAAGGGGTTCACCGGAACACCCGAAGACGATACCAAGGCCTCCACGGCAGCATCATCCCACTCAAGAAGCGGGTGGAATTTCCGCAAGCCCCAGGCCGGGGCCTCCTCAATGTGCTGAAAAGACTGCCGGTTTTCACTTTGCGCTTGCCTCAGTCCCGTGAGCCACCACTTCTTGCCTGAACAAGCGGCTTTCAATGGCATAATCTTTCGCGCGTTGCAACACGCTTTTCTGCCTTCCGTGCTCGCATAGATCTGAGACAAACCCGCTGAATCCAAGGCACCCGAATCAGGGCGTAACGCGCGGATTTCTACCCCGAAGAACCGTTCGGTATCCTTCCACGTTTGCAGTGTTGCTGGAAACAAACACCCCGTATCCAATGACACCAGGTCTATGTCCAAGCCCGCCTCTAAAACAGCCCATGTCAGCACTTGATCTTCCATGCTGAATGAAGTGGTCAGCACGGCATCCTCCTTAGTGGCTTCGTCCCCAAGAACTTCCACAATACGATCTATTAGCGCCAAGGGTTGTCCAAACAGTGGTTGACTGGTCATGCCACAAATGTAAACATGACACACAAACCCCACCTGTTAAGTGTGGATTATTAAGTCTTGCAAAGTCCGCTGTTCCAAAACCCCCAATTGGGCGTCCCTTACATCGACCATCATGCGATGTAAGCCACAGTCCTCTTCCACACAATCTTCACACCGCTCATAGTAATGCAAGCTCACACAGGCCAATGGCGCGATCGGCCCATCTATCATGCGCATCACCTTGGCCAAGACCACATCATTGGCTGGCACACTCAGCGCATGACCGCCACGAGGTCCCCGCCGACTCTTCACCACCCCACCAGCCCTCAACTCCACCAAGATTTGCTCCAAGAACTTAATGCTCATCGGTGAAGCAGCACAAATCTCTTTGGCACTCAACCAATCGGGGAGACCTTCTTCTAAAGCTTGGTGCTGGCGCTTGGCGAGCACAGTCAGAGCACGAAACGCATATTGGGCCTTTTTCGTCAGCATGCGCTCAATTTCCTCTTTTCCTTGCCGTCAGACAAGCACAGCGCAAAATGCGTCAATACACACTGAAAGGATACAAAAGGGGTTGTGAACGGCGATGTAACAAGGCGTCTGTCACATGGCACGGTATATATGGCCTCCAAGCCGCGCCAGCTCTACGCTCAAGAAGCTGACGTTCGCATGCTCCAAATTAATGACATTCGCAGTCAATAGGGCGGCTGACTCCATCTTGCGTCCCGTCGAACACCCACCTTCAACGGCATGGCAAAACCCCATCTCCACCTCATAGCCGACATGGGCTTTGCAGACTGTTTCACGGAACGCATAGAAGCATTGTCGCTGCAGGAAAAGAACAACATCATGCTGGTCGGCAAAAAGCCAGACAAGCGGTTGGCCAAAAAAAACCTGCCCTACACCAATCTCAAAGACACCTTCACTCCAGACCCTGCCAAGTTCGACCGTATATATGTCCACTTCCTCCTGCCCATGGTTTGTCACTGGCTCATGAAGCACCCCGACGTGCGCATCAATTGGGTCTTCTATGGTGCCGACGTCTACCGCAATCCGCTCGTGCAATACGACCCCATAGGCCCTGAAACGAAGCCTTACTTCTTCTTCAACATCTCCGACTTGGCGCGGTCTATAGGATATAAATTGATTCATCAGCGTGCCTGGTACAAAGCCCTTGGCCAGGTAGACGCCATTTTGTGGGGCAATCCCATAGAATTCAATCTGATCCAAAGCCTCATTCCTTCCTGCAAGGCCCGGTTCGAACCTTTTTGGTACGGCAAGGCCGCGGCAGACTTCAACATACCCCGGGCTGCCCCTGTCAAAAAAGAAAGCTCCACCCTATCTGTCCAATTGGGTCACTGTGCTTTTCCATCTGTGAACCACATGGATTTTCTCAAAAGCACACCCGAACGCAACAACGTCAGCTACCATGCGCCCGTTTCGTATGGCGACATGCAATACAGCCAGTGGCTACAAAAGCAGACCCTAAAACGTAAAGACCTCACATGGATAACAGAGCGCATTCCCATCAAGGAATTCATGCACCACATTGATCAGATGGATGCGGGCGTGTTTCCCAACATCCGTCAGCAAGGTCTCGCCAACATCCGGTCGTTCCTGCTTCAAGGCAAGCCCGTTTTCCTGCACCCTGAAAACCCCTCTTACCAGCAGCTAACCCAACAGGGCATAGCCATAGGGGACTGCAGAAATTTCTCCCGTTCAGAACACGATAGACTCATAGCCGCCGGAACAGGAAATGCCGCTTTGGTATTGGAACTCTATGGAGAAGATGTGTGCAACGCCCAATACGTTCGGCTTTTCGGCTGATGCCGGGTTTTACTTCCAATTGGGCACACCACTCATGTTGCGCTTGGGGGCATGCTTAAACTTGGCGGGTGTCCCCACATATACACCAGTCTCCTCTGAAGTACTCACCAAAGTTGAGCCCGCGCCCAATATGGAGCCGGCCCCCAACTTCTTCCCCGGAGCAACCGCGCTGCCGCATCCAAGAAAGGTGGAGTGACCCAACCGCACGCCACCACCCAAAGAAACGTTGTTGGCCAAGTGCGCATTCTCGCCCAGCTGACACCCGTGCCCAATCATGGACCCATGCGCAATGCACACCCCGTTTTCAATCACTGTTTCTTCATTCGCATTCCCCCGAACAACCGAAATGTTGCTGCCCAAACGACATCCCTCACCAATCTTGACGGAACCCAACTGTTCTAGGAACACCTTCTCCCTGCGGTCAGTTCCTCCCCAAACCCACATCATTCCAGCGACACCTACAACTGTCGACGCGCCAATGCTGGTGCCTTTCTCAATCTTGCTTTTCGCATAAATGACCGCCTGCGGTCCAATAACCACATCGTCCTTAATCTCACATGGCCCAATCACCGCACCGTGACCAATGAGGACCCGTTCACCCAGTTCCGCCTCTGGGTGTACCCAAGCGCCTCCCCTCAATTCCAACTTCTCGGATTCCAAATAATCCTCCTTGAACTCAGCACTCAATCGGTAAAATGCCTCTTGAGCTGCCGGCGTGCGGATCACCAAAACCTTCCGATGACTGGGTAATTCATCCTTGAAATCTGGACCAACAATAAGGACACAATCCCTCAAATGAGAGACGTGATTCACGTCCGACCCCGCGTAATACGTTGCACAACCCTCACCCGCATTGGGCAAGACAGACAGTCTATTCACTCCGGGTGACAATGACTCACGGGAGACCATCAATCCGCATTTCGCTTGTAGAACTTCGCCGGAGACCCAAACCACACTTCCCCATCAGGAACGTCGCTTCGAACCTGGGAACAGGCACCAATAATGCAATTCTCACCGATGCTGAAGCCCGGCATCAAGGTGACATTTGCACCAATCATGGTTCCAGAACCAATCGCACCCACACTCTTTTTGTCGCCCTCATTGAGATCTGGCGTGTCCGTGAGAACAAAGGCATATTTAATGACCACATCATTGCCAATTTCTGCGTTGGCAGATATCGTACAGCGGCTTCCAAACCCCACACGATCTCCGATTACAACATTCTCTCGAATCTCACAGTAGGCGGTGAATTTGCAGTCCTTGCCAATCGTAGCCCCTGCTCTTACAATACAAAACGGCCCAACGTGCGTGTTCGCACCTATTGTAGCGCCCTCTTCTACGTATGCTAAAGGATGAACCTCTGATGAGTGATGAATCAACTTCTCTGATAATCAGTGTCCGCGCAGGCAACTCTTATGCCTGAGCGAAACGTGGTTTGCTCATTTAAAAGTAGAACATGCAAGAAAGGCATCAAAGCACAAGGGAACTAACCTCAATCCCCATCAAGCCGTTGGGGGTTACGCCCATCCGTCACATTGATTAAACCTGCTGTGAATTTCACAAAATCACCGCAATCCATGCGGGGACTCTTCCTTCAGAATGTCTGCGCGCTTGAAAATTCAACGTCAAGCCACGCAACATCCGTTTTGTGATTGTACCCGGAGTGGGAATCGAACCCACACTCCAAAGGAACGCGAGTTTGAGTCGCGCGCGTCTACCAATTCCGCCATCCGGGCAATGAGGACCGCGAATTTAGCCCAACTCTTCCGAAACCAAGGGCAACGTCACACGGAACGTTGTACCCGCCCCCTCTTCGCTGCGTAAAATGACGATTTGTCCCCCGTGATAATCCCGAACAATGCGCCGCACCAAGCTCAAACCCAGTCCCCAACCGCGGGCTTTGGTGCTGAACCCAGGCTCAAAAACCTGGCGCTGCACCCGGCGCGACATTCCCCGACCACTGTCCTTCACATCGAGCACAGCCTGTCCTCCGACGCTCGTCAACTCCACATCCAAACGGCCTTTACCCTCCATGGCATCCACCGCATTGTTCGTCAAGTTTTCGAGCACCCACCCAAACAATGCCGGATTGAACGCGGCCTGAATGCCCTCCTTTGGCAAAGCCACACTAAACACGACACCTTTGGGCATCCTCCGCTCCAAGTAAGCCATGGTCTCCGACATAAAGTCCGCCAAATCAGCGGCCGACAACTCCGGGTCAGAGCCGATTTTGGAGAACCGGTCGGTCACCGTGCGCAACCTGTCGAGGTCCTTGCCCAACTCCGTCAAGACAGATTCGTCCACCCCTTCGGAGCGCAACACTTCCACCCAAGCCAGCAAGGCCGAGAGCGGTGTGCCCAACTGGTGTGCGGTCTCCTTGGCCATGCCCACCCAGACCCGGTTCTGCTCAGACCGGCGAAACGCACTGAAGGTGGAATACGCCAACAAGAGAAACCCGCCGATGATCAGCAACTGCACCACCGGGAAGAGCCGAAGTTGCTTCAATACAATGGACTCGTCGTACAGGATCCACCTTCTCTCCGCGTTGGGCAAGTCCAGGGAGATGGGGTTGTTGACCATCGCCAAGCGGCGAATCAACGCCGTGGTATCTGCAAGTTCCTCCACCGAAAATCGGTCGGCCTGCAGGATGTGCCTCAAAGAGGAGTCCGCCAACAACACGGGAATGGACGCCGAGTTCAGCACGGTTTCCGAAATGAACGAGTGAATGATGTCGTCCATGACGACCTGCAGGTCCCTGAACCTGTTGCTCTGATCATAGAACAATGTCAAGCCCTGCTCAAACTCAATCACAGACCCCCGCGCCTGCATAGCCAAACGCAAAGAGTCAAAGCGCGCGGGCGTCTGTAAAGGAGGCGGGACATTGATGTTGGCCTGCAGCACACTGTCCTTGTATACCAAAACCGGAATCGTCCGATTGGCCTGAATAAAGCGCGTGATGAACGTGAGGTCTACAGGCGCGCCGGGATCAGCTTCTTGAATAATGCGGTAAGCCTCACCAATCAAATCGGCCTTGTCCCTTTCCTCGCTGCGCAGAGAAGCGAACAACTCGTCGGTATACCCGACAAGCTGAGCGCGCTGCACAATGGCTTCGGACCAAAGTTCAACTTTGCGCTGCTCCTCTTGTCTGAGCGTGCGGGCAATCTGACCACTGGACCACAGCGTCAACGCCACGATTGCAGTCGCCCCAAATAGGAGAATGCCCCTTGAATATTGTTTACTGCTGTTGCGCACGACCGTACCCGCAAATTGCACCGCAGAAAATCGAGTTCACTGTATACAGGACCTTCAATGGTAAATTTTAACGGCGTGGTTCAGTTTGAACCAAATAAAAACGCCGGCAAATGCCGACGTTTCACTGACCACAGCGTGATAAAACAGGGGTCCAATTTGGTTAAGTTCTCGGGGGAGGGATCAACCACCGCTCCAAGAGGGTGCAATATACGAAATATTAACACTCGACCATAAACAATTCATTTTCGTCTTTGAATTAACGACGAAAGTCGTCATCGTCGTCATCCACTTTTTGCATCAAAGTGTCCTGAATCCGCGGCAAAAGGGATGGATTTCCCTCTGTTTCCGAAGTGATTTCGACAGCCGTCGTGTCTTGTACTCGATCCGGTTCCTCCGCTCCAATGACCAACTCTTTTAATCGACCGAATGCAGCCCGCCGTTCATCCTTTCTATGTGACTGGTGCGCCCGCTTGTCATACCCAAACTCAGGTGCTTCCAAGGTGCCTCCAATCGCCAGAAAAAACCGGTGACCGAGACCATCATCGGCCGTCGTTCCAAACTCATCCCGGCCCGACTTCAAATCCCTGATGGCAAAATCAAGGGTGTAATCCATGCCCCCTGACAAACGCTGCCACCCCGCAATGCCCACATCCATGGCATCCGAGACAACCGCCATCTGATCCAAACTGATCAGCCCCCTTTCCAAAGAAATGTGGCTTTCCATCGGCTCAAACTTGACGCGCCGCAACCGCCTGCTCAGGTCATCGGCATCTGCCAACATTCTGTATTTGCCCGCCTCCTTAAGCGTCTCGGGAATGCGCTGAAGCAAATCAAAGTCCACCAACTGTCCTCCCTCGATGCGGATGTCGAGGTCCGTCTCCCAAGCCAGGTTCTCGGGCTGATCAAATGCATAAGAAAGCGTGCCTTCGGCCCAGACCTGACCTTGAACATGCCCGGGAAGCAGTGTCGACTGTCCCAAACCACTTGTGCCCTCCAGGAGTTCTGCAATTTCCACCTCAGCCAAGCGGCCTTCAAATTCCAACCCCCGCTCATCCAACACCCCACCGCCGGCCATCCTGCCACCAAAAACATCGGCGCTCAATGACGCCACGCGCACCTCTTTTGTGAGGGGGTTCACGCTGCCTTGGGCCTCCACCGACTGGGCCGAGACCTTCTCCCAATTGAACCTTCTCAAATGCGCCACCCAATCCACATTGGGCAGCCAATCCATTGAACGCGTTTGTCCAGTTTCCGCACTTCCCTGGGTGAGGGGGTGCAACAGGTCAACGTCCAAAACCGAAAGGTCCAGGTCAATGTCACAGCGCGTGCCGTCCATGGTGCCCACCAATTCCGCCGCCCCCGAAATACCCGGAGCTGTCACATCATCAAGCGTCACTTTCCACCGTTGCCCCTGGCCTGATGCCGAGGCTTTGGCCACATGAAAAACGAAGGGGTCCTTACTGGTATTCAAGGCACCCCTGAGGTCAGTTAAGCCGAATTCAACCGCACCAGACGCCCACGCCCAATCTCCTCCTCTATTGCGGGTCAGCTTCAGCGCCCCCTTTCCCCTGAGTGTCCCTCCCTCATCCACGCGGCCGAGATCCGACCAGTCCATCCCCGACATCGCTATGGCTTCCGATGGCCGGCCCACAAACTCCAGGTCCACATCGAGTACGTCCGAAGATCCTTCATGTCTCCACTGGCCAGACCCGGCGAATTCGCCCCCCACGGCCCGGCCCGCAATACGGTCAATACGACACTGCCAACCCCTGGCGTCCGGGTATACCTGGACCTCGCCCCCAACGTCTTGTGCATGCAAGGATGTCCAATCCAATTGCACATCATTCGGAACCACCCTCACGGCCCACTCCCCCGACCAACCCGCATCGGCGGGCCCCGACCACGTGCGGCCCGTTGCCGCCTTGCCCACGATCACATCGAGGTCCAACGCGCCATCCAATGAAACCTCATCTGCCCTGTCCCTCCACATGCCGGGGACCAATGCCAAAAGGCCCCGGCTCCGGGCATCAACAAAGCGCAAGGCCATCGCAAAACCACCTTCAGAGGAAATCCAAGCTGTAAATGGCACCGCCTCTGCGCCTTTGCCCCCCCTGCCATTGTTCAACTGGAACGCCACATTTTCTCCCTCGGAGAACACATTGAAATCCGCACCTAAGTCCACTCCGCTCAACCACTGTTCACCCGACGCTGACACATCGGCTTCCCTCAAATCTGCTGTGCCCGCAATTCCCTCAAGGGGAGCGTCTGGGTTGTCGGTCGTCCCCTCCAGTTCATCACAAAACACCTTCCAAGCAATAGGATCTTGAGCACCTGAAGCCCACCATTCGCCTTCTACCGCGACGTCTTCCACCCGCACTTCAGCAATACTGAAACCCGACGTCCCTTGGGACGATGCGCTGCGCCAAAACTTCCAGTTTTCTCTTCCGTCACGGGTGCGATTCAACCTGATCCGGCCACCCGACAATTGGATGCGTTCAGCCTCAAACCGGCCCTGAAGCAATGGCAGCCAACCAAACACAATGCCCAACGATTTCAACTCCACACAGTCAGTGCCTCTGGTAATGGCGTCTTCAATCCGCACATCGCGCAAAATCACTTCCACATTTGGCCAGCACGACCACAACGTCATCTCAACGCCGCCCACCTGGACATCGGTCAACAGGTGC
>Ga0209406_1003309_pt1 | contig 10286 bp, 10 predicted proteins | sample COGITO_mtgs_1204_FD_184808 | JGI IMG/M metagenome (GOLD analysis project Ga0209406, IMG submission 184808) | Pelagic marine microbial communities from North Sea - COGITO_mtgs_120426 (SPAdes) (version 2) | ecosystem: Environmental > Aquatic > Marine > Epipelagic ...
TTGGATACCCAAAATCAGTACGAAAAGCTGGCCTCACCGGCTTCGATCCCGGCGCAATCCCGATTGATTCACCTTTATAGCCGTTATTTGAGGTGTTCGATCTGCTTCCTTGTGCAACTGGCGGCGGCAAGTTCCTGGCGCGCTGGTAGCCTACTGCGCTACCCAGCATATTATCTTCTACGGTCTGAATTGTGATCGCCTTAAGTTCTGGCGGCAGATGAATCTCGACAAGCCTATAGAACTGGTTCAATGCATCCGCCCACAAGGCATAGCGATCATTTGAAACGATAAAACTTGCTTGGTCATCTCCTGGCCGCAAGTAAGCGGAATGCACTCGAAGGCCCGAACGCTCAGCATCGAAAAGAAGCCTGTCGTACCAAAGGTTTAAGTCCAAATGATCTGGCGCCTGATCTTGACCTGCCTGATCTGCGGCGCTGTAGAAGCGCTCATAGCGCCGAGCAGGTTTGCTCTTGAAATCAATGGTACTTTTAATTGTAAGGCCAACAAACTCGCCTTGCTGATAGGACGCACCCACCGAAACGCCCTCGGAAACCCGCCACTCAATTCCAACACTGACCGGACTTGAATCTGCAATGCTTTTTAAAGCAACCTCACGAGAATAATCATCCGATGAATATTCAGCAATAAGATCTAACGGCAAGTTCGGTACCGAATACCGGACGCCGCCAAAAACACCAACACCGCCCCTGAAAAATGATTTTCCGCGTATCTCTCCGCCAACAACGCCACCTACAGTTCCGCTCGGCCGTTCTTCGAACCCATCGGAGAGAAACTTCAGCGGATTTGAAAAGCGTTTCCGTCCAGCGAATCGGCCCCAACCAAGTCCGCCAGAAATATCCAGAGGACCGATCAGTTTAGAGGCTACGAGATACTCGCCGGACCAAACGCCAGTCCCCAAGATGTCTCGAATGCCGATCGCTAGTTCAGGCAACCTAGCGCTTTCTTGCAGCAATCGTAATTTAACCTCATAACTTCGATCGCGAAGTCCGTCACCTGAGACCGCGCGATCTCTCGGGTTAAAAATGGAATACCGAAAACTCGTCTCGATAAACGGCGTTGCTTGAAACGTCACGTTATAAATATCAGCGACTTCATTACGCGCTATCGTCGCCGTCAAACTACCATCAGTCTGCATCCTTGCGCTTGGCAAGGTGATCAGGCCTGTTGTACCGAAGTCTGACGCGCCGCAGAGAGCGCTAAAAATTGCGAGAACGGTAAACCGTAGAATTTGAAGAACATGACACTTCATCTATCAAAACTCTGGGCGCTATCAGTCGACCCTATCACCACCGATTAAATCTGCCTGAAGCCTATTCTATTGAATCAAACGCTCGGATCTTGCTTGGCGCAACGAGAAGTAACGCCCAAAAAGGGTCGCTCCGGCCCTGGTTAACGCCTGGCAAGGACAACTTTGAAGCCCACAAAAAAGGCGGCATAAAGCCGCCTTTAAACCGCACAGGACTGAATTAGGTTCCCGTCGTACCCGAAGTGCCGTTAGTACCGTTAGTACCCGAAGTACCCGGAGTGCTTGTAGTGCCTGTAGTGCCTGTAGTGCCTGTAGTACCATCGTCATCGCCGCCGTCCACTGCGCCATCGTCTGTTGCGCCATCGTCTGTTGCGCCATCGTCTGTTGCACCATCGTCTGTTGCACCATCGTCTGTTCCACCATCGTCTGTGCCCGCGCCACCAGTGTCTGGTGCTGGGTCGATAGTACCCGCAGCCGGCCCGCCTGGATCAGAAGAATCCGAAATCGCTGCCGCCAGAGAAACGCCAATGACACCCATGATCGCAAGTGTCCCGGCACCCACTCCAACCAAACCACCGACTGCTGCGCCCGTTGCACCACCTGCGCCCGCTGCACCACCTGCGACAGCTGCACCACCGGAACCACTCGCTCCAGCAGAGCTACCAGCACCCGCTGCTGGATCCGCCGCAAAGGTCACCGCAGGCAGCATTGCAAAGGACGTAACCGCTATGTAGGCAACTGCGTTTACTAATAATTTCATCTTCAACTCCTGGTAATTTGAATCCGTGGTTTGCCGCTTCGGCGAGACGTGGCGACGCCTCTCTATCGGACGTGTAGTTTATAGACTGCTTTTAGAAAAATAAATACCTTTTTTTAAATTCGATACTTTAACCAACCGCCCGCTTAGCTGCTCAATCCGTACCCACTTTACTTTGTAAAAGATGTGATTAATCTTAGCAGCAAACCCGTTAAGGCTTCCATGTTCCTCCATAGTTTAGAAGACTAGACCCTATTGTCAATCAACAATCTTCATTGTTAACGAATGCAGCGGATGCTCATTAAGTTTCGTGGCAGTAAAAAGGCGTTGCGATTTCAATCCGAAACCCTCGAGGCCATTTTTTACCGCCATTTGCGAGCTCCACCGGGTGGCCTTTTTAAGACCCCTCCCATCTTCCCGCTTGATCAACTGCCTGAGCCACCAACACAGCCGATCCGTTTCAACGCTTGCAGCGTGCTCTGAGCACCGTTCAGCACACCGACGAATACCCCCGGGAACACTCGGTTACCGCTAGTCCCCTCCAGGGCACTTTCAAGTAGATGCAGCGTCTGCCTCGAAACGTTTAATACCAGTCCAGCACTTTTCACAACGCGCCGAACCACCTAGACTCCTCTTTTGTAGACCGAATGGATTGGCGTTATTTTGATGATTGTCCTTGTCGTTAACTTCCTGAAACAAAAGGTCCTGCCGATCGTCTTGCTGATGCTAGTTGCGTCTTGCAACTCGATTGACGTGACTTCTCCTTATCTTGCCGCGCGGCCTTTTCAACAGTACGCAGCGAAAGCGGATGCTTGGCTGCTACAGGCCCAAAACCCCTCAGGGATACTCCCCTTCTATTACCGACCATCCTTGGCGCGCGCTGACGCTAAAAACAGCCCGATGGGACAATTAATAGCAGCGGAGCGCCTCACGAGGCTCGGCAAAGAACGACCCCAAGCACGCACTGCCTCTCAGGCGCAGCACACTGCTATTGCGCAGTCGTGGCCGCATCTTTCTGAGAAAATTCATGAGTCTCATCGGGCCCAAATCACCCTTGGCGAGTTTGCACTGTCGCTTCGAGTCTCGCTATTACAGCCGAACAGCGCTGGACAGCAGGCCCATCTAGATCGTCAAGCGGCGTTACTGCGAGCCAGCTTTAACGCTGAAACGGGCTTTCCAGAAAAATTGTTCCCAGCAGCAACTGACTCCAGTTTTAGGCAGCGCTATTTTACCGGGCATGCAGCACTGAGCTTACTGCAGCATAGCGCGGCAACCGACGATGCAAACAGTTTGAACCTAGCTGACGCTGCTTTAACCTGGCTCTCAACGCAATACCCTGCAAGCAACAAAGCCAATTTCCACCCAACCATTGCACCTTGGCATGCCCTGGCCATCGCAGCGCACTATCAACGAGACAACGCGTCATCCCACTTAGACACCTTGTTTACCATAAGCGATCAATTAATCGATTTGCAGTCAGACCCTGAATTTCCAGGGCGCTTCTTTACAGACAAGGGTCCCAATTTCGGAAACCCTAACGTTGTTCGAGACGCTCTATCGACCCTCACCCTGATGGCCAGCCTCGACATCGCAACAGACCTAGGCGATCGCAAGCGGAAAAAGCGATACCGTAAAGCGATCTGGTTGGCACTGGATAACCTTCGATCGCTTCAATACGATCACGGTGTGGTTACGAATTTTGATCAACCGATGAAAGCTGTAGGGGCACTCCGCTTCCGGCATAACGACGAAATGATTCGCCTCGACGGCGTCGTTTTTGGTGCTGAGGTGTTCGAGCGCGCGGCCATCATGATTCAGAACGGACGGCTGTAGCCCAAGTGCCGGAGCAATGCGCCAGGGTTATCAGCCAGGCACTCCGGATCCGACTTAAGACTTTGCAACAATAGGCTCGCCGACGCACCCTAACCGAATTGGGTCAGGCTCAAGTTGGCGGCGCGATTTCTGACCAACGCGTAAAAGAGCCGCCATCTTGAAAAAGCATCAGCACCGGTAAAATCTACACACGCGGCTGCGGACCGGCGCCTTGAGGCTATGACTGCTATCCTGTAATAAATCAAAAGCATCGAGCACACTTCAGTTCTTCGCCCATTTTGCGTGTCAGCATGATTACGCCCGTGATATCCAAAACACAGCGCGCTCCAAAAAAAACTGACTTAAAAGCCTGCTCACTGCGCTCAGCGGGCTTTTATAGCATTTTGATATTCGCGCTGCCGCAGAGCCCCAATACCAGAGTCCGCCGCCAGGACCTCTGAAACACGCGCAGCGACTAAGCCTTTTTCATACAAGACCAAAACAGCAATCGTCTGGTATTGCCAGAAGTGCACTCGCCGAATAGCAGGCACAATCTTTAAACGCAATATCGTTGATCGGCAATGGACAGCCTGCCTATCTTTGGTTGAATTGAGGTGAGGTCGCGCGGGGCGCAAATGGATGTTGGAATGTCTGCAAGCGCGCAGCGCGGAAGTTGGCAGGATTCACAAGGCGGCCGCGGACTGCCGAGACCCTAGACGCGGCGGCATTACAGCGCTTTAGTAGGCCTACCAATGATTCCGCTTACCGAGCTTGCGCGCTGCACAGATGGTACTTCGATGGGCCAAATTTTAAGGTTCAAACAACACAATTTGGCCGATGAAATCTCCGCGTTTTTAATCCCGCATCCTGACGCCGCAATCGATTCGGATCGAGCGGCCCATCTTTGAGATGTCAAAGCCGCCGCTTACCATCAGATCCTTGAGCAAATCGCGATCCTCCTGTTCCTATTAGATCCCCTCACCTGCCAACCGATTACCGCGCCAGCGAGCATTACCGGGCGCTTGACGGCTCAACAACAAAGAAGCCTTGCTTGGCCTGCCGAAGACTCCCTTGCACGCTACCCAACCGATTTGGCGCGCGGCGCCTTTGAAGCAATACCCTTGCAAGCAGATCTTTAGGCTCAAGCAGCACCGTCCACGAACCGCTACACAAACCCCACAGCTTAGGTATACTGCTGATCAGGCTGCGCGCAGCGCAGAACACTGCTTTAATTATTAACAGAGGACCCGCAAATGGATTGCCCAAAATGTAACGCTCCGATGGCAGAAGCCACTTACGGCCGTAATATGACAATTGACCGATGTACTGGCTGCCAAGGGATTTGGTTCGATTTAGGCGAAGCCGAACAACTCAAAGACAAGTGGATGTCGGAATTCCTCGACACAGGCAATGCCAAAGCCGGTAAAGCCAATAACGCCATCACTGATTGCGCCTGCCCACGGTGCGGCAAGACCATGGAACACATCAAGGATGCTGATCAACCTCATATTGGTTACGAGGCGTGTGCCGAGCATGGTATGTATTTTGATGCGGGTGAATTCACCGATTTCAAACAAGAGACGTTGCTCGAGAAGATGACCGCGTTCTTGCATCGATAATTGCGAGCACTTTTTAGCGTTGAATCGCGACTAAAACCCAACCATCCTTTGGTATTGCCTGCCCACCAAAGAGTGGACTTCGGTTCTTTAAATATCCCACCCTTCTACCCTTTTAAAATCGAGAACAACTGGGCGGAAGGGTTAAAACGCTAAAAAGGATCTTGTACCCACTCGATAACCGCCCGGCGCCTGGCAGCATGCATCGCGTTCATCAGAAACATCTTGCTAACAATATAAAGGGAGCACCTGCTGCGGCAACCTGACGGGGCTGACCCGATCACTTGTAGACGAATGTTAACCAAACCGCTCGAATTCGAGAACCATGCCCAAGTGTTAGTGACCAGATTCGACCACCTTTCTTCGTCACAGATCTTTATTTGGGCACCCAAAACCACGGAAGCAGCCTATGAACATCATTTCATTTAACACCAACAGCATTCGAATGCGCCTGCATCAACTCAAATCCATTATTGACCGGTTGGACCCCGACGTGATTGGCATCCAAGAGAGCAAAGTCTCCGATGAAGACTTTCCGTTTGATGATATTGCCGAACTGGGATATCACGCTGAAGTGCACGGCCAAAAGACGCACTATGGCGTTGCACTGCTTTCGAAGACGAAGCCTGAGCAGGTCTTTAAAGGCCTGCCTGATGAAGCCGGTGACGCTCAACGCCGACTGATCGGCGCGGCATACCAAGATCCGAAACTCGGCAAAGTCACGGTGATTAACGGTTATTTCCCACAAGGCGAAAATCGCAACCACCCAACCAAGTTTCCCAATAAAGTCGCCTTTTATAAGGGCCTTCAACAGCTATTAGAAACACGCTTTTCGCCGAGTGAAAACATCCTGGTCATCGGGGATATGAACATCGCATCCGTTGACGAAGACATCGGCATTGGTGCTGACAATCAAAAACGATGGCTTAGGGAAGGCAAAACCAGTTTCCTACCGGAGGAACGCGCTTGGCTGCAGAAGCTCTATGATTGGGGCCTAACGGATACCTATCGGCACCTATACCCAAGCGTCAATGATCGATTCAGTTGGTTTGACTACCGCAGCAAGGGCTTCGAACGGGAACCCCGCCGCGGGCTTCGCATCGACTTGATTCTTGCGTCACAACCGATGCTCGAGCAGCTCACAAAAGCGGATATTGATTACGAAGCACGAGCGATGGTGAAGCCTTCCGATCATTGCCCGATCTGGGCGGCGTTTAAGGGCTAGCGTGATCATGAGGCCATCTTGAGGCGCGCGCGACACAGTGCGCCGCGGAGCGCGTCCGAAGGCCACCCTGGCTCGCTTCAACAAAGGCAACCTGGAAAGCGGTTCAAAAACAGCGCGATAGATGTTCCAAAAAGTGCCAAAGCCCATAGGGCCAAAACAAGGTACTCCCAGCCAACGGAACGCGCTAAAGCCAGAACCTAAAAACACGTTAGAACGCTCTCGTACTGGCTGCGCCACAGCATTATTCAGACGCTGTAAACGCTCGCGTGCGTCTCTATCACGCTAAGCACCTAATGTTTTTTGAATCAAAGGATCAAAGGTTCTCCTTAAAGCCCCTCTTACAAGCCAGAACGCGGCAATGCCGGCTCCGTCAGCCGCCACATCCAACCATTCGAAATAGCGATACCCGACCCAATACTGCAGCACCTCGATGAGCAGGCCGAAACCCAACAATGGCAGCAGCTTGAGCGCGCTGATTGTGGCGCTCGGAAACGCGTACTCCGCCAGCAGCGCCAGTATGAAGAAAGCCGCTAAGTGATTGAGCTTGTCAAAATCGAACAAGCCTGCTGCCCTAGGCGGGCTTGCAGAAAGGGCCATCCATAAGATGACGCCAATCGCTAAAACCAATAAAACCTGAGCGATTCGTGCCGCCCTAGTCACACTCGGTGCTCGTTGATCAGGTCCCGCGTCGCCATCGCGGCCGCGCGAACAGCACCTGGGGCATCCGAGTCTGGATATAAAACCGCTCTAGAGCTCGACACGATCAGGCCGCCGCCACGCCCCGCTTCAAGGCTTGCCGCAACATCACCGCCCTGGGCGCCAATACCGGGTAATAAAAACGTCATGTCGCCGGTAATTTCCCGCACCCGCTTGAGCTCGGCAGGCCGTGTTGCGCCGACAACCAGTCCAATGTTGCCGCGGGTGTTCCACTGGGTTGCTGCGAGTTGCGCCACATATTCGTAGAGGTCTTCACCGTTGGCCAGCTTAAGGTTTTGCAGATCTGCCCCGCCCGGATTAGAGGTTCGACAGAGCAAGATGACCCCCTTATCTGCCCGTTCTAAAAACGGCTCGAGCGAGTCACCCCCAAGATACGGATTCACCGTGACCGCATCGGCGCCATAGACGTCAAAGGCTTCTCGTGCATAGAAATCAGAGGTGCTGCCGACATCCCCTCGTTTGGCGTCCAAAATCACAGGCACCTTCAGATCGCGGCAATAAGCGATAATCTCCTTCAAATCGCGCAGCGCATCCGCCGCTGCAAAATGGGCGAATTGAGGCTTGAAGGTCGCGACCAAATCGTGGGTCGCATCGATCACGTCCCGGCAAAATGCTAAAACCGGCCGCGCAGCAACCTGATACCGCTGAGGGATCTTCGACACATCAGGATCTAATCCGACACACAACAGCGTATTGAGCGTTTGCTGACGCGCGCTCACTACATCAAAAAAAGAAACTGGCGCTGACATAACGGTCCTCACAGGCAAGGCAGCCAACCGCCGCCGCTTAATTTAAGATGATAGGGCGGCGATTTTTGGCCCTTCCCGGGTATCTTCGACACTAAACCCGAGCGCCTCAATTTCCCCGCGCAGCGCATCGGCTGCCGAAAAATCACGATCGGTTCGGGCTTGCTGCCTGGCGGCTACTAAGGCCTGAACTGCCTCTGGCACCACCAGTTCAGCCGGCGCCCATTGCCCAATATCCAAGCCGAGCCAATCATCCAGCCTCAAAAGCGTTGCTTTTTTATCGCCATCGCTGGCCTTTGATTTCACAAGCTCCCAAACCACCGCCAAGGCGCGCGGAAAATTCAGATCATCATTGACCTGCGCCTCAAAAGCCGCAATCACCTCTGGCAGGGGCGCGCCTGGCGTGCCCCAGTCGTATGCCGCCTGATACAAACGGTTCAGCGCCGTTTGGCTCGCCTTGAGGCTCTCCCAACTGAACGCCATTTGGGTGCGATAGTGCGCGGTCATGCAGAAATACCGATACACCAGCGGACTGATCCGGTGCTCGGCCAGCGTTTCCAAACGCAGGAATTCTCCAGTGCTTTTAGACATCTTGGCTTGATCGAGCTGTAAAAAGTAACCATGCAACCAAAAATTGGCCAAGCGGGTGCCACGACTGGCCTCGGTTTGCGCAATCTCGTTGGTATGATGAATCGGGATATGATCTTCGCCACCACAGTGGATATCGAACAAATCGCCCAAATATTTCGCCGACATGGCCGAGCACTCGATATGCCAGCCCGGGAAACCGCGCCCCCAAGGGCTGTCCCACTCCATTTGACGCTGATCTTCTGGCGATGAAAACTTCCAAAGGGCAAAGTCTGTCACAAAACGTCGCGCACCGGGGTCGACCCGCGCGCCCTGGCGTAAGCCTTCAATGTCTAATCGCGCGAGATGCCCATAGTCGCTAAGCTTTTGAGAATCAAAATAGACGCCGTCAGCCGTTAAATAGGTAAACCCCTTGGCCTCTAGGTCCGCGACAAAGGCGATTTGCTCCGGAATATGATCGGTGGCTTTGCACCAGATACTCGGCGGCAGGATATTGAGGCTGGATAGGTCTTTTTGGAACGCCTCGGTATAAAACGTCGCCAAATCCCAAGCATTCATCCCCATTCGCTTGGCGCCCAGCTCCATTTTGTCGTCACCCGAATCGGCGTCCGACGTAAGATGTCCCACATCCGTGATATTCATCACATGCTGAACATCATAGCCGTTGGCTTGTAGAACTCGCCTTAAACAATCTTCAAATAAATAGGTCCGCAGGTTACCAATGTGCGCATAGTTATAGACCGTTGGCCCGCAGGTATACAACCCAACCCGACCTGGCTGAATCGATTCAAACGGCCGAACCCGGCGTTCATAGGTATCAAAAAGCTGTAGGGGTTGCGCGCTCATAGTGCCTGGTACTCGGTCAGCAAGAATTACGAAGGATGAAACTTTGCGGTCGAAAACATTCTATCAAAGCCGCTCACCTCAGGCGACCTTGAACTCGATCTAGACGACGTAAAGCGCTGAATTCAACATCTTGTGCTGAAATTCGCCCTGCAAAGTACGATTCGACCTACAGCCAAGTCGCGCTCTGCATTCACCGCTTATGTGTCGCCGCGCACCGGGCGCACCAGAACGCCCGAGTCACCCAATTCATCAACCCTGAGATGAAACTTGATCTAAAAAGCGCTCCGCCATAACCCGCTCAACCGTGTCGACAATCACTTGTGATTGAGACTCAATCTCGATGTTCACTAGGGACCCTGGCGAAAAGTCCGAGAAATTGGTTCGCTTTAGGGTTTCGGGGATCAAGTTCACCGCAAAGGTATTCTTGTCCCGATCCAACGCCGCGACCGTCAGACTGGCGCCATTAATGGCCAAATAACCTTTCTCAAACACATATTTGAGCCAGCTAGGGTCTGCCTTGAAAGTGACCCGACAGTTGTTTTCGGTGTGCAGCACGTCCACGACCGGCGCGGTGCCCACAATATGCCCTGATAGCACATGGCCACCAATCTCGACATTCTGCTTAGCAGACCGTTCAACATTGACCTGCGTTCCGACTTCGATTAACCGAATATTGGTAAGGTCTTGGGTTTCTTGGATCGCGTCAAAGGTG
>Ga0209406_1003311_pt1 | contig 10284 bp, 9 predicted proteins | sample COGITO_mtgs_1204_FD_184808 | JGI IMG/M metagenome (GOLD analysis project Ga0209406, IMG submission 184808) | Pelagic marine microbial communities from North Sea - COGITO_mtgs_120426 (SPAdes) (version 2) | ecosystem: Environmental > Aquatic > Marine > Epipelagic ...
AACGCGCTTCGTGCCTTTGAGGCGGCGGGCCGGGCTTATTTGGATTTTGCCCGCGCGTACCGCGGCCATTACGTCGCTATGTTTGAAAGTGGTCTACCGCTTCAGCGCAGCCCCGAGCTCAACCAGGCCGCAATGGAGGCGCAAAAGGTTTTGCAAGCTGCGGCAGTGGAGCTGAGTAAGAATATCCCAGCCGAGAAACGCCCACCACCGCAGATGTTTGCCGCCCATATCTGGGCGCTGAGCCATGGGGTGGTCGAGCTGTTTGCCCGCGACGCACCGGGTGGACGCAGCCCCTTTCCACCTGAACAACTGCTGGAAAGCGGCATGGGCATTTATCTGCGTGGTTTGGGCCTTATTGCCCCAGATTGATAGATCCCACCAGAGCGCCACGATCAGCAGACTCACTGAAATATTGATCAAAGCCAAAAGCGTCAGCACCATACCGCCAAACCGGAGCGGCATGTTAAACTCGAGAAACCCAAAGCAAATCCCGTGCATGACACGCCCCAGCAAAAGCGTTGTCCCTGTGATGTGAAGCCGCAGCGGTGAGAGCTCTGCGGCCTCTGCAAAATACATCATCAGCAAAACCATTGGGACATATTCAATAAAGTTGCCATGCGCCCGCACGGAACGGTCGAGCGCCTGCGCTCCAAAATTGTTGAAAGCCAGCCATTTCAGAGACGTAATACCCCGTAACGCCAAAACCCGAAGGGTCAAAATGGTGAAAAACAGGCCCAAGAGAGCACCGTAGAATGCGGTAATCATGCCGAAATTTCCTCATGTAAGTTGCCTGTGGCTGACCTGTTATAGGATGTCGAGCAACTGCTTTTTGGACCGGCTGCAAAATGAACGATTGGCCCGCGGGAAGGGATTGCATATCGGACGGCAAGAAGACATGTTCACCCCAGGCCAAGACACGAAAGATCCCCAAATGAGAGAAAAATTTGCCAATTACCCCAGCCTGTGCGGCAAAACTGTGTTTGTAACAGGCGGCGCATCGGGCATCGGTGCTGAGATAGTCACTGCCTTTGCCAAGCAGGGCGCCAATGTTGGTTTTGTTGACATGGACATCGCCGGATCGGAGGCGCTTTTGGCCAAGCTGGAGGGCACGCATAGCTTTGCACCTTGTGATCTGCGCGATATAGCCGCGCTGAAAGCCACCTTTGCCCAATTGGCTGAAACCCTTGGGCCAGCGGAGATCTTGGTCAACAATGCTGCGCGCGATGACCGACATGATTGGCGCGAGGTGACGCCTGAGTATTGGGATGAGCGGCAAAATAACAATCTTCGCCATATGTTCTTTGCCATTCAAGCTGTAGCCGATGGGATGATCGCGGCCGGCGGTGGCTCGATTATCAACATGGGATCAAATTCTTGGTGGGAAGCCGGTGGCGGCTTTCCGGCCTATACCACCGCCAAAGCGGCCGTGCATGGGCTGACCCGCACCATGGCGCGCGATCTGGGCGATCATCGCATTCGGGTCAATACAGTGGTGCCGGGTTGGATTATGACCGAGCGGCAAAAACAGCTTTGGGTCACTCCCGAAGCCCTCGCCAAGCAAATCGACCGCCAATGCCTGCCCGATCCCATCGATCCTGTATATGTCGCCCGAATGGTGCTTTTTCTCGCCTCAGACGATTCTGCGGCCTGTTCGGCGCAAAACTTTATGGTCGAAGGCGGTTCAATCTAGAGCTAGGCCCGCAATTTTTCCCCCTTCGGATCAAAGGGGGCTTCGGGCAGAACAATCGCATGATGCGGTTTTCCCAAGATCATAACATCCAGCTCATCACCCGCTGTCACATTTTTCAGGTAACACAGCGCCAGGGACTTATTCACCCCATAGCCATAGGTGCCGGATGTCACCCGTCCAACACCCGCTCCAGCCTTGTCAAAAATGGGTTCACCGCCCGTGGCATCGGCATGATCTGGCGCCAGGATCTCAACGATGCAAAGCCGCTCGCGCGGGTCTTTATCTTTGATGGCAAGATAGGCCTCTTTATGCAGAAAATCCTTGTCTAGCTTGATCAAGCCCGCCAGACCAACCTCCTGCGGCCAATATTCCGGGCTATATTCCCGCGACCAAGAGCCGTAGCCTTTTTCCACGCGAAGGCTCATTAATGCACGGGCCCCGACAGGGCCTGCGTCAAAGTCTTTCGCGCAGTCCAGCAGGGCCTCATAGAGCCGCAACTGGTCTTCTGTGTTGCAATGCAGCTCCCAGCCCAAATCCCCGGTGAAAGAGACCCGCAGCGCGACGCAGTCCACGCCGGCCAGCTCAATACGCTTGGATCGCATGAAGGGGAAATCCTCAGTGGCCAGCGACGTATTCGTCAGACGCTGCAGCAATGCGCGGGACTTTGGTCCCGCGACATTAAAGCCGCAAAGCGCTTCGGTCAGGCTTTCAAAGCTCACACCTGCAGGCATCGGAACCATCTTCCAGAACCGCTGATGATAGCGTTCGGCCATGCCGGAGCCGATGATCATAAATTCTTCTTCGGCCAAACGCGTCACTGTGAAATCGCCAGCAATCCCCCCGCGCACACCGATCAAAGGCGTCAGGCAAGAGCGGCCCACCGCCTTGGGCATCTTATTGGCGAAGACGGCGTTGAGCCACGCCTCCGCCTGCCCGCCACAGACGCGATATTTGGCGAAATTCGAAATATCTATGATCCCAGCCGTATTGCGCAGCATGCGGCATTCGCGGCCCACGGGCTCGAACCAATTTTGCCGGGTGAAGCCATTTGTGTCCTTGGCGCCGGGGTGATCGGCAAACCACTGCACATGCTCCCAGCCGTAGTTCAGCCCAAACACGCCGCCAAGGGTCGTTTGCAAAGCATGGGCCGGGCGGGTGCGGACAGGCCGGCCAGCATCGCGCTCTTCATTGGGAAAATGGATCGCAAAACGCTTGGCATATTGATCGCCCACCCGCGCCTTGGTAAAGGCCTTATCGGCCCAGTCGCCAAAACGCGCGACATCCCAAGCGAACATATCATATTGGCTTTCGCCCTCCACCATCCATTGCGCCGACATCAAACCCATACCGCCCGATTGGCTAAAACCAGGGATGATCCCATTACAGCAGAAATAGTTTGTCAAATCGGGATGCGGGCCAAACAATACATTGCTGTCGGGTGACCAGATCATCGGCCCATTAATCACGCGTTTGATCCCAGCTGTGCCGACGGCAGGCACGCGATCAATGGCACGCATCATATTGTCTTCGATCCGGTCTAAGTCATCGGCAAAAAGTTCATGGGCGAAATCAAGCGGCGTGCCTTCTTCGGCCCAAAACCGCATATCCTTTTCATAGGCGCCAATCAAAAGCCCCTGCCCCTCTTGGCGCAGATAATATTCGCCATCACGATCCGCAACCGACGGCAGGCGCTGGCTCATCGCGGCCACCTCTGGAATGGTTTCGGTCACGAAATATTGATGCTCTGTTGGCTGAAGCGGCAAGGTAATGCCGGCCATCGCGGCCACCTCGCGCCCCCAGAGACCGGCGGCATTGACCACCCATTGCGTGTGAATATCGCCCTTCGGGGTGCGCACAATCCAGCTGCCATCGGCCTGGGCCTCTGTCCCCATCACCGGGGTGAAGCGATGAATTTCCGCACCCCGCGCCCGCGCGCCGGCCGCATAGGCATGGGTGACACCTGAGGGATCAACATTGCCGCCATCAGGTTCAAACATGATGCAGCGCACCCCGTCATAATTGACCAAAGGATGCAGCCGCTCCGCCTCCTCGCGGCTGACCTCGTGAAAGTTCATGCCGTAGAATTTGGCCTTAGCCGCCTGAAGACGCAGTTGATGTTCCCGGTTTTCTGTTTGGGCCAGATAGAGGCTTCCGGGCTGAAACACGCCGCAGCTTTGTCCGGTCTCGGCTTCCAGCTCAGTGTAAAGGTTCATCGTGTAGTGTTGGATACGGCTGATATTGGTGCTGTCATGCAGCCCGTGAATATTCGCCGCCGCATGCCATGTCGAACCGGACGTCAGCTCGTCGCGTTCCAACAGAACCACATCACTCCAGCCCAATTTGGTCAGATGATAAAGTATAGAACAACCAATGACACCGCCACCGATTACAACTGCTTGAGCATGGGTCCGCATTTTCGGCACTTTCTTTAAATTCTCTCGCATAGAGTATCGGCAATGCCTCGGGATGACCATTGCCCCAAGGCGACATCCTATGTCTGATTTGAACCATCTGATCACTTCTCGGACAATTCAAACTGAGCTCCATAGCCGCCTCCGAAAATTTTGGCCGTTTTATGTCGGGAACTGCTATTCTTTTACCCCTATCCCCGCCATAATCTGCCCAACACAGCAGCAGGAGACCTATCATGAAAACCACCACCCGAGTCGCAATTATCGGCGGAGGCGTCGTCGGATGTTCGGTTTTGTACCATCTGACCAAACTTGGCTGGTCTGATGTGATGCTGCTCGAACGCTCTGAGTTGACCTCGGGGTCCACATGGCATGCGGCCGGCGGATTTCATACGCTCAATGGTGACACCAATATGGCGGCGCTACAGGGCTATACCATCAAGCTTTACAGGGAACTCGAAGCAATCACTGGCATGTCTTGTGGTCTGCATCATGTGGGCGGCGTGACGCTGGCAGACAATCAAGACCGGTTTGATATGCTGGTCGCAGAGCGTGCCAAACACCGCTATATGGGACTAGAGACAGAGATCATCGGCCCTGACGAGATCGTAAAAATAGCCCCGGTGACCAATATTGAGGGGATCATCGGCGGGCTGTATGATCCGCTTGATGGGCATCTCGACCCATCGGGCACAACCCATGCCTATGCTAAGGCCGCTAGAATGGGCGGGGCGCATATTGAGACCCATTGCAAAGTCCTCTCCACCACGCAGCGCGCCGATGGCACTTGGGATCTGGTGACAGATAAAGGCACTGTGCACGCAGAGCATATTGTGAATGCCGCCGGCCTTTGGGCGCGTGAGGTGGGCGCCATGGCGGGCGTCTATTTCCCACTTTTACCGATGGAGCATCAATATCTTGTCACTGAAGAGGTTCCCCAGATTGCAGATATGATTGACGCAGGCGGCGAGCATCCCCATGTGATGGATCCCGCAGGAGAAAGCTATCTGCGCCAAGAAGGTCGCGGCCTTTGCATCGGATTTTACGAACAGCCCTGCCGTCCTTGGGCTGTAAACGGCACGCCTTGGGACTTTGGCCACGAGCTCTTGGCCAATGACTTTGACAAGATCGAAGACAGCATCGCCTTTGCCTATCGGCGGTTCCCAGCGCTTGAAAAGGCCGGGGTGAAATCCGTGATCCACGGCCCCTTCACCTTCGCCCCCGACGGCAACCCTCTGGTGGGGCCAGTGCCCGGGATGCGCAATTATTGGTCCGCCTGTGCTGTCATGGCGGGCTTCAGCCAAGGCGGCGGCGTTGGCCTGACGCTGGCGCAATGGATGGTGGAAGGCGAGCCGGAGCGCGATGTCTTCGCCATGGATTGCGCCCGCTTTGGCGCATGGATAACGCCGGGCTATACGGTGCCAAAGGTCGTTGAGAATTATCAACGGCGTTTCTCTGTCAGCTACCCCAATGAAGAGCTGCCCGCCGCCCGCGGCCTGCGCCGCACCCCGATGTATGACCATTTCAGCGCCATGGGCGCTGTCTGGGGCGCGCAATTTGGGCTCGAAGTGCCGAATTATTTTGCCCAAAATGGCGAGCCTGATTTTGAGACCCCTTCCTTCCGCAGGTCGAACGCTTGGGATGCGGTGAAACGCGAGGTCAAGGCCGTGCGCCGCAGCGTTGGCATCAATGAAGTGCATAATTTCTCAAAATTCTTGGTCAGTGGCGCCCATGCGCGCGCCTGGCTCGACCGGATCATGGCGGGGCGAATTCCGCAAGCCGGCCGCCTCTCGCTCACGCCCATGCTTTCGCCAAAGGGTAAGCTTATCGGTGATTTCACCGTTTCTTGTATCCGCGAAGGCCTGTTCCAACTGACCGCCAGCTACGGCAGTCAGGCCTATCACCAGCGCTGGTTCGAACAGAATATGGAGCCTGGCGTCACGCTGCAAAACATCTCCGATCAACGCACTGGCTTTCAAATTGCCGGGCCGAAGGCGGCAGAGGTGCTGCAGGCCTGCACCACGGCCAATGTGGCCGATATTAAGTTCCTTGATGTCAAAGAGCTGGTGGTCGGCGCCACAGCTTGTCTTGTGCAACAGGTGAGCTATACGGGCGATCATGGCTTTGAGCTCTATTGTGACCCCATGGCCCAAAGGGCGCTCTGGGACAGACTATGGGAAGCCGGGAAGCCGCATGGCATGACCCCTTTCGGCATGCGCGCGATGATGTCCCTGCGCTTGGATCGTTTCTTCGGCTCTTGGCTTTCGGAATTTTCACCCGATTACACCGCCGCTGAAACCGGTCTTGATCGGTTCATAGCCTTCCGCAAAAATGTGGATTTCATCGGACGTAGCGCTGCGGAAGCCGAACGTCTCACCCCGCCAGAGCGTCAATTGGTGATCTTCGAAGTGGACGCGCATGATGCGGACGCCGTGGCCTATGAGCCGGTGTTTATCAACGGAACGGTTCAGGGATTTTGCACCTCCGGCGGCTATTCGCATCATGCCGAAAAATCCATCGCCTTTGCCTTGGTGCCCCGCGCTGAGGTGACGGATGACTTGCAGGCTGAAATTGAAATTCTAGGCCAATTGCGTCCTGCCAAACGTCTGTTGGAGCCCTTGTTATAACTGTTGATGCCACCAGTTTCGCGCCGCAGATCTTGATCTGTGCCGCTGGCGCCTCGCGGCGTATGGCGCCCGATGACAAGCTCATGTTGCCCCTGCAAGGCCGCCCACTTTTGCGCCATATGGCCAAGCGTGTGCTAGAGATCTCTGTGCCCACGCTTGTGGCTCTGCCGCCAGAGCCGCACCCAAGATGGCACGCCGTGAAAGACTTGCCTTTGCGCAAGATAAGCTACCCAGAGAGCGCCGAAGGACTGTCCGGCACCCTGCGCGCGGCCGTGGCAGATCTCCCCCCGACGGTCACACATCTCTGCGTGGTTCTGGCAGATTTACCGGAGCTTGCCCCGGTAGATTTTGCGCAGCTCTTTGAACACAGACGGCAGTATGCTGACTGCTTGATCTGGCGCTCACTTAGCCCAAACGGAAAACCAGCGCATCCAACATTGTTTCACCGGGACACGTTTCCCGCTTTTGCTCAGATCTCTGGGGATGTTGGCGCACAGCCGGTGATCGCCAAGTTCAAATCAGCTTTACACGAATTTACCAGCTCTCGCCGAGCTGGATCTTATGATATTGATACGCCGCAGGACTATAAAACCTATCTGAAAAGCCAGGTATAGGCGCATCACCTAGGCCGACGGCGGTGCAATTTTGCGCAAAATACCCGACGCAAGAAATACCCCCACCGCCACGAGGATCACCCCAAAAACCTTTAAAGGTGTGACGGTTTCCCCCAAAAACCACACACCTCCCATAAGTGCCATCAAAGGGGTCAAGGCCCCAAAGGCAGAGGATTGCGCCGCGCCAAGCAGTTTCACCGCATAGCTAAATAAAACCATCGCCAATATTCCAATGATGAAACTTTGAATGATGATCATGATCCAAATATCCGGCCAAGGCACGCTGGAAAAACTGACGTTTCCGCTCAGAAATAGCACCGGTACCGCGGCCAAAGTGCCCCAAAACAGCCCGATCACCAAACCCTGCATCGGGCTCAGACCACTTTGGCGAAACACCACGGAATATATCGCCCAAAGGCCAGAGCCGCTCAGAAACATCAAATGCCCGCGCCAAGCGCCATCGCTGCCACCTTTGAGGATGGGCCAAAGACTGACGAGCAGCGCCCCCAGCAGGATCATCGCCAGGCCGGCCCGACGGCGCGGCCCCGGCACTTCGCCAGCCAAGGCATAGGCGGCCACAGCGGCCCAAAATGGCAACATCCCCGGCGCCAATGCCCCGCCGTCAGAGGCCGGCGCGAAGGCAAGGCCTTTGGAGACCACATAGGGAAAAACAGCACTGGCGCCGACCATCAGCATTGCCGCGCGGGGCCAAGCCATCTTTGGGGGCATGACGCCCAGCTTCCACATCCATGGCAGCATGACAATGGCGCCGGGCAACAGCCGCAACACCAAGAGCTCTTCTATCGTGAAGTCGCTTTGCACCGCAAATCGGGTGATGAGCATAAATCCCGCCCAAATCGTGACCGTAGCCATGGCCGCGATCAGGCCAAACGCCCGTGTTTCCAAAATTGCCATCACCACCTGCCCTTATCGTATCAAAGCCACGGCACAGTCATCGCCGCCAAGACGATGTACCGACCACCCTTTGCCAATGTAACCAAAGCCACAAACGGCCAAAAACTTACCCGCAGCGTGCCTGCCACCACCGTAATCGGATCGCCGACGATCGGCAGCCAGCTCGCCAGTAAAGACCACCTACCGTAGCGCAGATACCACCTCTGCGCGCGTTGCATTTGCTCTTGAGAAGCTGGAAACCAGGACCGCCCTTCAAAGCGGCGAACTGCGCGTCCCAAACCCCAATTTATCACCGCCCCCAGTACATTGCCCAATGTGGCGATAATGAGCAGATAGGCAACAGGTTTCTGACCGGCAACCAAAAATCCGACCAAGACTGCCTCCGATTGCATCGGCAAAATAGTTGCGGCCATTAATGCCGAAATGAACAATACCGCGTAAGAGGTCATCACAGGGCCCTAAGGACGGGCATTGAATACAAACAGCGCTTCACCGCCGATTTCATAACCGTTGATGATCCTTTCGGCGCGCGGTGAGACCAACCAATTTTCCAAGGCCTGAGCCGCTTGCGCTTTGACATGCGCATGGCGTTCTGGGTTAACCGGCAGGTAAGAATATTGATTGAACAAGGCAGGATCACCGGCAAAGAGCAGGCTAAGATCGCCTTTGTTGCCAAAGTTCAACCAACTGGCCCGATCTGCCAAAATATAGGCATTCATGGCCGAGGCGCTGTTCAGACTGGCCCCCATCCCCGCACCGACCTCCCTATACCATGCGGCAAAATCTGCTGGCTCGTGATCTGCCGCAGTCCAGAGCGCCATCTCTTTTCGATGCGTGCCGCTGTCATCTCCGCGGCTGACAAAGGTCGCTTGAGCCGATGCAATGCTCTGCAGGGCCTCGATTGCCGATGTGGCCGCGCGCACCTGCGCGGGATCGCCCGATGGGCCAATCACAACAAAGTCGTTATACATGATTTCACGCCTGTGGCTGCCGTAACCCGCAGCCACAAAGGCCAGCTCGGCAGATTTGGAATGTACGAGAATAGCATCCACATCGCCGGACTGCCCAAGCCAGATGGCCTGCCCGGTCCCCACCACCAAAAGCTGCACGTCCAGACCAGTATCCTGTGCAATGGCCGGCAAAAGCACGTCCGATAGGCCGGAATTGTTGAAACTTGTCGTGGCGGCAAGCCGCAAAGTCTCGGCAGAAGCCGCCGTTCCCGCAATGGTGAGAGCGATCAATATGGCGCGGATCATTCTATGATATCCCCATTCAAAAAGGCGATAGCGCCGGGTGATTTGGGCGCAGCGAAAAAGCGATCAGCCGGCCCCCGCTCTTCCACCAGCCCCTTATTAAGAAACAGAACCCGATCCGCAAGGCGGCGGGCTTGGCCAAGGTCGTGGGTGCTCATGATGATCCGCGCGCCGGCCGCGCTTGCGTCGCATAAGATATCTTCAATCTCACGGGTCGAGCGCCCATCCAGATTGGAGCAGGGTTCATCGAGGAACACTGTATCTGGCCCGCGGATCAAGGCGCGTGCAAGGGCAAGTTTTTGTTGCTCGCCGCCGGACAAGCGCGGCGCCGGAACATCGAGCTCTGCGCTGAGCCCAATCCGCGCTGCCCAATGCGCCACACGCGCGGAAATTTCCGCTTTCGGCAAGCCCAACAATTGCAAGGGATAGGCCAAATTCGCTCGAACCGAGCGCCGCAGCATAATTGGGCGTTGAAAGACATAGGCTTGACCTTGCCGCACCGTTTTGGCCGGTACAGTCCAGCTGACAGAGCCGCTGGTGAGCCGATCAACCCCATGCAAGACCTTGAGCAACGTGGTCTTTCCCGCGCCATTCGGTCCCAGGACAATCGTGAAACCGCCGCCGAGCAGATCAAGATCAAGCGGTCCTAGAACAGCCTTGCCGCGGCGCTTCACCACCACGCCATGCAATTGAGCGTAAAGGTCTTGGCTCACCATCGGCCCTCCCGTTCTGTGCGCGACAGAGTATGAATGGCCAGATTGACACATAGGCTCA
>Ga0209406_1003313_pt1 | contig 10283 bp, 10 predicted proteins | sample COGITO_mtgs_1204_FD_184808 | JGI IMG/M metagenome (GOLD analysis project Ga0209406, IMG submission 184808) | Pelagic marine microbial communities from North Sea - COGITO_mtgs_120426 (SPAdes) (version 2) | ecosystem: Environmental > Aquatic > Marine > Epipelagic ...
CAACCTCTCAGACAAAATTGTAACTGGTTCATCAATAATGCCTCAAAAGAAAAACCCTGATTTATTAGAATATTTGAGAGGAAAATCTGGAAGTAGTTATGGAAATTTATTTTCAATGCTTACAATTTTGAAAGGTCTTCCACTATCTTACTTCAAAGACCTTCAGGATGACAAAGAAATTGTATTTAAATCTAATGATACTTTAATCAACTGTCTTAAAATTTTTGATGAAGTATTAAAAAATTCTAACCCAAATAAAAAAAAAATGATTGAGCTCGCAAACTATGGGTATATTACTGCAACAGATTTGGCAGACTATCTTGTCAAAAATCATTCGATGTCTTTTAGAAAAGCTTATCAAAAAACAGCTGCAGTTGTTAATTTAGCAGAAAAAAAGAAAAAGAAACTTGATGAATTAAGCTTAGAAGAATTAAAAAAAATTGAACCAAAATTAACTAACGACGTTTTAAAAGTGTTTGATTTAAAGAATTCTGTAAATTCTAAAAAATCTTATGGAGGAACTGCTTTTGATAATATCAAAAAAATGATAATGAAATATAAGAAACAAAAATGATTAAAAAAATTAGCTTTATTTTTCTGATTTGTTGTTTGCTAGCTTCTTGTGGGAAAAAAGGAGACCCCACATACGAAGATCCAGACAAAAAAGTTGAAAAGATAATAATTCTTACAAATAAAGCTTAATGAAATATATCAAAAAAAAGTTAACAATTGATCGAGTAACAATACAGAATATTGCTAAAAAATTTGATACTCCTGCTTATTGTTATTCCTATAATCAATTAAAAAAAAATATTGATAATTTCAAAAAAAGTTTTAAATCGTTTTCGCCTCTAATTTGTTTTGCAATTAAATCAAATACAAATGTAAATTTAATTAAAGAAATTGCAAAATTTGGTCTTGGTGCTGATGTTGTATCTTTAGGTGAGTTAATGAAAGCACTTAAAGCTGGCATTAAACCTAATAAAATTGTTTTTTCTGGTGTAGGTAAAACTTCTGAAGAAATTAATTTTGCTGTTAATAAAAAAATACTTTTAATTAATGCTGAGTCAAAAAGTGAAATTTTGGAAATAGAGAGAATTGCAAAAAAAAATAAAAAAAATGTTGATGTTGGTATTAGGTTTAATCCAAATGTAGATGCTAAAACTTTGAGTCAAATTTCTACTGGAAAAAAAGAAAATAAATTTGGTATTGGTGAAAAAGATTTTTTAGAGCTAACTAAATATATTAAAAAATCTAAAAATTTAAATTTAAAATGTTTAAGTGTTCATATAGGCAGTCAAATACTTGATGTTAAACCTTATGAAAATATGCTTAAGGCATTAAATAAAATTATAAAAAAAGCTAATTACTCTTTTGAATATATTGATCTTGGTGGAGGAATGGGAATTGATTATAAAAATAATAAGAAAATGCTTAATTTAAAAAATTATTCAAGAAATATTAAAAGATTTTTGAAAAATCATAATTCTAAAATAATTTTTGAACCTGGTCGATCTATTGTCGGAAATATTGGGACATTAATTTCTAGAGTTACTTATATTAAAGAAGGTCATAAAAAAAATTTTATAATACTAGATGTTGCAATGAACGACTTGATGAGACCTGCACTATATAATTCAAAGCATAGAATAATGCCGGCTATAAAGACTGGAAAAAAAGTAAAGAAAACATATGAATTTGTTGGTCCAATCTGTGAAAGTACTGATAAATTCTTAACTATAAATAATTTTCAAAAATTATTTGAAAAAGACTTAATTGTGATTTGCGATGTTGGAGCATATGGAATGTCACTCAGTTCAAATTATAACGTGAGACCAAAACCAATAGAAATACTAATTAAAAACTCTAAAATTAAAGTAATCAATAAAAGACAGAAGCTTACTGATATAGTCTAACTTCTGATAAAAATGATTAGAAACACTATTTTTTCAATTTTTTTCTTTAGTGGAATAATAATTATTTCTTTAATTTTTCTTCCTGCATTTTTTTTACCTCAAAAAGTTGTTTTATTAGGGGGTAAATTAATGGGTTATTGGACAAGTTTTTGTCTAAAGTTTTTTTTATCCACAAAAATAATAATCAAAGGTAAAGAAAATATTATAAATAATGAGAAGTTTTTTATTGCTGCATCTCATCAATCGATGTTCGAAACTTTTTATCTTCAAACTATTTTTAATTCACCTGTTTTTATTTTAAAAAAGGAGTTACTTTTAATTCCAATTTTTGGTTGGTATCTAAAAAAAATTGGCTCAATATCAATTAAGAGAAACAAAGTGACCAAAGATAACTTGGGATTTTTTGAAGATATCTCAAAAATGATTAATGACTCAAATAGACCATTAATAATCTTCCCTCAAGGAACAAGAGTTTTACCAGATGAAAGACCTCCTTTTAAAAAAGGTGCGTCTAGAATATATGAAGAACTGAAGATTTCTTGTCAGCCAGTTGCCATTAATTCAGGTTATGTTTGGCCTAAAAAAGGCTTAAAAATTAGCAATAAAGTAATAACTATTTCAATATTAAAACCTATAAAAGCAGGACTCACAAAAGAAGAATTTATTAAGATTTTAGAAAATAGTGTTTATGAAGAACTTAATCAATTAAATTAGCCCTTCATAGGCATCACTACAAATATACTATCAAAATCACCTGGATCTTTAATTAAAGCTGGTGAACCAGTATCATTGAAAAATATTTCAACTCTTTCTCCATCTAATTGTGAAGCAACATCGATTAAGTACCTTGAATTAAAACTTATTTCTAAGTCATGATCAAATTTAACATTTAATGTTTCTTTACCATCACCACTATTTGTGTTGTTAACCGATAGGTCTAGCGTATCTTTTGATAAATTAAATTTAACACCATCTTTTTTATCCAATGAGACTGAAGCAACTCTGTCAACTGAATTTAAAAATAATTTTAAATCTATTTCTAATTTTTTTTGATTATTTTTTGGTATTACCTGAATATAGTTGGGAAATTTTCCATCAATTAGTTTTGAAATCAATACACTATTATTTAGTTCAAATTTAATTTTTGATTTAATATTAGATACTTTAACATCTCCATCATAACTATCTAGCAATGAACATAGTTGAAAAATAGTTTTTTTTGGCAATATAATCGGCTCAAAATCAATTTTTTGATCTAATCTGATTTTTGAAATAGACATTCGATGACTATCAGTTGCCGCAGCAGTTAAATAATTTTTATCGTCTACTTCAGTTTGATGGAAATAAATCCCACTCAAGTAATGTCTTGTTTCATCATTAGAAACAGAAAATTTACATTTATTTAGTAGTTTTAAAAGCTGTTTAGATTTAATTATAAATTCATTTTGATTAAAATTTTCATCTGTAAGTGGAAATTCTGTAGCGCTAATACAGTTTAAGTTGAATATAGATTTTTCAGACTCAACTTGTAATTTACTAACATCCGTTAAAGATAAGTTTATTTTTTTACCTGAAGAAAATTTTCTTATTATATCATACATAATTGAAGAGGTTGTTGTTGTTCTACCTTCTTCAATAACTTCAACATTATTTAATTGGTGAATGAATATTAAATCTAGATCTGTAGCTGTTATAGTTAATTTAGAATTACTAGCATCCAATAAAATATTAGAAAGTATTGGTAGTGTACTTCTCTTTTCAATTACACCTTGGCAATAATTAAGTGCTTGCTGAAGATCTTGTTGGTTTACATTAAATTTCATTGTCTTTATTATTATATAATATCTGATTTTTTAGTTTATTAATATTATCTACCATTTCGGGATCTTTTTCTTTAATTTTTTCAATAGTTTTAACTGAATGTATTATGGTTGTATGATCTCTATTGGAAAACTCTCTTCCAATTTCTGGTAAAGATTTTGATGTTAAAATTTTTGTTAAATATATAGCTGTTTGTCTAGGTCTAACCAAATATCTAGATCTTCTTGAGGAAAGCATTTCATTTTTGCTAATTTTAAAAAATTTACAAACTGTAGTTTGAATCAAATCAATTGTTACTTTATTTTCAGCAAGATTTAATAAATCTTTTAAAACAACCTTAGTTTCTGCCAAATTTGGAACTTTATTGTAGATTCTAGAAAATGATACTACTCTATTTATTGATCCAACCAACTCCCTAACACTTGCTGTAATTTCGGTACTTATAAAATCTTGTATTTCTTTTGATACATGTAATTGATCAGCATATAAGTTATTTAATTCCTCAGTTTTCTTTTCTACAATCTTTTTTCTAAGTTCAAGATCTGGTTTTTGAATATCAACAACTAAACCACCAGAAAATCTAGATTTAATTCTATCTTGAATTCTAGATAATTTATTTGGCGCTCTATCAGCTGATACAATTATTTGTGAACCTTTATCCAATAATGCATTGAAGGTATGAAAAAATTCTTCCTGCATTGCTTCTTTTCCACTTATAAACTGAATGTCATCAATTAATAAAATATCTGTATTTCTGAAATATTCTTTAAACTTAACCATATCATTAGCTTTGATTGATTTTACAAACTGATACATAAATCGTTCAGCTGATATAAACATTACTTTATTATTTTTTTTAAGTTCAATTCCAATCGAATTTAATAGATGGGTTTTGCCCATTCCAACACCACCATAAATATAAAGTGGATTATAATGAGATATATTTTCTGAAACCTTTAATGACGCTTCATAAGCAAGTTTATTACTTGTACCAGTAATAAAATTATCAAATCTTTTATTGGGATCAATTCTATTATATTGCAAATAAGAGTCTTTTATGAATGAAATATTTTCATTTCTATCAGGTGTATTTTCGTTAACATTTGTATTTTCTAAATTTTGATTTGTATTTTTGTCATCAATCTTAAATTCAATTCTAATAATATCTTTTTTATATAAACGGATAATCTGTAAAATTTGATCAAGATACCTTGACGTAATCCAGTCTCTAATAAATCTTGTGGGTACTGAAAGTAATAAATAATTGTTAAATTCATCTACAAAAGTAATTTTTTTAAGCCAACTTTCATAAATATCTACTCCTAACTTATTTTTCATTTCTGACTGGACTAACTTCCAATCAAAGTCTTCTGACTTATAATTGTTTAAATTATTTATATTTGTAGATTTATTCATAACCTGTAGGAAAATCTCAGTTAGAACTAAATAAAAAAATTTGCAACAACTTAATATTTTTTTTTAAAAAAATATTAAATCTACGATTGTAGTTTTATTTTTTGTTTTCAAAAAAAAATAATATTATTTTTTTATCTAGTAATTTAATTTTGAATCAAACACAGATTGAATCGTTTGTAGATTGAATCTAAAATAATTTTTATTTACCAAATCTAGATATGGTAAAATAATGAAAATATTTTAATAGATACTGTGAGTACTTAAGGTTGTTTCGTTTAAAAATTGTAAAGTCTTTAAATTTAAATTGCAGAAATCTTTTTTGTTATTCTAGATACATTTCTTGATGCATTTTGCTTCTTAATGATACCAGTTTTAGCAATCTTCATCAGTTCTGAATTCAATTTTGGCAAGAATTTTAGAGCTTCATCTTTCTTTTTGTCATCAATTAATAGGTTCATTTTTTTTAGAGCATTTCTAAATCTACTCTTTCTTGCCTTATTAACTACTGTTTGCTTAGAAATTCTTCTAATTCTCTTAATTGCTGATTTTGTGTTTGCCATATCCGCAGGGGTATAGCTTGAGAATTTATAGTGGTCAATAAAATAATTAGCTATTTTTGACAAGAATCACAAAAAAAAGTTGATCTATTAGAGATTATTTTTTTTCTTATTAAATCAGAGCATCCTATATTTTTACACTCTAATCCTTCTTGCTGATAAACTTTAAATTCATTTTGAAACCCACCTTTTAATCCTGATGTATCTTTAAAATCTCTAATGCTTGATCCACCCTTGCTAATAGCTTTAAGTAGAATTTTTCTACTATTAATTATAATTTTTAGACATTCTTTTTTACTTAATAATTTTACTTTTTTAAATGGATTAACTTTACTTAAAAATAAAATTTCACTAGCATAAATATTTCCAATTCCAGAAACAAATTTTTGATCTAGTAAAAAATTTTTTATATCCTTATTCTTACCCTTAAAAAAATTATAAACATAATTTAAATTAAATTTTTTATCAAAAGGTTCAGGACCTAAGTGGCTAAATCTTTTAATTAAATTTGTATTATTTTTAATTAACTGAAAAAAACCAAATCTTCTTGGATCATTATAAACAATCTTAAAGTTTTCAAAAACTAATTCCACGTGATTGTGTTTGTTTGGTAAAAATGGAGAATTGTAAAAACTAGTATTTGTATTTTTATTAGTAGATTTATTATTTACCACATGTATTGTTCCTGACATTCCAAGATGAATTATGCAGTGATTTTCTTTTGGCAAATAAATAATTAGGTATTTAGAAAACCTTCCTACTTTAATTATTTTTTTATTTAGAAAATGGCTAGTAAAGTTAGATGGAATTTTAAGTCTTAAATTTCTATTTCTTATTATTACTTTTTTAACCTTTTTTTGTTTAATTTTTTTATTAAGAGATTGTCTTACTATTTCTACTTCTGGTAATTCTGGCATTTCACACTATATTGAATATATATTTTTTTTTATGCAACAATATCTTCAAAATAAAAAAGGGCTAGTAGAAGGTGTATTCGACCAAGTCTACAATAAATATGACCTTATGAATGACTTTATGTCACTTGGTGTTCATAGGTTCTGGAAAAAAAATCTCATAAATATGATGAATCCATCTTTAGATAAATATTTAATTGATGTGGCCTGTGGTACTGGAGATATAGGAAAGCTTTATCTGGACAGTACTGATAAGAATAACAAAATTACTTGTGTTGATCCTAACAAAGGAATGATAAGCCAAGGTAAACAAAAGCTCTCTAATTACAAAAATATTAACTGGGTCATTTCTCCCGCAGAAAAACTACCCTTTGAAGATAACAAGTTTGATTTTTACACTATTAGCTTTGGACTAAGAAATACAAAAAATTTAAATAAAGCGCTTTCTGAAGCGTATAGAGTTTTAAAACCAGGTGGAAGATACCTGTGCTTAGAATTTTCAAAAATACAGAACTCAAATCTTGATTTTATTTATAAAAATTATTCAAAATTAATCCCCATCATTGGCAAATTTGTTGTTGGTGAAAAAGAACCCTATGAGTACCTAATTAAAAGTATAGAGCAATTTATTAATCAAGAAGAATTAATTGAATTAATGAAAAATAATAATTTTCAAAAATGTTCTTATAGAAATTTTTCTGGGGGGATTGTGTCAATCCATAGTGGGTGGAAGTACTAATGATCAAAAAACTTATAACCTTATTTAAATTAGGAAGAAAAATTGCTAAATCAGATATTTTAAGTATTGCCTCAAAATTTAAAAAACCACCTCTAGCAATAACGATATTATTTCAATTACTTTCAATTTCATTTTCTAAAAGTAATCAGCAAAACATAAGTACAAATGAAGGTGAAAGACTATCTATTTCTTTAGAGTCTATGGGTACTACATTTATAAAACTTGGGCAATTTTTAGCAACCAGACCCGATATTATTGGTGAAGAACTATCATCAAAACTTGAAAATTTACAAGATCGTCTTCCACCCTTTTCTATCAACGAAGCAAAAGAAATAATTAAAAAAGATCTTGGTCAAGATACATATAATTCAATAATTAACTTAAGTGAACCTATAGCGGCCGCATCTATTGCTCAGGTACACAAAGCTCAAATTAATGACAATGGAACAATTAAAGATGTAGCAATAAAAATTCTAAGACCAGATATTAAGAAAATATTCAATGAAGAAATTGATGCAATGATGTTATTTGCTTTTATCGTTGAGTCATTTGCAAAAAAAACAAAAAGATTGAAACTTGTTGAAGTTGTATTTTTACTAAAAGAAATAACAAATCTTGAAATGGATTTAAGATTTGAAGCAGCCGCAGCCAATGAATATGCGGAAAATACTAAAAATGATGCAGGGTTCAAGGTTCCACAAATTTATTGGAATTTTACAAGTGAAAATGTAATGACACTTGATTGGATTGACGGTGTATCAATAAGAGAAACTGAGGAATTAAAAAATAGAAATCTAGATACGAACAAAATTGCAGAAGATATTATTCAACATTTTCTAAGACATGCTGTAAGAGACGGTTTTTTTCATGCTGATATGCATCAAGGAAATATTTTCATTGATAATAGTGGTCAAATAGCTCCTATAGATTTTGGCATAATGGGTAGACTAGATAAAGTTAGTAAAAGATTTTTAGCTGAAATTTTATATGGATTTATTCAAAGAGATTATAAAAAAGTAGCTGAAGTGCATTTGGTAGCGGGATTAGTTCCAAATAATGTTCCAATTGATGATTTGGCTCAAGCTTTAAGATCAATAGGAGAGCCTATATTTGGTCAAGCAGTTAAAGATATATCTGGTGGTAAACTATTAAAGCAATTGTTTGACGTGACTGAAAAATTTAATATGCAAACTCAACCACAATTATTAATGCTACAAAAAACTATGGTAGTAGTTGAAGGAGTTGCTAGAAAATTAAATCCGGACACAAATATATGGACTACGTCTAAACCTGTACTTGAAAGTTGGTTAAGAGAAACTAAAGACCCAATAAATTCTATTACGGACACATTAAACAATACCTCAGAAGTTTTAAAAAGATTGCCAGAATTTCCTGAGATTATGGATAAAGCAAATCAAGCTCTAACATATTTAGCTAGCGGTCAAATTCCTCAAAACTCAAACTCTTATACTGCTTTAAATAATAAAAAATCTGAAATGACTGCTTTTAGAAACCAATCTATTATTGGTTTATTAGTTCTTGTAATTATAGGGTTATTGGTATTTTAATTCGGCAAATGAAAAATCTGTTAGACAAAAAAATTCTTTATATAATTTGTGGTGGAATTTCTGCATATAAAAGTCTTGAAACAATTAGACTTTTTAAAAAAAATGGAGCTAAAATAAAAACAATATTAACTAACAGTGCTAAAGAATTCATAACGCCTCTTTCAGTTGCATCACTTTCACAAGGTAAAGTTTACAGCGATTTATTTAGTGTCGAAAATGAAACAGAAATGGATCATATTGCTTTATCAAGATGGGCAGATGTGATTTTAATTGCACCAGCTACAGCAAATACTATTTCAAAATTAGCTCAAGGAACAACTGATGATTTGGCATCAACCGTAGTGCTAGCATCAAATAAAGAAATTTATCTAGCGCCAGCAATGAATGTTAGAATGTGGGAACATGAGTCAACAAAACACAACTTAAAAAAACTAATAAGCTATGGTTATAAACTTATTGGTCCAGAAGTTGGGGAAATGGCTTGTGGAGAATACGGTGAAGGAAAAATGTCTGAGCCTGATAAAATTTCTAACGAAATAAATAATTACTTTTTAAACCTTAAAAAAAATAAGAGATTAAAAGCACTAGTTACAGCTGGACCAACAAATGAATATATTGATCCTGTAAGATTTATTACGAATAAATCTAGTGGAAAACAAGGGTATGAAATTGCTAAATCTTTATCAAAAAAAGGTTTTGATACAACTCTTATTTCAGGACCAACTAACTTAAAAATTGATCATGATGTTAAGCTAATTGAAGTTGAAACAGCAAATGAAATGTTCATGGAAACTCAAAAAAACTTACCAGCCGATGTAGCAGTTTTTTCTGCAGCAGTAGCAGATTTTAAGGTTAATAAAAAATATAAAAATAAAATTAAAAAGCAAGATTCATTAAATTTAAACTTAGAAAAGAATGTAGATATTTTAAGTTATGTTTCGAACCATAATTCAATGAGGCCAGAACTTGTTATAGGATTTGCAGCTGAAACAGATAATGTTGAAAATAATGCTGAAAAAAAATTAAATAATAAAAATTGCGATTGGATTGTTGCAAACGATGTATCTAATAAAAAAATTGGCTTTAGTTCAGATTTTAATGAAGTAACAATTTACTATAGAGATAAAGATAAAGAAAAACTTTCATACAAAAAAAAATCTGAAATATCAGATGAAATAGTTGACAGAATAATTAATCAATTAAATTAATGACGAAAGTTCTTATAAAAAAACTAGACTCATCAGTTGAGTTACCTGTATATAAAACTAACGGTGCATCAGGAATGGATTTAATGGCTTTTATAAACGAGCCAATTAAACTAAAGCCACAAAATTCATGTTTGGTTCCAACTG
>Ga0209406_1003332_pt1 | contig 10233 bp, 9 predicted proteins | sample COGITO_mtgs_1204_FD_184808 | JGI IMG/M metagenome (GOLD analysis project Ga0209406, IMG submission 184808) | Pelagic marine microbial communities from North Sea - COGITO_mtgs_120426 (SPAdes) (version 2) | ecosystem: Environmental > Aquatic > Marine > Epipelagic ...
GCGAGCCGTCGTCCACGATCAGGACATTGAATGCAGGTGCCAATGACATCACGGTATCCAGCATGCGCTGGATGTTTTCAATTTCATTGAAGGTTGGAATGATGACTAAGCTCTTCATATTATTCTAACTGCTCATGCGTAAAAGGTTCACTTCGGCTTCTGACAAATGTCGGAAACTCCCCCGTGGCACATCTTTTTTGGTCAGCGGTCCGATGGTGACCCGGTCTACCTTGACAACATGGTAGCTGAGTTCCTCGAGCATTCGCCGAGCGATACGGCTCCTGCTGGAAGTGAGCTTGAGCCCGATGTGCGTTCTTTCGTCGTTTGCAAATTCGGCCTCTGTCGCTTTCACAAATCCCTTGTCCACAATAAATCCTTGTTTCAGTTCTTCAAGGTGGTTGGGTTGAACGCGTTCTGCGAGGATGACGTGGTAGAGCTTGGCCGCACCAGATTGGGGGTGGTTGAGCCGAACCATTAACTCTTCATCGTTAGTGAACAGCATCAAACCGGTGCTTTCTCGATCCAATTTGTCAATGGATCGGATTTCTTCTTTGCACGCTTTTTGGACCAATTCATGCACGCCGCGACGTGCTTTGGCATCTGCCATGGAGGTCCCGAATCCTTTGGGTTTATTCAACAGGACATAGCGCCGGGTTTCAGGTCGAATGGTGGCCCCTCCGACTTGCACGCTATCGTTAATGTTGACCTTGTGCCCCATTTGCACAATGATTTCCCCATTCACTGTCACTACACCGGACTCAATCAAGGAGTCGGCTTCTCGGCGTGAGCAAACCCCAGCATTCGAGATGTACCGATTCAATCGCATGGGTCCTCCCAATGCAGCCAGTGGTTTTTGCCGCGTAACAGGTTTGCCACCTTTGCGAAAGGTCGCTCCGCTGCGGCTTTTTTTGCCAGCCCCATCCGGTTTAAAATTCGTCTTTTGATCGGATTTTCGAGGGGCACTTCCCTTTCCTGATGTGCGCTTGGAATCTGGGCGTTTCTCGCCCGAACGGCTTTCGCCAGGTTTCGAGCGACGCGCTTGCGATGAGCGGGCACCGGCACGACCAGAATTCTGCTTCTTCATGAAGCAAAGATATTCCATTCAGGGCATGCAAATGAACGCATCTTCAATGTGTTGTATCCGATGAGTTTCCCGGCCATATTCAATGCAGAGAACATCGAATCGGATGGTGTCGGATTTGGATTCGTGGTTTTTTAAAAATCGATCGGCTGCGCGGATGATGCGTTGCTGTTTGAAGAGGTCAACCGATTCGAATGCGGTCTCCGCATATCCAAACTTCCGCACCTTGACCTCCACAAAAACCCAAATATTCGCCTGTTTACCAATTAGGTCAATTTCGAATCGTCCTTTTCGCCAATTCCGTTCCACGATGTGTATACCGGCTTTTTCCAGGTGAATGGCCGCCAATGTTTCTCCCCAACGCCCACGTTCTGTCGCATTCATTTCATGTTGATTTGAAAGCGAAGAACCTCTTCAACCGACTAACTTTGCCTCATGATTTTCAGAAGAAGCGTGGTGATTTGCGGTTGTTGTTTGGGGGCATTTTTTGCCGGGGCGGCGCAGGCCAATGGTCAAGGTTTTTCGTCCGATGAGTGGTATGTTTCTTGGGGTTATAACCGCTCGGCTTACACGGTTTCTGATGTGCAGATGTGGGGAACAGGGCCATCCGGTGAGGCGTTTGATGTGACCTTACAAGACGCACAGGCCAATGACATGCCCGAGCGTTTTCAGGCCAAAGTGTATTTCCATCCAGGGCTCTTCACGATTCCTCAGTTCAATGCGCGTTTCGGCAAGCGAATTGCCCCCAATCTGTGGGTCTCAGCGGGATGGGACCACATGAAGTACAAGTTGAAAAAACAGTGGGTAGTCGCCGATGGATACGCCGATGCGTCGGATTTGGGCTTGGAAGATGAATTTCCCGCGGGGACGCTAGCCGAATGGAACGGCGATTCTTTGCGGTGGGGCCAAGGGTTCAACTTGGAACACAGCGATGGAATGAATTTTGTACGATTCAGCTTGGAGCACCAAACCGACCTCTGGCGCTCCGTCAATGATCAATTCATGCTTTCCGTGTTCGAGGCGGTTGGGTTGGGTGTTGTGGTTTGCAGCACAGACTTTACTTGGGCGGGGCAACGTCAAAAGAATGCTCAGCACCTTTCAGGCCTTGGGCTTGGGGTGCACGCGGGACTCAGAATGCAGGTGCACAGGAGGTTTTTCATCCAGGCTACGGGGCATGTGGGCGGAGTCACATTGCCTTGGATTCGGCTTCAAGGGCCGGGTGACTCGGGGGCGAAGCAACGGATCGGGTATGCTGAGGCCGCTTTTGCGGTCGGCTACCTCATTGGCAAGGACCATAAACCCAAAGGCAAGCGCAATTGCAATACCTGCCCAACGTGGTAGAAACTCCCTAGGAGAGAACCAATTGGGTTGAACCAATCACTTCATTTCCTTCGAGGATATTGATGGTGTAAATGCCAGCAGGGATACGCTCCGTTGAGGGAATGAAGAAGATGCAGGCTTCGATGCGCTCATTGTTGTAATCAAGCTCACGCGTTGCGCTTACCGGGTTGCCCAGGTCATTTGCGTTCGCGGATTGTTCGCCCATGAGAATTTGACCGGAATCATTGCTCACCTGTAAGTGTAGGGTTTTGGATCCAGCGCTAGCAATGCGGTTTTCCAATAGCGTGAAGCAAACACGCACCATGCTCAAGCGTGAAGCGCGGGTGGTCGGCCGTTGGCGGCCATTGCTCAAGATTCGGATGCCTTCTGCCGATGCTTCAGCCGCTTGCAGCGTTTGCCCTGCCGTAATCATCTCCTCCATGTTTTCTTGCCGTTCTACCAAGCTGGCGTTGCGCTCTTGAACTTCTTCCACACGCGCTCGCATCTGGTCATTTTCGTCAATGAGCGCGAGGTTCAACTGGTTGAGGGAATCGATGGTAGCGACATAGCCTTTCATAATGCCACGCAATGTTTCCGCTTCTTGTTTGGCACGAGCAAGTGACCAGTTGCCATTTTTAACTTGTTGAACCAAACGGCCGATATCATTCTTCTGATCGGCAATTTGGGCGAGCATGAGCGCATTTTCGGTGCTGAGGGTGTCGTAGCTAAAACTCAGTTTTTCCAGATCAAATAGCACCTGGTCTCGTTCGAATGAAATCGCGGTATTGTCCGCCTGAACCGCAACAACGGTCTGATTGGTTTGATACAATTGCAACCCGAGCCCAATGCAAACCATGGCAAGTAGAGCGGAGGTAATAATGAGAATGCGTTGTGCGTCCATGAGTTTCTATTAAGTGCAAGGGCTAGGGAAGAACGGAATGTTCGACGCGCAATTGCCCTGTCGCATCCCAAATTTCAGCCACAATCTTCGCCTTTCCGGGCCGGCCTAACTGGAGGATGCCCACGTTGTTTTCCATGATGGGGCCCTCCACTCTGTTGGCATTGTTGGTGGCGAAATCCCAAGTGGATGTGATTCCACTTGCGGTTATATCAAATATGGCATCGGAAGCTGAGCGATTCCCGCCTTTGATTTTTGAAATTTCAGCATAATGCACATCGCCAGAAATGAACACAGTGGGCACCGCTGTGGCCTGTTTTTGGTTGGCCGCTTCGATTAATTCGAGCATTCTTTGTTGCTCGCTGGGAAAATTCGCCCATGATTCATAACCGTTCCATTCCGCGCCAAATTGCGTTGAGGAGGCAATGATTCGGTAATCGGCTTGAACATTCAACTGCTTTTTCAACCACCTCCATTGGGCAGTTCCGAGGAGGGTCGAATCTTCGCCCCTGTGAGGCTCATAATCGGCCATGTAACTGAATCCGTTGCTGCCTTTGAGGATGATGCTTTGAGACCGCAGCAAGTCATCTCGAAAGGTGCGCGTATCGAGCAGGATGATATGAACATCTTGTTTTCCACCGTCAAACAGATAACTCATGTAAATGCCGTCACGGTCTTTTCGTGGCGCATCCCGGGGGTCTTTCCAAAAATCCAAGAAAACATCTTTTGATTCCTCCTTCAGCGGATAGTGCCTTCCCGCGTCATTCCATCCATAGTCGTGATCATCCCATGTGGCGAGCAGCCGTGTGGCGGAATCAAGGCGCTGAAAATGGGGGTTTTGACCGAGGGTTTCATATTGCGCCTCTAGGGCCGAAATGTCCTCTGTATCTCCGTATACATTGTCCCCGAGCCACACAAAAACATCTGGTTTTTGACGAATTGCGACATCGAGTACAGGCATGGGCTGTTCGGCGTGCGCACAACTCCCAAATGCGACAGTGCGCACTTCTTTGCGCACGATGAGGTCCGCGGTCGCCTTCGTTATTGGCTTGCGCAAAATGATTGCCTTGGGTTCAGGCTTGCAGCTAAAAAGGGCTGACGTCGAAATGCAACAAGCGAGAAATAAAACGGAACAGATTCGGTGAGCTTGAATCATTCACCAAGGGCAAATCGAATGGGTAGTACGTATTGCACGTTTACTGCTTTTCCCTTATTGGTGCCTGGCATGAATAGGGGAAGCGATTCAATCACAGTGACCGCTGATTTTTCGAACGTTTCCAGTCCACGGACCATTTCAACCGAACCAATAGACCCTTTTTCGGTCACCACAAATTGAACAAAAACGGTTCCTTCGACGCCTTTTTCTTGTGCTACTGTGGGATAAACGAGGTTTTGCATGACGTGCTCCATCATGCCTTGATTGGTGCATGTTTCGCGTTCGGTGCGATCATCGAGGGATGCACACGTTTTCAGAACGGGCATCACTTCCGCGACCTTTACCACGTCTTCTTGGGGATAACCAATTCCGTTTTGGGCGATGAGGCCTTGCATTGGGATGCAGCATGCTGCCACCAAGGCGAGTGTCCAAAATTGCTGTCTCTGTCGTTTTTCCATGTTGGAAATATACAGGTTATCATTGAACCTTCAATGGCCAGCGGCTGGGGTGGGTGTTCCGGATTGACCAATGCGCCTTCCGATGATTTTTTGGGGTTTCCGGGAGGAAGATGATTCGGGGTGTCCGTCTTCAAAATTGTTGATAACCATGGTGGAAAGCCGTTTGAGTATTGGGTTTTGCAATGCGTTCTGCCTGTGAAATTGCTTGAGAATCAAAGTCCAAAAAGCATGAAAAGAATTTTTACCCTAATCATGGCGTTTGCCGCATTTGCGTTGCACGCCCAAGAACGATACCTAGACGAGGTATTCGAAAATGTAATCGTGACAGAAGATGTTGAATATGCAAGCAACGTAAGCGTTCTTCCAGCGTTGCAAGGATTGCCTCCAATGGTGCTTCCTCAGTTTCTGGATGTTTATGAGCCTGAAGGCGATGAAGAAACCTCACGCCCGTTGGTCCTTGTTTTTCACACAGGAAACTTCTTGCCGCAATACCTGAACGGCTCCGCCCTCGGTACCCGCAAAGACAGTGCGGTGGTGGAATTGTGTGAGCGTTTTGCTCGCATGGGTTACGTGACGGCTTCAGTTGACTACCGCTTGGGCTGGAATCCATTGGCAGGCTCACAAGTAGAGCGGACGTTTCAGTTGATCAACGCCGCGTACCGTGGCGTTCAAGATTCCCGCACGGCAGCCCGATTCTTTCGCATGAACGCAGCGGAAATGGACAACACGTTCGGCATTGATCCGGATAAAATCGCCATGTTTGGCGATGGCACAGGAGGCTACATCACATTGGCTTCTGCAGCGATTGCGGATTACAATGACATCATTTTGGACAACGAAGGAAACCCCATTGAAGTCTTCTGGTATGATCCAGGAGATGGTTCTTCCATCCCGATGGTGATCGAGTCTGTGAACGGCGATCCGGAAGCCAAAAACGATGGCTTTACTCCAGATAGTTTGCAGCTTTGTGTGGGTCACTACCCCGACTACAGCTCAGAGTTCAACTTTCAAATGAACATGGGTGGGGCATTGGGATCCGATAAATGGCTGGACGCAGGTGACCCTGCAATGGTGAGCTTTCACTGCCCACACGACCCATTCGCGCCCTATGCGACCGGTGTACTCGTTGTTCCGACGACCCAAGAACCGGTGATCGAGGTAACGGGAGCTTATGGCGTGCACACATTGATCAACTCTTTCGACGCACCGAATAACAACAATGTTTTTCAATCGCTCAATTTGGCGGACGATGTATCGGTTGCGGCCAATGCCATCAATGAAGGCATGGACGGTTTGTACCCTGTTCTGAATAGCTATGAAGATGGTGCCCCAACGGAGCCTTTCGATAGCTCGCCTTGGCAGTGGTGGGATGTGGCCATGACGCAGATGGTTGATACAGCCAACGGCTCAAATATCGCTGCGACACAGTTGTCGTTGAACCCAACAATGGGACCGGAAGAGGCGCTACCCTGGTTGGACATCATCCAAGCGTATACCGCTCCTCGAATGCATGCGGCATTGGGATTGGGTGAAGTGGAAAGCGTTGAGGAGTCTGATTTGGGCGAGGCGTCATTTGTCATCTTTCCAAACCCAACAAGTGGTTTGACAACGTTTGACTTGAAAGCGCCGGCCATTCAAGCTTCCCTGTATTCATTGGAAGGTCGATTGGTTCGCCAGTGGCCTTTGGTCGGAATTCAAGGGCAATTTTCCGTGGACCTCGGAGATGTTCCTGCAGGCACTTATGTGGTGCAAATCGATGGAGAATCTCAGCGTATCTCGGTGACGCGATAAGACCGCTATAGATCATTAAAAAGCCCCGACCAATTCAATGGCCGGGGCTTTTTTTATGTCATTTCTAGGGTGGGTGCTATCGGCGGCTGTAGCGCGAGTCGTTTTGTCCTCCTCGGTTGCCCTTATTTCCACCGGAATTTCCGCCGGAGTTACCGCCGGAGCTGTTCCCCGAAGGCTTGCCTTTGCTTCGGTAGGGCCGACCGGAGCCGGAGCTGCCGCTCCCTCCTCCGCTGCCACTTCCTTCGCGACGAGGAGCCCGCTCTCCATCGCGATCCGATCGGAATCCTCTGCCTGAGCCTCCTCCGCTTTTGCCTTGACCTCCTTGACCTCCGTGCCGCGGTTTGCCGTGGTTGAACGGCTTCTTTTTCTTCTTTTTGCCACCTCCTGACCCCGGAGCTTGTGGTCGTTGACCCGTTTTATTCAGGTCAAATTCGAGGGCGGGTTTCGCCAAGTGCCAGGGGTGATCAGTGATCAATGGCACTTCGCGTTTCATCAATTGCTGGATGTCCGCCATGAACTTGCGCTCGTCGGCTTCGTTTACAAACGACCAAGCGATACCCGACGCTCCGGCCCGACCCGTTCGACCAATGCGATGAACATAGGTTTCGGAGATGTTGGGGATCTCGAAGTTGATTACGTGGCTCACACCACTGACGTCGATTCCACGCGCAGCGATGTCCGTTGCGACAAGAATATTGAGTTTCCCTTTGCGGAAACCTTGCATGGCTCGTTCGCGCTGTGGTTGGGTCTTGTTCCCGTGAATGGCCGCAGCATTGAGGTTGTTTTTAGTCAAATAGCGCACCACCTTGTCCGCGCCATATTTCGTTCGCATGAATACCAAAGCGGTTTCTACTTCAGGCTGCTGGAGCAAGTGCACGAGCAAGTCTCGCTTGTCTGCTTGCATCACAAACATCATCTGTTGATCAACCGTTTCGGCAGCGGTGCTCTCACGAGCCACTTCGACCCGAACGGGATTGCGCAACATCGTGTTGGCGAATTCCAGAATGTTGGGAGGCATGGTCGCTGAGAAAAACAGCGATTGTCGCTCCTTTGGAATGTGTTTGATGATGCGCCGCAAATCATGAATGAAGCCCATGTCCATCATGGTGTCGGCTTCATCGAGCACGAAATACTGCAGGTGCTTCAAGTTCACATGGCCTTGTTCCTGCAGATCAATCAATCGCCCGGGTGTGGCCACCACAATGTCCACGCCGCGCCGCAGCTTTTGAACTTGGCTTTTCTGGTTGACGCCGCCGAAAATGGTGGCGGTGTGAAGCTTGACTTGCTTGGTGTAATCGAGGATATTTTCTTCAATCTGAATGGCCAACTCTCGGGTGGGCGTCAGGATCAAACCTCGGATGGGTTGAAATTGTCCGGAATACCGGTCTTCGGATAGCCGGTGGATCATAGGCAAGCTGAAAGCGGCAGTTTTTCCGGTTCCAGTTTGTGCTACGCCCAAGACGTCTTTTCCGTCTAAAACAACGGGGATGGCCTCGGCTTGAATGGGCGTTGGGGTTTCATAGCCCAACGCATGGATGGCCGTGAGCACATCTGCGCTGAGGCCTAATTCGTCAAATGAATTCAAAGGGGGGGTGTTCTAGTGAGCAATGCACTTCTTGCCGCATTGCTGACGGCAAAGTTCGCACATTTCAGGCATCGTTCGACGTTTTCGCTGGATTGTGATGGCTTGATAAGGTGGCAGCAGGGCCTGCTCAACTCAGTTTTTCTCCGTGTTGAGAGGAATCTAAGCCACGCTGCTCTTGGTCCGAACTCACCCGCATGGGAATCATGGCATTGACCAATGCATATAAGGCATAACTCCCTCCAAAGGCGAATACTGCCACGCCAAGCAAGGTCCACATGTGCATCAAAAACACATCGGGATTGCCATGGATTAGCCCAACGTCTTCGGCGAGGACGCCTGTCAGCACCATGCCTACCACTCCGCCAATGCCGTGGCTGGCAAATACATCGAGGGTATCGTCCACGGCCAATTTTTTCTGGTAGCGAATGGCCCAATTGCTGACCAAAGCAGCAATGAAACCAATCAGCATACTGTGCCCGAGTGAAACGAATCCAGCAGCCGGTGTGATGGCAACCAATCCTACGATGGCACCAATGCACGCGCTCAAAGCAGACATTTTACGGTTCATAAACCGGTCGTAAAAAACCCAGGTAATCATAGCTGTGGCCGAAGCTAGATTGGTGTTAGCAAATGCTTTTACGGCATCTGCATTCGCCGCAAAAGCGGAGCCGGCGTTGAATCCAAACCATCCAAACCAGAGCAGCCCCGTGCCGAGAATCACAAATGGGATGTTCGCCGGTTGCCCCCCTGTTTCTTTTCGCTTGCCCAGGAAAATCGCCCCTGCGAGTGCTGCGAAGCCGGCAGACATATGCACCACGGTGCCTCCGGCAAAATCCAACACTCCGAGGTTGCGAAGCAAGCCATCGGGGTGCCAAGTCATGTGTGCGAGTGGCGGATAAATAACACAGGAAAAAAGCACCATGAATAAGATGTAACTCCGGAACCGGATGCGTCCGGCAAAGGAGCCTGTGATGAGGGCGGGAGTGATGATGGCAAACTTCAATTGAAACAAGGCAAAAAGCAGAAATGGAATGGTCGAAGCAAAATTTCCGTTGGGCGCCAAGCCCACCCCGTTGAAGGCAAAATAGGTCAATGGGTTTCCTATGATTCCGCCAATCGATTCCCCGAAGCAGAGGCTGAACCCCACGGTAATCCAAAGGACACTGATCACGCCGAGTGCGACGAAACTTTGCAGCATGGTGGAGATGACATTTTTCTTGTCCACCATTCCCCCATAGAAAAAGGCCAATCCGGGTGTCATCAAAAGAACAAATGCGCTGGCGACCACCATCCATGATGTATCGCCGGAATCGATTGTCAATGCCCCGGTACCGGGCACATATTCAATGTAGTCGTCACCAAAGAAACAAATCACCAGCACCAAGAGAGCCAGTGACAGAAAATTCCATTTTCTGCTCATGATCAAAAAAATTTCGAGAAAAGAGTGGGGTAATTGCCGCGCTGGAAAAGTATCACACCGCTGCGAGACCGGCAAACCTTTTGGGCCTTGAATTGGCCGGTTTTCACCAGTTTTTTACCCAAATCGAGGGATAAGCACGAAAAAACAGCTTTTACTGCAAAATGACGCGCGTTGTTTCGGTGCAAGTGGCGGTTTCGAATACCATCAAATAAACGCCTTGTGGCCAGTCTTGAATGCGGAGCACAGTCGGTTTGGGATTCATCATTTTCAGCACCTCTTGGCCTTGCGCGTTGAAAATGCAGAGGGACGTGAATGGCTCGTCGAACGCGATGTTCAATTCTTCTGACGCTGGATTGGGATAGACCGACACGGATGCATTGCCCGCATCACTGTATGCTATGCTCGTCGTGCAATCGAGGTTGCTGTCCACATAATCTGCCCGGTCTTCAATGAAGGGTTTTAGGCCATACAGTGTGCCGCCCATGCCACCTTGATTCGTATTGAAGTTGTTTTCGAATTGGTTG
>Ga0209406_1003345_pt1 | contig 10202 bp, 7 predicted proteins | sample COGITO_mtgs_1204_FD_184808 | JGI IMG/M metagenome (GOLD analysis project Ga0209406, IMG submission 184808) | Pelagic marine microbial communities from North Sea - COGITO_mtgs_120426 (SPAdes) (version 2) | ecosystem: Environmental > Aquatic > Marine > Epipelagic ...
ATTATGAAAAAACTAAAAAAAATATCATTTATTCTATCAATTTTATCATTATTAACGATCTTTACACCAGCTAATGCTGAAATAAAAGTAGTTACATCAATTAAACCTATTCATTCATTAGCGAGTTATCTTATGGATGGAGTTGGAAAACCAGATTTAATTGTAGATGGTTTTAACTCACCACATGGATTTTCTATGAAACCATCTCATGCAAAAATGTTGCAAAATGCAGATCTTATCTTTTGGATAGGTGAAGATTTAGAAAGTTTTTTAGAAAAACCATTAAATTCAATTGCAAAAAAAGCTGAAAAAATTGAATTAATTGAAATTAAAGGTTTGAATGTATTAAAGTTTAGAGAAAGAAATATTTTTGATGAGCATGATCATGACGATCACGCTAAAAAAAAAGATGACCATGACGACCATGACGATCACGATAAAAAAGAAGATGACCATGAAGACCATGATGGGCATGAAGGACATGGACATGGTGAATATGATCCCCACATTTGGTTAGATCCTATTAATGCAAAAGTAATTTTAAAAGAAATGACTGAGTATTTAATCGAAAATGATTTAAAAAATGCATCTACTTACAAAAGTAACTTAGATAAAGCACTTAATGATATAGATAAACTTACTATAGATGTAATGACTGAATTAAATGAAAATACTTCATCTATTGTTTTCCATGATGCGTATCAATATTTTGAAGAAAGATTTAATGTAAAAATATTGGGTGCTTTTACAGTTAATACTGATGTAATGCCTGGTGCAGAACAACTATCAGAAATTAGAGAAATAATTGAACATGATAAAGTAAAATGTATTTTCTCAGAACCTCAATTTAATCCTGATATCATTAAGGTAGTTGCTAAAGATATGAATATTAAAACTGGTGTTGTAGATCCACTTGGAGCTACTTTAAACCCAGGAAAAGATTTATATTTTGATCTAATTAGAAATATGTCTGCTTCATTTAAAGGTTGTTAATTTAAAGGATTTTATAAATTAAGATTTTAGTTTCCTCTATAATTGTAATAAATTAGTAATAAAACTCACATATAGAAAAGATTATGTTTATTAAAAAATACCTTAAATGGATCAGTACTGCTTTAGTATTAACTGGAATATTATTAACTAATTTAAATATCTATCCTATCAATATTTATTTTCATGGTTTAGGTGTGGTTGGGTGGACTGTTGCAGGATTTTTATCAAAAGATAAAGCAATACTTGCTAATTTTGGTTTACAAATACCACTATTCTTAATTGGAATTTATAAAATTATTTTATAAAGAAAAATATCTTATTCGTTTGTACAGGTAACACAGCTAGAAGCATAATAGCTGAAAGTATTATTTAATACGGCCGTATATATCTTGATATCTAACAATATCTGTTTCTTTAAGAATTGATCCTATTTGTGCTTCCATAATTTTGACTGGTTTCTTTCCAGGGTTTTGAATTCTATGAATAGCCTGCAATGGAATAAATACATGTTCATTAGGCTTTTTTATAAACTTATTTTTATTTAAAGTTATTTTTGGATTTCCTTGTGTAACTAACCAATGTTCGGATCTATGATGATGTTTTTGAAGGCTTAAAATACCTTTAGGTTTAACGAATAATTCTTTAATTAAGAATTCTTTTCCTTCAAACAAATTAGTATACCTACCCCAGGGTCGGTAATAAACATTTTTTTTCTTAGCATATTTATTTTTGTTTTTGTCATACATTTTTAAAATCTCTTTCCAACTTCCAAGATCAGACCAAGGTATATCTAATTTAATACCATTAATTTTTTTTGTTTTTTCTAAGATTGCATAATCAAAAGATTTAGCAGTTGCTTTAATAAATGACGCTTTATTTAAATAATAAGTATTATTTTTAAGTTTTGCTTTTTTAATAGAGTTAACACAATTTTTATAAATAATTGGCTGGTGTTTTTTAAAGTTATTTATTATTGAATCTTTTCTAAGGAAAAACATTCCTGAATTCCAATAACCTTTTTGTTTTATAACCTGTTTAGCTTTAGCTTCTTTTGGTTTTTCAATAAATTTAATTACTTTATTAACATTTCCTTTAATTTTTTTAGTTACAAAATATCCATATTCACTTGATGGAGATGTTGGTTTTATTCCAAATATAAAAATATTTTGATCAGTTAAATTTGATTTATTTCTATTAATTGCTTTATTAAAAATACTCATCTTTTCAATCAAATGATCGGCTGTAAAAAACATTAACGGTTGATCATCAGGAATATCTTTAATTAGAGCTGTGCTTAAAATAGCTGGAGCTGTATTTCTTTTTGCTGGTTCTAATACAATTTTAAATTTCTTAATCTTATTTTTTTTAAGATGTTGTTTAACTTGTTTTAAATATTTTTTATTAGTGCTTATAATTGGTGAGTCATAAATGGACGCTTTAGTTCTTTCTAAAGTTTTGCCTAATAAAGTCCAATTACCAAAATCAATAAATTGTTTTGCTTGATGATTTTTTGAATTAGGCCAAAGTCGAGTTCCAGCACCACCGCATAAAATGACTGGACGAATTTTCATTAAATTTCTGAATAATCCTTAACTTCTTTTTTCTTACCAGGATGAGTTGGAGCACCTAAATAAGCTGGTCCTACTGTTTGCGCATATTTCCACAGTGTGCCAGAACCAAAATCTGATTTTCTTGGTTTCCATTTTCTTTTTCTTGAAGCTAATTCTTTTTTAGATAGTCTGACATTAATTGACCCTTTTTTAGCATCAATATCAATTATGTCTCCATTACGTAGTAGTGCTAAAGGGCCTCCTAGAGCCGCCTCAGGGCCTACATGACCAACACAAAACCCTCTCGTAGCTCCTGAGAACCTACCGTCAGTTATAAGGGCAACTTTCTCACCCATGCCTTGACCGTAAATTGCACCAGTAGTTGATAGCATCTCTCTCATACCTGGGCCTCCAACAGGACCCTCATAACGAATGATGATAACATCCCCTTCTTTGTACTTTCTGTTTTGAACAGCTGACATTGCATCTTCTTCATTATCAAAACATCTAGCTTTACCAGTAAATTGTAATTTTTTAAGTCCTGCAATTTTAACAATACCGCCATCTGGTGCTAAATTTCCTTTTAAACCAACTACACCACCATCTGGAGATAATGGATTATCATATTTTCTTAAAACTTTTTGCTTAGGATTAAATTTAATATTTTTTAAATTTTCCTTCATAGTTTTTCCAGTAACCGTCAAACAATCACCATGAATAAAACCTCCATCATGCAGTGTCTTTAACAACATAGGAACACCACCTGCTAACCACATATCTTTTGCAACATATCTTCCTCCTGGTTTTAAATCAGCAAGGTAAGGAGTTTTTTTAAATATTTTAGCAACATCCATTAAATCAAATTTAATTCCAGCTTCATTAGCAATTGCTGGTAAATGTAATGCAGCATTAGTGGATCCACCAGTTGCAGCAACTATGGTTGCAGCATTTTCTAAAGCTTTTTTTGTTACAATATCTCTAGGTTTAATTTTTTTCTTTAAAAGATTCATGACAGTTTTACCACTAGCTTTGGCATACTTATCTCTTTCCTCATATGGAGCAGGAGTTCCTGCAGAATATGGTAAAGCAAGTCCTATAGCTTCAGATACACATGCCATAGTATTTGCAGTAAATTGCCCTCCACATGCTCCAGCACTTGGACATGCAACTAATTCTAATTTTCTAAGTTCTGCTGATGACATTTGACCAGATGAATGTTTTCCAACAGCCTCAAATACATCAACAACTGTTACATCTTTTCCTTTGTATCTTCCTGGAAGAATTGAGCCTCCATATATAAACACACTTGGTACATTTAATCTAACCATTGACATCATCAATGCTGGTAAAGATTTATCACATCCAGCGATACCAACTAATGCATCATAACAATGGCCTCTTACAGTAAGTTCAGCAGAATCTGCTATTACCTCTCTTGAAATTAAAGAAGATTTCATTCCTTCATGACCCATTGCAATTCCATCAGTAACAGTAATTGTACAAAATTCTCTAGGTGTACCACCATTAGCTCTAACACCTTTTTTAACAGATTGAGCTTGTCTCATTAGGGCAATATTACAAGGCGCCGCTTCATTCCATGTAGAGACAACTCCTACAAATGGTTTTGCTACATCTTTTTCAGTTTCACCCATTGCATAATAAAATGATCTATGAGGGGCCCTATCTGCACCTAAAGATGTATGTCTACTTGGAAGTTTCTTTTTGTTAAATTTTGCCATTATATACCCTTAATTGTTACTGATATTTTATCAATATCATTCTTTAAATTATTATAATTAGTTTTTTCCTGTTCAACAATCTCTTTTGGCGCTCTATCTACAAAACTTTTATTTTCTAATCTTTGAGATATCTTGTTCATTTCGTCTTGAATTCTATTTTGTTTGCTAGTTAAATTTTCTTTTATAAGTTTTAAATCAACATCTTTGTCAAAATAAATTTTAAATAAATCGCCTGAAACGACCATAGTTGCTGCTGGTTTATCCAAATCATCACTAAGAATATTATTTATTCTTCCTAATTTTTTAAGGATAATTTCATTATTATTAATAAAATCTTTTTGATCGTCATTAATATTATTTATGGACATATCTATAAATGAACCAGGGCTTACATTTAGCTCATTTTTAAATGATCTAATTTCAGATATGATGTTTATAATATTCTCAACTTGTTCAGTATTATTGTCTTTATTGATCTTTCCAGTTGGCCAATTAGCATGCATTAAAAAATTTTTACTAGAATTATCAAACTTATTTTTAAGCCAAATTTCTTCAGTAACAAAAGGAATGAAGGGATGCAATAAAATCAAAATTTGCTTGAATACATAACTTGAAACTTTTTTAACTTCAGATTTTGCCCCTTCATTATCTGAAAACAGTATTGTCTTTGATAATTCTAAATACCAGTCACAATAAGAGTGCCAAGCAAATTGATAAGCATTTTTTGCTGCCTCATCAAATCTGTAGTCTTTTAAATTTTTCTCAATTTTTGACTTTGCTTCAATTAGTTCTGCATAAATCCATTTGTTAATATTAACTGATAAATTTGGAATTTTATCGATATTAGTAAAATCACATTTATTTGTTATTAAAAAATTATTAGCATTCCAAAGTTTATTAAGGAAATTTCTATATCCTTTAACCCTATCTTCAGAAAGTTTTACATCTGTGCCTGGAGATGCCATTGAAAGTAGAGTAAATCTTAATGCATCAGCACTATATTTTTCAATTAAATCTAAAGGATCAATTACATTTCCTTTTGATTTTGACATTTTTTGTCCCTTCTCATCTCTTACTAATGCATGAACATAAATATCTTTAAAAGGTTCTTTATTTAAAAATTCTGTGCCAAACATAATCATTCTTGCAACCCAAAAAAAGATAATATCAAAACCTGTAACTAGAACAGATGTTGGGTAAAATTTTTCAACATAATTTTTATCCTCAGGCCAGCCTAAAGTTGCAAATGGCCAAAGACCAGATGAAAACCAAGTATCCAAAACATCTGCATCTCTTATTAACTCAACATCTTTACCATAATGATTATAAGCTAATTTTTTTGCTTCTTCTTCATTGTAAGCTACAAAGATTTTTTTATCTGGACTGTACCAAGCTGGTATTTGGTGACCCCACCAAAGTTGTCTTGAGATACACCATGGCTCAATATTGTTCATCCATTGAAAATAAGTCTTTGACCAATTTTCAGGAAAGAAATTTGTCTTTTTTGAGCTAACAACTTCTTTAGCTTTAACAGATAATTTTTCTGCATCTACAAACCATTGTTCGGTTAAAAATGGTTCTATTATTGAATTTGATCTATCCCCATATGGAACTTTATTCTTAATATTTTCTTCTTTTACAAAAAATTCTTTTTCTTTAAGTTCTTTTAAAATTCTCTTTCTTGCCTCAAATCTATCTAATCCAATATATTCTTTGGGAGCATTTTCATTGATTTTACCAGCTTCTGTAAAAATATTAATAACCTCAAGATTGTTTCTTTGTCCAACATCATAGTCATTAAAATCATGAGCTGGAGTAATCTTTAATGCTCCTGTTCCCTGTTCAGGATCTGCATAATCATCTTCTATAATCTTAATCTTTCTGCCAACAATTGGTATCGTTACTACTTTGCCAATAAAATCTTTAAATCTTTCATCTTTTGGATTTACAGCAATCGCAGTATCTCCCAACATTGTCTCAGGTCTAGTAGTTGCTATTGTTATAAACTCATCAGTCCCGTCTATTGGGTATCTAATGTAATAAATTTTAGAATTAACCTCTCTTTGATCAACTTCAAGATCAGAAATTGCAGTTTTTAAAACAGTGTCCCAGTTCACTAGTTTCTTATCTTTGTAAATTAAATCTTTATTATAAAGATCCACAAAAACCTTAATTACCGATTTAGATAGATTTTCATCCATTGTGAAGGCATTACGTGACCAATCACAAGAACATCCAAGTTTTTTTAATTGATTAATAATAATGTCACCATATTGTTCTTTCCATTCCCAAACTTTTTCAATAAATTTTTCTCTACCAATTTCATTTTTATCAATCTTTTCAGCTGTTAGTTTTCTCTCAACTAAAGCTTGAGTGGCAATACCAGCATGATCTGTTCCTGGCTGCCATAAAGTTTCATAATTATTCATACGGTGATATCTAACTAAAAGATCTTGAATAGAATTATTCAAAGCATGACCCATGTGAAGGCTGCCTGTTACATTTGGTGGAGGTATAACAACAGAGAATTGTTTTTTATGTTTTACTGGTTTAAATAAATTATTTTTTTCCCAATAAGAATAAATTTTGTCTTCAACGTCAGTATGTATGTATTTATCGTTACTCATAGATGATTATAAGTTTATAATTTAATAATATGAATTAACAATAATCATTTTTGAAGGCTTATTTGGTAGACTAATTTTATATATTTAATATATAAAAGGTTCTGTTTTGCTTAAAATATAGATACGATGGCAACGTGGCGGAATGGTTACGCAGAGGATTGCAAATCCTTGTATCCCAGTTCGATTCTGGGCGTTGCCTCCAAAAAAAATCTTGTTTTACTTTGAAAAAAAAGTAAGTTGAGTTTTTAATATTCCTCGGTAGCTCAGTTGGTAGAGCAGTTGACTGTTAATCAATTGGTCGCAGGTTCGAGTCCTGCCCGAGGAGCCAATTCAATAAAAATTTTATTTATAGATCTGTTTTAGGGTCTTGTATTATTTATTTATCCAACTTTGGAAATACCTGCGTTAGAAGCCTGTAAAGATTTACTAAACTTTAATTTTTGGTCATTATTTAATTCTGAATAAAGCTTAACTAAAAAATTATAATTTACAGTCATATGGTTTTCATTAGATCTTTCAAGATTGATCAAATATTCTGAAAAATCTTCAAAAAAATAATTAACAGGAACTTTTAGATAATTTGCTAATTGAAGTAACCTTATAGAGCTAACTCCATTAGTTCCTTTTTCATATTTTTGAATTTGTTGAAATGTAACGTTGATTGCTTTTGCAACCTTGGTTTGTGTCAAACCTAAAGCTAACCTTCTAAGCTTTAATTTATTACCCAGATGTTTGTTAAAATTATCTTCCATTAAGACCCCTCTTAAAATTTATTTTATAAATTTGTATTGAACAGATTTTTACTAAATAGCGCAATAAAAAAATTTATTATTTTACATAAATTTAAGTAGCATATGTAATGAGTGTCAAGAATATAAAAAATTGATTTATCAAAATTCTTGTTGATAAATCGACAAAAATTGAGCTATAAAATTTGACTTAAAAATAATTTTGTTCGTTCACTTTTTGGATTTGCAAAAAAATCTTTAGTAGATGCTTTTTCTACAATCATTCCTTCATCCATAAAAATCATTTGGTCAGCAACTTCTTTAGCAAAACCCATTTCATGCGTAACAACTATCATTGTCATACCTTGTTTAGCTAAATTAACCATTACATCTAACACTTCTTTAATCATTTCAGGATCTAAAGCTGAAGTTGGTTCGTCAAACAACATAATTTTAGGCTCCATACAAAGTGCTCTAGCAATTGCTACTCTTTGTTGTTGACCACCAGAAAGTTGTCCTGGAAATTTTTGAGCTTGATCTAAAATTTGAACTCTTTCTAAGTGCTTTAATGCTAGCTCTTCAGCCTCTTTTTTGGGCATTTTTTTTACCCAAATGGGAGCAAGTGTACAATTATCTAAAATTGATAAATGAGGAAAAAGATTAAATTGCTGGAATACCATTCCAACTTCAGCTCTTACCTGTTCAATGTTCTTAGTGTCTTCAGAAATTTCAGTTCCATCTACAATGATTGATCCTTTTTGATGTTCTTCTAATCTATTAATACATCTGATTAATGTAGATTTTCCAGAGCCAGATGGACCACAAACAACAATTTTTTGTTTTGGTTTTACTTCAAGATTTATATCTTTTAAGACTTGAAAATCACCAAACCACTTATTTACATTTGTAATTTGGATAATTGAATCTGACATAATTTATCTATCTGTTTTATATTTTAATTCTAATTTTTGACTATATTTACTCATACTATAACAAATAATCCAGAATATTATTCCAGCAAATACATATCCTTCCATTGAAAATCCTAGCCATTTTGGATTTGTTTTAGCTAAATTCAACATGCCAACCACCTCTAAAAGACCTACTACAAAAATTAGTGGTGTATCTTTTACAAGTGCTAAGAATGTATTGGCTATTCCTGGGATTACTAATTTTAAAGCTTGTGGAAGAATAACAAAGATATGAAGTTTCCAATAACCCATACCAAGTGATTTAGCGGCATCATACTGGCCTCTTGGAAGTGCTTGTAGTCCTCCCCTTATAACTTCAGCTGTATAAGCTGCTTCAAATAAAGTAATCGCTACAACTACTCTAATAAGTTTATCCACATATGTTCCATCAGGCAAAAACATTGGAAACATTACAGCTGACATAAATAAAACTGTTATTAAAGGTACGCCCCTCCAAAATTCAATGAATGAAAGAGATGAATATTTAACAATGGGTAAATCAGATCTCCTACCTAGAGCCAACATCATCCCTATTGGAAAGCAAAAAATTAAAGAGAAGAAAGAAACAATAAACGTTAAAGATAAGCCACCCCACGCACCTGTTTCAACCCACTCAAGTCCAAAAGAACCTCCTGAAATCAAATAATAAATTAAGATAAAGGAAATAATTGGTAATATAAGGGTGTAATAAAGAGAAAGATAATTTCTAAATTTAGCAGGTACAAAAAATCCAGCTGCCATAAAGGCTAATACAGCAACAAATGTTACATTAATTCTCCATTGTTCAGCATTAGGATACATTCCATACATAAATCTATTAAACCAAACTTTAATATAAACCCAGCAAGCACCACCGCCTGTACACGCTTCTTTAGTGTCCCCTGAAATATTAGCATCAAAAATGAACCAATTTAATAATGGAGGAAGTGAAAATATTATAAGAAAAATAATACACAAACTCAAAGCAGCATTGAAATTACTTGGATTAATATTCTTATTTAAGCTATCCAAAACTTTAATACCTGAAAATTCAATTCTAATAAAATGAAGACCAATGACCCCAAAGATTAAAGGGGTAAAAAAATTAATAAACCTAGGTAAGAAAGAGGTAATATTTGTACCTAAGAAATTATTTAAACAAAAATCAAAAATACCTAAGAAAAAAAATAAAGCTCCAATAATTAGAGATGTGTTTCTACTTAATTGGATTTTAGATTTTGGTAAATCAATATTTTTTGAATTCATTATTTTTCCTTAATCGCTATTCTTTGGTTGTACCAATTCATTAATAATGAAATTGCTATACTAATAGTTAAATATGTGGCCATTGTAATACCAACAATTTCAATTGCTTTTCCTGTTTGCATCATCGCAGTACCCGCAAAAACCAAAACTAGATCTGGATATGCAATTGCAGCAGCTAAAGAAGAATTTTTAGTTAAATTTAAGTATTGATTAGTAGTTGGAGGTATAATTATTCTTAATGCTTGAGGCATAATTACTAATTTCAAAACTTGACTTGGTGTTAAGCCAATTGATGCAGCAGCTTCTTTTTGCCCTTTACCAATACCTTGAATACCTGCTCTAACATTTT
>Ga0209406_1003370_pt1 | contig 10149 bp, 8 predicted proteins | sample COGITO_mtgs_1204_FD_184808 | JGI IMG/M metagenome (GOLD analysis project Ga0209406, IMG submission 184808) | Pelagic marine microbial communities from North Sea - COGITO_mtgs_120426 (SPAdes) (version 2) | ecosystem: Environmental > Aquatic > Marine > Epipelagic ...
ACCTGAATCACATCAGCTCGACTATGAGGGCGAAATTGCAATTGTGATTGGCAAAAAGGGCCGACGTATAGACCAAGCTGATGCTTACAATCACATCGCGGCGCTGACACTTTGTAATGAAGGCACGATTCGTGACTGGGTTCGACACGCTAAATTCAATGTAACTCAGGGAAAAAACTGGGACAAATCTGGTGCAATGGGTCCCTGGCTGGTTCCCTTTAAGGATGCGTCACAGCTTGATGACATTTTATTAACGACACATGTGAACGGCGAATTGCGTCAAGAAGACCGAACCAGTCGGATGATGTTTTCTATCCGTCGTCAGATTGAGTATATCTCAACATTCACTACCTTAGTGCCTGGTGACATTATCGTAACGGGCACCCCGACAGGTGCTGGTGCGCGCTTTGACCCGCCGAGATATCTTAAACCCGGCGACGTGGTAGAGGTTACGGCTGAGGGAATTGGTACTTTAAAAAATACAGTTAAGGATGAGACATGACACCGGTCCAAATTACAAAGGCTGCTGAAAGCTTGCTTCAGGCAGAAAAAACACAAAATCAAATCAAACTACTGACTGCCGATTACCCAGATATGACAATGGATGATGCCTATGCAGTACAAAAGGCCTTGGTTGACTTGAAGATTGCGGACGGCTGTAAGTTAACTGGTTGGAAAATAGGGCTCACCTCAAAGGCCATGCAGGATGCTCTTAAAATAGATATCCCAGATAGTGGTATCCTATTTGATGAAATGCATTTTGAAGATAATAGTGTAGTGCCCAAGGGCAGGTTTATTCAGCCGCGAATTGAAGCTGAAATTGCCTTTGTGATGAAGGAGGGCCTTGAGGGTGCGGCCTCACGGGAGCAAGTTTTGGCGGCTACAAGTTATGTCTGCCCCTCGCTCGAAATTCTAGATACCCGAATATTGCGTTTAGACCCAGTGACAGGAAAAACCCGCACAGTTTTTGATACGATTTCTGATAATGCGGCTAACGCAGGTATAGTGCTAGGCACTCAAAACCATGACCCAAACTTGGTAGACCTGCGTTGGGCTGGTGCGATCTGTTGTCGAAATGGTGAGGTAGAGGAGACAGGCCTTGGAGCTGGCGTGTTAAATGACCCAGTGATGGGCATTGTTTGGCTGTCGGAACGGTTGCAGGCATATGGCCAGTCAATTAGGGCGGGAGATGTTGTGTTGTCTGGCTCTTTTATTCGCCCCATTGAGGCACGATCTGGTGATGAATTTCACGCAGATTTTGGTTCTTTTGGAGAGGTTTCGATAAAATTTGCTTAGGTGGAATTTCAAGATCTAATTTCTGAACATCGAAAGATGTCTTTTTTTGTTGAATTAAGCCTTGGGAGTGGGGTCGTTTTGAGTTGATTACTAGTCGATCTCACAGGCGGCATCTAGAAGGCTCTTAAACTTTGAGCCTGTATCCACCGGTTTCTGTCACTAGTAACTCAGCAGCGCCAGGGTTGCGTTCGATTTTTTGGCGAAGACGATATATATGGGTCTCCAGTGTGTGTGTTGTGACACTGTTGTTATACCCCCAAACTTCATGCAATAAAATATCGCGCGGCACTACGTCTTCAACCGTATGATAGAGAAACTTTAGAATATCAGTTTCTTTCTCTGTAAGTTGAATTTCATTATTATCATGAGTTTTTAGAATTTTCATAGCTGGATGAAATGTATACGGCCCAAGAGTGAAGGCGCTATCGTATGATTTCTCATACATTCGCAATTGTATATTCATGCGTGCCAAAAGAATTGGAAACTTAAAGGGTTTTATTATGTAGTCGCTGGCTCTGGCGTCTTGGCCAAACACAGTGCTAGAGATTTCATCCCGCTCTGTCAGCAGCAAAATTGGACATTTTACGTTCTGGGCGTAGGTCACGCGGCATGCCTCAAGGCTGTCATTGTTGAGAGGGTGTAAGTCCATGACAATCATATCATAAGATTGAACCCTTAGTTTTTGTAACGTTTCAGTATCATTGCCACTAGAAAATACTTCAAATTGATCTGTACAGTGTAATTGCTCACAAAGCGCTTCGCGCAGATCTGGGTCGCTTTCTATTAAAAGAATCTTCTTCAGTGTGGTCATTGTACCCTTCGGTTTTTTAATGCTTTAACTATTTGCGCTGTTGTTAGCCATTTGGCAAGATTGAGAATAAAAAAGCTACAAACTAGTATGTAGTGTAGGAAATGTTTCTATTTTGCGAATAAAAGTATTAACGGAAGTGTTATGAGCTTATCTCCATCTCCAATTGAGCTGCGCGCGCGTGCATTGACCGACCTTCGTATGGGCTTGCCTGTGGTAATTAATTTACCTACTCCCCTAGTCATCTGTGCTGCAGAGACCATCACTGAGGAAAGGCTCGTGTCGTTGCGGTCTTTGGGTGAGGTACAGGCCGTCGTTTCAAAGTGGCGGGCTGATACCCTTAAAATTAATGTCTACGACGGAGACATAGCGCGATTTTCAGTCCCAAATACAGCAGATGCCAAATGGTGTCACGCAGTAGCCGATCCAATTATGGACATGAGTTATCCGTTGAAGGGACCTTTTCAAGGTATCCGCGACGGTAAAATAGAAGGTCACCGTCTAGCCGTTGAACTTCTCAAGGCGGCGCAGCTACTACCGATGGCGATTACTGTTCAAACCAACCAAGAATTAAGCAACCTCACGCGATTGCCAGATGAGATAGTACTAAATACAGAATTTAAGCACATCGTATCGGCCCCACTACCACTTCAGCTTGCTCAAGCTGGACGGCTACACGTCTATCGCCCCCACGACGGTGGTGACGAGCATTATGCCATAGAAATAGGGGTTCCAGATCGAACTTCTCCAGTTCTTACGCGCTTGCATTCTGCCTGCTTTACTGGCGATGTTTTGGGGTCTCTTAAGTGTGATTGTGGCTCTCAACTCAATGGCGCTCTAGAGCAAATGGCGCATGAAGGCGCTGGGGTTTTACTGTATTTAAATCAAGAAGGCCGCGGCATTGGTTTGGCTAATAAAATGCGTGCCTATAAGCTTCAGGACCAAGGCTTTGATACTGTTCAGGCTAATCACCGGCTTGGATTTGAGGACGATGAGCGCGACTTTAAAATTGGTGCAGACCTCCTAAAAAGTCTTGGCTTTTCAAGTATAAGGCTCATGACAAACAATCCCCTAAAGGTATTGCGCCTGGAGGACCAAGGTCTAAAGGTAATAGAGCGGGTTCCCCTTATTGTGGGTCAAACGGAACAAAATCATGACTATTTACGAACTAAAGCTGACAAATCTGGACACTTATTTTGAATTCAAAAGACATGGTATTTTCCCGTGGGAGGCTTCGATATAGAGGTCAGTATGTGGCGGCAACTTGCGGTTGGGGTGGCGTTATTGATAATAAGCGAGAGGGTGACGGGGCAACGCCTAGGGGTGCGCACTCTATTGTGGGCCTCTTTTATCGTCCAGATCGTATCTCGCGCCCGTCACCCTGGGCACAACCCATTCTTCCGGGTGATTTATGGTGTGACGATCCAAAGCACCAAGCCTACAACACACTCTGTCGTGCGCCATTAGGTGCGAGTGCTGAGACCTTGAGGCGCAGTGATCCGCAGTATGATTTAATAATGATTACAGATTGGAATTGGCCAAGAGCTGTTCCGGGGCTTGGGTCGGCTATTTTTATGCACCAGTGGCGTAGCCCTGGAGCATCGACGGCGGGGTGTATTGCAATGGCGCGTCAGAATTTGGTTTGGTTAGCTAAAAGCCTAATGCCTGAGACTAGGCTGATTGTTCGCTAGAATGAGTTTTGCTAGCATCAGAAATTCGTTCACCAAAAATAGCTGACCCAACTCGAACATGCGTGGCGCCAAAAGATATGGCTTTAGCAAAATCTCCTGACATCCCCATGGACAGCTGAGCCAGATCATTACGCTTGGCGAGCTTTGCCAATAGGGCAAAGTGAAGGCTGGCCTCCTCGGTGACAGGTGGAATGCACATCAATCCGACCACGGGAAGGTCTAGCAGCCGACACTGGGCCACGAAATCATCGACACCGTCAGGAGCAATCCCAGCCTTCTGCGCTTCGTTACCTGTGTTTACCTGTATAAACATAGATGGGCAGTGGCCAAGCTCTTGAGCTAATCGAGCGAAGGAGTTTGCTAATTTAGGACGATCTAGGGTGTGAACGCAGTCAAATACCTCAAAGGCAAGCCGAGCTTTGTTGGACTGTAGGGGGCCTAGGAGGTGCACCTTTGCATCTGGAAATTCAGTTTTAAAGGCTGGCCACTTACCCTCAGCTTCTTGCACACGATTTTCGCCAAAGATGCGGTGCCCTTGCTTGAGAACGTCTAAGACCCGTTCATTTGGTTGAACCTTTGACACGGCTATTAATTCGACAGAACCCGCCAAACGATCTGATGCGTCGATTGCCTTGGAAATTTGGCTAGATACCTGAGAAAGCGACATTTTTCGTCCTTTTTTGATTTGTGTTTTGTCTTATTCGTTAACTCTGCAAATGTCATCGGCTGATTATGGCCAAATATGTGTTGCATCCATGCATCACATTTGTCATTCGGTAGTCCAAGAACAGTTGTGTGGCTTGACCCAGGGGGTCCTATTAATCCAAGACACTTCTAATGCTGATCCAAGGCGTAGTTTTGGTTAGTATTCTAAATTTAAGAATAGCAACACGAGGGAAAATTATGAAAAGAATTCTTTTAACGACTACAGCTCTGACGATGACCGCTGGTATCGCCGCTGCTGAAGTATCAATCACAGGCGATTTTAGGCTTGGCTTTAACGACACCGACTCCAACACAGCAATGGTTGGTACGGCTGCAGTTCCAGGTGTACAAGTACCGGGTTCAGCATATGTAACAGGTACTGCCGCGAGCGCAGGATATACAGCAGCAACAACGCACGACAACAAGTTGGGCATGTACAACGATGCTGGTATAACAATCGCAATGTCCTCAACGTTGGACAATGGCATGGCTGCTGGCATTACTGTCGATCTGGATGGCAACGACTTTGCTGCCCAAGCTAAAGATAGGTACACATTCTCACTATCCAATGACACCACTGGTGTGACATTTGGCTCTACTGAGTACTCAGCTATGGCAAACTGGACTGCAGCGGGTGACATGAAAACTGACACTTGGTCAAACCAGAATGATAACGACAGGAACGTCCTAAAAGCTGAAACAACAGTTGGTGGATTGAAGGTGTCTGTTTCTCAAGATGTAGCTGCCAATACAGAAACCGTTTCATCAAACCCAATTTCTCTTTCGATTGGTGGAGCACTTGGTGGCGCATCATATGTGATTGCGAATGAAGGCTCAAAAATGGGTATCGCAGTAGCGACTGCTGTCGGTGGAGCAACTGTAACTACAGCTTACTCAACAGCACCATCTGTAATCGTTACAGGCCCAGCAGCTGGCGTGGAGATCGGCGGCGATCACACCAGTTCAATGGGTACTTCAACAGCTGTTAAGATTTCCTACCCAATGGGTGCGATAGTTTCGAGTATTTCATACTCAATGGAAGCCGAGGGAGATTGTGCAACCGAAGCCGGAGCTGGAGCTACTACTTGTGTTGCAAATGCCGACACATATGATATCGCAGCAGTCTGGACATCTGGTGACACATCAGTAACTTTCAAAACAGATGAGAATTCTGCCAATTCAATTGAAGGTTCATCAAAACTGGGTGGAGCAACAATAGCAGCTGGTCTAACTGATGATATGAATGACATGTATCTGTCAGTGACCAACCCTCTTGGCGGTGGCGCAACTATCATGGCGTCATATGCAGTTGATGAAGGTGCAGATGCACTTGACGAAGTTGGTGGCCCAGACTTGCAAGAAGGTCTAACTGTAGAGCTGAAGTTCGCATTCTAAATTGACTTTAGTCAAAAGATAGGAGGGCGGCTCTTTACGAGCCGCCTTTTTTTTGAGAAATTCCATACTCCCTAAATTTTAGAGGGGCTCGCCTTCAGAAATGTAAGGTTGTGTTACCTCACCCTAGAAACTAAATTCAAAATAGGTTATAAGTTCCTAGTGGCGATCGTTGGTAAATTTAAACCTGATACGACCTAGCCTAAGGACAATTAATGACGACTTATTCACCCGCAGAGATAGAAAAAAAGTGGCAAGAAGTTTGGCAAAAGAGCGAAACTTTCAAGGCAATAGCGAGTGCCGATCGGCCAAAATATTACGTTTTGGAGATGTTCCCATATCCGTCTGGTAGAATTCATATGGGTCACGTCCGAAACTACACCATGGGTGATGTGATTGCCCGTTATAAAATAGCCACTGGACATAATGTGCTGCACCCAATGGGCTGGGATGGCTTTGGCATGCCAGCTGAAAATGCGGCGATGGCAATTGGGGGTCACCCCAAAGAGTGGACCTATTCCAACATTGACACGATGCGTGATCAAATGAAGCCGCTGGGTCTGTCAATTGACTGGTCACGCGAGTTTGCGACCTGTGACCCAGAGTACTACGGACAGCAGCAGGCATTATTCATAGATATGCTGGCTAACGACTTGGTTTATAGAAAAAATGCTCTGGTCAATTGGGATCCAGTGGATATGACCGTTTTAGCTAATGAACAAGTTATTGATGGCAAGGGCTGGCGCTCAAATGCGGAGGTCGAGCGCCGTGAGTTAACTCAATGGTTTTTTAATATTTCTTCAATGTCAGAGGAATTGCTGGGAGCCCTAGACAAGCTCGAGAACTGGCCTGCAAAGGTACGGCTCATGCAGGAAAATTGGATTGGAAAATCTCGTGGCTTAGAGATGACATTTGATTTAACTACGCCGCAGGGCGGATTTGATGGAATTGACGTGTACACCACCAGACCTGACACATTGGTTGGCGCATCATTTATAGGGCTGGCGCCAAATCACCCACTCATCCAAAGCTTGAGCGTTCAGAACCCTGACCTGGAAGTTTTTTGTGAAGAATGCAAAAAGATGGATACTTCAGAGGAGGCGATGGAGAGGGCAGAAAAGAGAGGCTTTGATACAGGCCTTACGGTCAAAAACCCATTGGGGGGAGAGCCTCTGCCAGTTTGGGTGGCCAATTTTGTCATGATGGATTATGGAACCGGTGCTATTTTTGCTTGCCCCGCGCACGATCAACGTGACTTAGATTTTGCACGAAAGTACAATCTACCAGTTATTGATACTTTTTTTAATCTAGAAAATGAAAATCCCGTACAAGACACCGCCTATGTGCCGGCTAAATCAGAAAAAGTGCATTGGATAAATCAGCCTGCTGGTTTGGAAATAGCTACGGGTCAGGAGGCAATTGACGCGACTATTGACTGGGCAGAGGGAGAGAAAATAGGTGTGGGGAAAACCCAATACCGTCTCAGAGATTGGGGCTTAAGTCGGCAGAGGTATTGGGGGTGTCCAATCCCAGTTGTTCACTGTGATGCCTGTGGCGTCGTGGCTGAAAAAAAAGAAAATCTACCAATTTGTCTACCAGATGATGTGAGCTTTGATATCCCAGGAAACCCCCTAGACCGCCACCCAACATGGCGTAATTGTAAATGCCCGTCTTGCGGTAATGCAGCCCAACGAGAAACTGACACAATGGATACCTTTGTTGATTCCTCTTGGTACTACGCCAGATTTACTGCGCCAAATTCGTCGACACCAACTGACCTAAAGGAAGCTCAATATTGGATGAATGTTGATCAGTATATTGGTGGAGTAGAGCACGCCATCCTACACCTATTATATTCGCGCTTCTTTGCGCGCGCCATGCAGGTTTGCGGGCACTTGCCAAAATCAGCAATTGAGCCTTTCGATGCCCTTTTTACTCAAGGCATGGTGACCCATGCAATTTATAAGTCTGATGGTGAGGACAATCGCCCAATATATCACTATCCGGAAGATGTTGATTTGAGAGATGGAAATGCATTTTTAAAGGATGGTGGAGCTGAAGTGACTGTTGTCCCCTCTGCTAAGATGTCAAAATCAAAAAATAATGTTGTGGATCCAATTAACATTATTGACAGCTATGGGGCGGATACGGCGCGGTGGTTTGTCCTTTCTGATAGCCCGCCAGAACGAGACGTTGAGTGGACGGCCTCTGGAGCAGAGGCCGCATTTAAATACCTCAACCGTATCTGGCTGTTGAGTGATAAAATTTCAAAAATGAATAAAACAGAGGTGGGTACAGCTGATCAAGACCTGATGCGTGCCATGCATAAAGCTATTCAAGAGGTCACTTTTGGAATTGAGAGCTTTGGATTTAATGCGGCAATTGCAAAGCTGTACGGCTTTTCAGCAATTTTAGCCAAGTCAAATGCTGGCTTCACTGCACAGCGAGAAGCTATTATGACGCTTGCACAATTGATGTCACCAATGACGCCTCACCTATCTGAGCATATTTGGCTACACCAAGGTGGTGATGGACTGATTACAAATGCAGCTTGGCCAACAGTTAACCCTAAAATGTTAGTTGAGGACGAAGTGACCCTCCCAATTCAGATCAATGGCAAACGACGCGATGAAGTTATCGTTTCCAAAGACATACAAAAAGAGGACCTCGAAGCATTAGTGCTAATGAATAAAGCTGTAATTAAAGCACTTGATGGTTCTAAACCAAAGAAGCTGATTATTGTACCTGGGCGCATCGTTAATGTGGTTATTTAGTCGACGTAAATTTCTTACCGCAGCGTTTTTCCTTGTGAGCTGCGGCTATGCCCCGGTTCATGGTACAAACCCAAAAACAAAAAAACTTTATACTTCAGTTTTTGTTCAGGCTCCCAAGGATAGAGTTGAATTTGAACTTGTCCGTAACTTAGAAAAGCAGTTTAGAAAAAATAGTTCAAGTAAGTATCGATTGAATTATACACTCACCATTAAAGAAGAAAAAGGTGTTGTGTCCGCGTCACAAACGCTTGAGCGCTACAGTCTTTTTGGTTCTTTAAAATACTCCCTTACCGATAAAGATGGTGGTGTGGTTCTAACTAATACAGCCAAATCTTTTACTGCTTACTCCGCAACGGGGACGCCGCTAGCAACGGAGCGAGCAAAACGTGACGCGCAAGATAGACTAATGGTAATTCTTGCAGAGCAAGTTTTAACCCGCATTTCGATTTTGAGCCAATTATGAAGCTCTCGACTCGTGATGCGTTAATTGCTTTTGCAAAACCTGATCCAAAAAAAACGGCAATCTTAATTTATGGGGCTAATGCCATGCGGGTGGCGTTAAAGCGGCAAGAATTGATCAGGGGCTTAATCGGTCCTGATGGAGAGCAGGAGATGCGACTTACCCGATTGCAAGGTGGTGAACTGCGCCGTGATATCGCGGCCCTCAATGACGCCATTAAGGCAGTAGGCTTTTTCCCTGGGCCTCGTGTTGTCTTGGTTGAGGATGCAAATGAGAATTGTGCCGATACAATCTTAGCTGCCCTGAGTGATTGGCAGCCTGGTGACGCTCAAATGGTAATAATTGGTGGGGCGATGAAGCCAACCTCTAAAATTCGCAAGGCCTTAGAGACGCACCCAAATACTTGGGCTTTAGCTGTTTATGATGAACCGCCATCTGCGGATGAAGTTAAGGCTGCAATAGAAAAGGCGGGGCTGGGTGACTTTAGTTCGGAGGCACATATTTTAGTCTATGAACTTTCAAAAACTCTGGATCCTGGCGATTTTCAGCAATATCTTGAAAAGCTTTCCTTGTACTGTATGTCTCAAGTTGGCCCAGTAACTGCCACGGATGTTGAGCAGTGTGCTCCGCTATCTACCGAGGCGGCGGTGGACGATTTAATTGGTTTGGTAGCAGATCTTAAAGATAATGAACTAACGCTTATTCTGCAAAAGATTAGGGCCCAAGGAGTTACGGCAACTGGGCTTTGTATTTCAGCGTTGCGGCATTTTCGGATGCTGCACACTGCAGTCTGTGACCCCTCAGGTATTGCGCAGGGTTTAAGCCGTTTGCGCCCCCCAGTTTTTGGTCCACGGCGTGACCGCCTCCAGCGACAGATAAATTTGTGGAGCAGGGAACAGCTTGAAAAAGTAATTACATTGCTGTTGGACACTGATTTGAAGTTACGCTCTGCAGGACAAACAGCGCCACAAATGGCGCAAGTTGAACGATGTTTCATTAGGATATCGATGATGGGAAAAAGAT
>Ga0209406_1003374_pt1 | contig 10141 bp, 4 predicted proteins | sample COGITO_mtgs_1204_FD_184808 | JGI IMG/M metagenome (GOLD analysis project Ga0209406, IMG submission 184808) | Pelagic marine microbial communities from North Sea - COGITO_mtgs_120426 (SPAdes) (version 2) | ecosystem: Environmental > Aquatic > Marine > Epipelagic ...
GCTCGCGCCTGCGCTCGCTTCCCGTGCCCGGCCGGCCTCCTGCGCGCAGCGACGGCCCCGTCGGCAACGGCGTCTGCATCGGCGAGGCCTCCAACCCCGGCCCCGTCCCGACGCCTCCGTCCCGCCGCGCGTCCCCGACGCCACCTGTCGGCGCCGCACCGCGCTCGGCTCGCTCGCCCTCGCCGACGCCCGGCGCACCCGCGGCACACCGCGCGCCCTCGCCCACCCCGGCGGCGTTGACCGTGCCCAAGCGGCCTCGGTTTTGTCCCTCACCGGTCGTCACGTCGTCGCTCACGCCGGCGCCGACGCCGCCGGGTTGCTCCCGCTCGCCGCGCTCTGCCTCCCCGCGTGATTTCAGCGGCGCGCCGATCGCCCAGGGCGCCGGTGCCGCGCCGCTCTCGCGCCCGGCCCCGCTTCGGGTGTCTCTGGCCGCCCCCACTCCGCGCTCTGCGTCCTCTCCGCCCACGGGGCGGCCGCCTCGTTCCTCGTCGCCACGCAGCGCGGCGCCGGCTCCCGCCGCTCACACGGCGGCGGTGCCGGTCGAAACGTCGGCCGCATCGCACAGTTCGTCCCTGATCTCCATGCTCGAAAGCGACACCTCGCCGTGGGCGCTGCACCCGTCCGACCCGACGCTGATACCGCGCCTCGTCGCTGCCGTCAGCAGCGCAGTGGACAGTGCGGTCCCTGTGCGCTCTCTCAAGCGCGACGCGCGGCGCTTCGCCTCGTGGAAGCAGCACTGCCGCGAGCTTGGCACCGATCACTGGCGCGGCGACGTGCGTGCGTTGAGCGGCGAAGACCCCGTGGGCTTCGCGCGCGAGAACTTTCTCCTCGCATCGTACGCCGTGCGGCGCTACCGCGAGCTCGTTCCTCGGTCGCGTCGCGACGCGGCGGCCAAACCGCAGTCGGTGCGGCCCTACATCGACACTGTGCGCAACGCCCACAAGCGCCGCGGCATCACGCTGCCTCCTTCGAGCGTCGTCACCAACGTGCTCAGAGGTTTGTTGCGCGAGTACGTGCGCGTCCACGGCTCCGACGCGCTCATCCCGTCCCGCAAAGAGCCCATCGAGAACGCACACGTCGTGTCGATGTATGCTCACGTTCGGTCCGCCTCTGCTGGCGTCAACGTTACCCGCAGCGTCACCGTCTCGCACGGCGGCGTGCGCTTCTTGTGCTTTCGCGCCCTGCTCAACGCGCTGCGGCAAACGGGCGCGCGTAAGGGTGACATGATTCCTGTCACCGCTGCGGAGTTTGACCTGTCGTGCGTGCGTCGCTCCAACGCGCGCTGGCTGATCGGCGGCAAAATCTACCGCGACCCGCCGCCCGAGCTGCTCCGCTCCCTCAAAGCCGGCGACCGCTTGCTTTTCAAGCCCGCCTCGAGCAAGGCCGACCAGCTCTCTCTCACGTTTGGGGACAAGGACATCCCCATCAACTACCACGACGACGAGCTCAACTTCGCTTTTGCTCTTGCTGCGCTCGAGCTCGCGGTGCCCGTACGTGGCGACGCGCGCAGCACCGCGCCCATGTTCACGTTCGACGCCTCGCTCGCTTCCTTGGGGCATGCGGACGCCGACGCCATCTTCAAGACGCTCGCGCGCCTGGCGCTCGGCGACGAGGTCGCCGGCACCCTGTCGCTCCACGGCGGGCGGATCTTTCTGGCCGTCGCGCTCCGTGCGCAGGACTACAGCACGGACATGATCAAGGCGTTCGTGCGCTGGCGCAGTGACGCATCCGCGGCCCTCTACGGGCGCGTCATGCAGGACGACCACGCGAAGGCGATCGACGCTGCTATGGTGGCGGCGATCACGCCCACGCTCATCGCCACCTCGCGGCGTGAGGACGTTCTGGACAACGACGACGCCGTCTTGCGCGCGCAGTCCGCGCTCAGTGGCAGCGCCGCCCGCGCGCGGCACGCCGCCTCGCCCTCCGGCCCTCCGTCCCGCACCGCCGCTGCCGCCGACGACGGCAGTGACAGCTCGGACGACGCCTCCGGCGACTCTGACGGCGCCGACGACGGCGTCGTCGCCGCCGGAGCGCCGCTGCTCGACAGCGAGGTGGTTCTGCGCGCGCACGTCGCTGTGCGCTTCAACGCGCCGCGCGGGGGCGTCAAGGCGTACGGCGGCACTATCACGAAGGTCATGCCACGCCACGTTCGCGTCTCGTTCCCGGACGTGGACGGCACGTCCTCCACGTACGACGTCAAGCGCGAGTGCCTTCTCGCGGTGGTCGGTTGACTGCGTTCTCTCCTTGCAGTCCCGCCTGCGCTTGGGGACTGCGCCCGGCGGCCTGCGCCCTTGCCGCCTTCGCCTTGTGGGTTGTGTTCCCCTCCTGTCTGCGCCGGCAGTTCGCGCCCGCGGGCTCCAGCGCGGCTGGGCCTGACTTGGCCGCTGGGTTCGCCTGCCCCCCTTCCTTCGCTCTCTCGTGGCCAAGTCCACTTGGGAGTCGAGTGGGAGGGGGGCGGAGCCTAAGCCAAGTTAGTCCCAGCCCGCTGAGTTCTGTGAGCGGGACGTCTCTGTATTGCGCAGCAATACTTGACTGTCCCGTACGGGAAGGAAACGGGCGGTTGTGTCATGTGTTTCCATGTGCGTCACTCGCACACACAAGCACAACCGCTCGGCGCTGTAGCGGTCCACAGCAGCGCGAGCGCCCCGTGTCCCGTCCCAGCTCAGGGGGCAGAAAGAAGTCTACAGGCTCTTGTCTTGTTCCAGCGCTGCGCTCCTTCGCTCCGCTGTTCTCGCTCTCTCTCGCCGCGCGATGGAGTTCCCGGCGACTCCCTACTCGGCTGCTACGCGTTCGATACCGGCGACGTTTGCTGCTTGGGGAGGTCTTTCTCAGCCCGCTCTCAACTCGCTCTACGGCAAGATGACGGATCGCATGCTCGTGCTCGTCGAGGGCTCGCAGCTCGCCGCTGCTGCGCCAGACCTGCCCTTCACGTTGATCGATGGTCGCAAGGCACTGCCACTGCACGAGGTCATCCTTTTCTACGGCCGGCTCCTTTGGGCCGCCGACGACGCTCTCGACACGGACCTCTCCGTGCTCGTTGCGCCGTCAAAGCTTGCGGGCGTCGAAGCTTGGGCCGTCGCGGACGGCCGGCTCGACTTTTCGCCTTGCGGAGCAACGTGCTTTTTGCAGCGCGTGTGCGAGTTGGCGAGCTCGCTGACGCCGCCATACCCTGCGGCGCTTTCGCTCGCGCACGCGTCCCTCGTGCCACTCGAGCCGCATCCCGTCCCGCCCGACATGGACTCGTCGTGGCACGTCCGCGTGCCTCTTCGCATTCTGCGTTCGGAGCCGTTCGGCCTTCTTGGGCTTTACGCGGACTACGTTCATCTGCTTGGGCCGCTCCTGCGCGCCGACGCTCGCACCGACGAGTACGATCGCGCCTGTGTCGCGTCGAACGCGCTGGCAGATCAGGCCACTGCCGGTGCTATGGCCGCTTTCGCTGGCGACTTCGACCAGCTCGGCGGCATCGTCGCGGAGTTTCTTCGCGCGCATCTTCTGCCAGCGGCTTTGCGGGTCGCCGAGCTGCGGTGGCCGACGATGCTTTCAGGCGTCAACACGCTCGCAGCATACGCTGATCCTGCTCAGCGTGGCGCGGTCGTCTCGCATCGCTTTTCGACTGCGCTGAACTTGATGCCACACTTGCAAGCTGCCGTCGCCGGCGAGGCGCCTTCGCTTCAGTACGACATGGCTGTCGGCGTGCTTTCTCAGTTGTGCCCGTCGTTGGCGAGCGCTACGCCCTCGCTGGCTTCGTTCTACGTACTCGACCGGCGCATTGGCACCGAGCGCTTTGACCTCAGCGCAACCACTGCACTGGAGCGCATTGCTGCTATGAGCGCGCGCTCCGTGCGCGACGCTTCATTGGAGCGCTCGGCTTCGTGGGCCGGCGGCAGTGGCTACAGTGGCGCGCCTTCGTCTAAGATGACGCTCGACGCGGTCCCTCGCCCTCGGTGCTTCGACCGCGGCAGCATCAGTCTCCTCACTGCCTGGCTCAATTCGCCGGTGGTCACAAACGCACTCGTGTGGTCCGTCGCGCCCGCCGCGCCGACGGCCAACCGCGCCGGTGTCGTCGGCGTGCCTGATGACGCTCGCTCGGGCGTCGGCGCGCTGCTCGAGCACTACGACGCCGCGGGCGACCACTTCGAGGTCCTTCGCGCCGCGCTTGCCAAGCGCGCGCTTCCACTCATTCAGGCCGTTCTCTTCGACGTCGGCTCCGTCGGCGACAATGCGGCGCTGGGCGCCATTTCCCGCGCGCGCCTCGTTCTCGACGAGTACGTCTCGCTCAAGATCGTCACGCTGAACGACGGCTCGCTCGAGGTCGACGAAGACAATACCTACCGCGCGCCTGCGGCGTTCGTGGAGAACTTGCTCTGCGGCAAGGACTGGGACTCCCTCGAGTTTCATAACGCGTGCGTCCGCGAGCTCGACGTCACCCGCTGTGCGACCACCGCGTGCGCCTCGTGCTCGTCCGACGAACAGTGGTTCGGCCCCCGCAGCAGCGACACGATCGACGCCGCTGACCGAGCGCTGGCCGTGCTCGGCTGGGACCGCAACGACACCTTTTACACGCGTGCCCACGCCGCCGTGCGTTTCGCGAAGACGACGCCCGGCACTGAGGCCGAGCTCAAGGCACACGCCGTCTCTCAGATCAAGGAAATGCTGCGCAACGCGGCAAAACGTTACCGCGCCTTTCTCGCTTCCGCTTCGCCCACCGCTTCGTTTCCGCCTTTCCAGCTCGACACCGACCGCTCCGTCACCATGCAAGCGCAAGCTCGCACCGCGCGCAGCTTCGCGCTTTCGGTCGGCAGCGTCATGCCCTCGCTGCTGGTCGCGTCTGCTGCGCCGGCGGCGCCCGCGCCGGCGCCCGCCGCTTCGCCTGCCGGCCCGCCGTCCCCGAAGCGCAAAGGCGCCAAGGCGCCGCCTAGCCCCGCCAAGACAAAGCGCGCGGCACGCAGCGCTTCTACCATCGGCGACATGGCAGACCGCGTCACCACCAACACGCACAACAAGGTAACGTTCTCGTGGGGCGCGAGGCCGGCTACCAACAGCGCCGCGGCCAAGCCCAAGTCAGCGGTCGCGCTCGACGTCGCCAAAATCCGCTTAGTGGCGGAGAAGACAGCGACGACGAGAGGCATTTGCTGGCCGCAGCAGCTAATGTTCGCGATGAACAGCCGGCAGCCCGACGACCAGGCACGCCGCCAAAACGCAGCCAGCTACTGTCCGTGCAAGACCACGCCAGGCCACGAGAGCCTCACGTCCGTCGCACACGAGCCGCACGCAGGCATCACGACCGAGCTCGTTAACGCGCACAGCACCCGCTCTTGACGCCAGGCGGGCGATGGAACCACGCCATCGTCCACCAGTGCGTCGCATGGCGATCTCGCTGCCGACGGGAGCGTTCCGGATCAGCTTGCCGTCGACGGACCCGGCCGGCCTCGGCGCATCGACGACGCTGGTTCACAGCGCAGCACGCGCCAGTCGGAGAACGACAGCGCCCGCCGCGCTTACAACGAGGTGCGACGTGCCATCCTTCGGCAGGGCGGCGTGTGCGCTATGCGCGGTTGCGCACGAAGCGCGCGGTTCCTTGCGATGGGAAGCGCGTACTGCTGTGACACGTGCTTCGCGTCTAGCGGCGCGGAGCACAACCCCGTGACGTGCGACGCGCACGAACAAGCGGCTACGCCGCCGCCGCGCACGTTGGCAGTGCCGCCGCCGCCGCGGCAGGGGCCAGGCGCGCAGCCGCCGCCTGCGGCCGCCCTCGTCCGCCCACCCGTCGACGACCTTGCCACCCGGCCTCGCGTTTTCGCCACGCTGAACGGCGCCGATCGCCGCAACGCGCGCAGCGTACGCTTCGCAGCACACCTGCCCGCGCCTGACCACGCCAGCGCCGACGCCAATGACGCCAACGACGCCAACGACCCCGCGACGCCCGCCGCCTCCGTCGACGATGGGCCAGACGCCACGGCCGCTCCGCGTACCGTCGCTTTCGCCGCTGCAGCGGAGAACTTGGACGCAGCACGGCGCTCGCTAGCGCGGGCGCAGCGGCGTGCGGCTTCGCTGTTGCACCACAACTCGCTCGCCGGCTTCGGCCCTCGTCACCCAGCCGCAGCGGCGCTCGCGGAGGCCGAACACGACGTGCTCGACGTCGGCGTCGACGCCAACGGCGACTTTTCAGGCGCATCCGTCTTCGTCGTGTGCCAGCACGGCGCCCTCATGGGGTGCGCCGGCGGCATTTGGCAAGATTTCGGCGGCCGACGCGACGGCAACGAGACGCCGTACGAGACGGCGTTTCGCGAGCTCAAGGAGGAGATCGGGCTCACGGCGAGCCACGTGGATCTCCTGCCAGACCAGCCCGTATGGGTGTGTCACGCGGGATACCGGCACGCCGTGTTCATCGCCACGCTCTCGGAGACGAATCGACTTCGCTCCGATTGGGACTTAGGCGATGAAGAAGCGCCCGAGCTCGACTCGTACCGCAACAACTTCGTCGACTTCGCGAACTTCTTCGCGGACGACATGTTCGGGACCGAGTTCGTTCACCGCCGCATCAAAACGCGCGAGATATTCGACCTTGCGTCGGCGGCGTACTTCGACATGCGCCGAGCCGCGCACCGCGCTCGGGCCGCAGCTGCCGCCGCCTCGTCCGACAGCGACGACGACGACGACGTTGACGACTCGCCGCCAACGCCGCCCCACCAGCCGCCCGACGACGACGACGCTGGCGACTCGCCGCCGGCGCTGCCCCAGCAGCTGCCCGCCGACTTGCCCGACCTTGAGGCGCCCAGCGACGACGAAGGCGACGACGACAGCGACGGCGGCGGCGCGCCGTCGGTCGCGGTCGCCACGGCTCCTTCCGCGCCACGCAACGCCCGCGGCTTGGCGCCGCCTGTTGCGCGCCGCTCGGCCCCGTTCGGCGCCGGCACTTCCGGCGCCGCGGCGGGCGCCACCTCGGCGCCGGCGGCGCCGTCTGTGGCCGCCGCCGCGCCACCCTCTCGTAAACGGCGCTCCGCGAGCACCGCGGACGCTTTCTTTGCCGACCCACGAGGTAACGCCGCGTCCTGCGTCGTGTCTCCACGGCGCCTTCCCGTCTTGGGTGACACCACCCGACGTTCCCCTCCAGACCACGTCGGGTGTCCCCCCCTTGTTCGTCGACCTTTCGTTCGCTCAAGGGGCGCCCCCCCCGTCCCAGGGGGGGCACCACGCCTCGGCTCCACCGCCTTGGCGTTTTCCTCAGTTGGCCCATATCCACTGAGACGTCTCACTCGGCGTTCCCCTCCAGAACACGCCGGGTGCCACCCGACGTTCCCCTCCAGACCACGTCGGGTGTCCCCCTTGTTCGTCGACCTTTCGTCGTCGCTCAAGGGGCGCCCCCCCCGTCCCAGGGGGGGCACCACGCCTCGGCTCTACCGCCTTGGCGTTTTCCTCAGTTGGCCCGTATCCACTGAGACGTCTCACTCGGCGTTCCCCTCCAGAACACGTCGGGTGCCCCCCCCGTCGTCGACCGTTCCCCTTGATCACGGTCGTCGCATGGGGGGGGACAGTCCTCCTCCGGGCTCCACAACCCGAAGGAGACCCACACGCGCACTCACCTGCCGCCCTCTTTGCGCGCACAGAATGCGCACCACCGCTCGGGTGGCTCGCCAACGCCGAACGCGGCCCCGTGCCGCTCGCAGAGCGCATGGCCTCACCGCTGTTTGCGACGTGGCGCGACCGGCGGCGGCTCGCTCAGCGTGACGCACCCGCGCGTATCGTCAACCCGCGCAAGACGGCTGGCGCGCGCACGCGCGTTCTAGCCCGCCCGCCAGGGTACGCTCCCTCTGCTCGGTGCGGCCTGCCGCCGCTACGGCACGGAGCCGTCGAGCTCTTCGCGGGGCTCGGTACCATGTCAGCAGCGTGGCAGCATCATGGCTTCACCGTGGTCGCCGTCGCAGAGAAGATTGCGTCGAAGCAACTTTCCCTCCGGCGCCGCTTTAAGAAGGCACGCGTGCTACAGGACGCCACCGAAGTCACTCGCGAGTCCGTCGGCTTGGAGGCCGTCAGCAGCGTCTTCGGCGGCATCCCTTGCCAGCCGATCGCACGCGCCGGCGGCGCACGCGGCATCGATGACGACCGCATTGCAGACACCACCGACGCGCTTCCGGCAGCTGCACTCGCACTCGGCGCCGACTCTGCCGACGCCGAGAATCACGCCGACTTGGTGTCCATCAGCAACGGCGCAGTTCTCGACCGCCTCAACGCCAACTTCGGCGCAGCGTTCTCGCTTGCCGACGTGTCATACGTCAACTGCGCTGCCGCCAACGCGCCTGAAGAACGCAACCGCGTGGCGCTGCGGTGGGAGACTACGTCCATGCTCGCCTCAATCGGACCCTGCCCGCCGCTGTCGCTCATCCGCTGGCCGCGCCTCCGCATTTGCGACATCATGCTTCCGCTCCACGACGTCGCCGACGACCAGTGGGTCGCTGGGCGCGTCGTCGTGCGCCCGCCGTCGCCTGCCACCCCCGGCAAGGCGCAGCCAGTCGCCGACCTCCACATCAGCGCCGACGACCCAATCCGCCGCGGCTCCCTGGTCCGTCGCTCCGGCAGCTTGTTTACAGTCGCCGCCCTTGACGAGGCGGCCGGCACAGCAAAGCTGTTCCGCGACGTCCGCCGCGCCGAAGCGTACTTCGACGACGTGCCCGTCGCCGAGCTGACGCACGTCGCGCAATCCTGCACGCTCTTGTCTACGTCCTCCATCGCAAGCGCGTTCACTCGCTTCGGCGTCGGACTTACGAAGAACCGAAAGCAGCTGTGGCTGCGCGGTGGGCGCGCTTACCTGCCAAGCGACCTTGAGCTCACGCGCCTTCACGAGCTCTGCGACGCATTTGGCCAAGACTACGTCGACGCCAGCAACGGCAGCCCGTCACCGTCGCTCGGCGAGGCCGCCGGCGACGGCACCTCAATGAGAATGGCGGAGGCGCAGGCGGCCCGCGCGTCGTTGCGGAGGCGCCTGCTCGACAACTTCGAGCTCGCGCAGTCGGCGCTGCGCTCCTCTTCGCTCTCCGCCTTCCAACGCTCCGCAGTGCGTGCGCTGTCCTCGGTCGCGCCGTGGCCAGGCGTCGGCACGTTCATGGTATTTCTGCGCGTGCCCGCCTCCGGAGCGCCACAAGCGCTCGTTGGCGCCGACTTGGTCTCGCTCCCGCTGCTCGAGCGCTACACGGACCAGCGGGGCGCGCGGCAGTCGGCGATCTCCGCCGCCTCCTCGTTTCTGTCGAAGCTCGGCGACGGCTTCGTCCCCGTGCTGGCATGCGACGACTCCGACGCAAGAGTGGTTGCGTGTCCGTTGCCCGCGCACTGCGGAGCCGACGCCGACGCTTGCCCTGGCCTCGCTTGGCGCGATCTCGCGAGCGTCGCCGACACGTGCGTCTACGACCTCGTCGCCGCTGCAGTCGCCCAGTGCGCCACCTTCGCCAACCGCGCGATCGCCGGTGGCGTCAGCACAGCCGTGCGCGGCGCACGCGGCCTGCGGCCCTTCGCCCGCTCCGCGCCGGCGCCCGCCCTCTGCCCGGCCGCGTGGCCGAGGCAGCTGCAGTTTTCAGAGGCAGTGGATTGCCAACTCCGCCGCATGCTCGCCAGCCCGCGCGTTGCGCTGGGCGCCGGCCTCTCTGCGGCACACGCAGCCTACCTCCAAGAGTGGGCCGATCGTGTCGACCCGTCGCACGTCGCGACCTTGCCAGTCGGCCTGCGCGGGCACGTGCCGAACTTCGGCGACAGCCGCCTTCTCACTCAGCCGTTCCCTCACGTCGACGGCGGCGTGCCCGAGACCGTGTTCGTCGCCGCGCGCGATTGCCCTCCAGCGCAGCCGCACACGGAGTACAGGCCGCGCAACATCGTCCCCGACATCATCTCCCGCGCTGCGGCGTCACGCCTCATCCGCGAGCTCCGCGCTGCACTCGCCGACCTCGCGTCAATGGCGAACCCAACGTCGGACGAGTTCCGTCGCACAGCAAAGGCCGTCGTTGTGACCCAAAGCGAGTTTCACCCCGACGCCCGCGGCATCGTGTGGGACACGTCACGCGTCTTGTTTGATGAAGACGGCCCCTACTTTGCGCCTGCCGACTTCAACGCCGAGCTTTCGACCCACCTCGATACCGACGCGTTGTTCGACGCG
>Ga0209406_1003379_pt1 | contig 10136 bp, 7 predicted proteins | sample COGITO_mtgs_1204_FD_184808 | JGI IMG/M metagenome (GOLD analysis project Ga0209406, IMG submission 184808) | Pelagic marine microbial communities from North Sea - COGITO_mtgs_120426 (SPAdes) (version 2) | ecosystem: Environmental > Aquatic > Marine > Epipelagic ...
GGTTTACGCAGTTCTACAACACCGCCAAATGCCACACCACCCGGGCCGAACTTCTCACCGGCAACTACGCGTACTCGATTGGGGATAACAATATGGAGCACGGGGCTACTTTTGGAGAAGTGCTCCGACCGGTTGGTTATCGTACCCTTATATCAGGAAAGTGGCACCAAGTGCCTCTTCCGACAACCCGAGGCTTTGACCGCTACTACGGACTGGCCGATGGATGCAGTAACTTCTTTAACCCCGGCGTCAAAGCACGTCCGGGCGAGGGCCTCCCGGGAAGAAAACGATCATCCCTCCGTCGATGGGCCATTGAGGACAAGGTGATCATGGGCTACACCAGTCCGGACAAAAAGTTCTACCACACCGATGCCTTCACTGATTACGCAATCGACCGTCTCGACGAGTACAAGAACGAAGACAACCCCTTTGTTCTCTACTTACCCTACACGGCACCGCACTACCCTCTTCATGCCTGGCCCAAGGACATCGCCAAGTACCGGGGGAAATACAAAATCGGATGGGATAAAATCCGAGAGCAGCGATTCAAGCGGATGAACGAAATGGGAATCATCGGTCCGAATCATAAGCTCACCCCAAGGGCTTCCAAGGCATGGGACGATCTTTCCGAGGAACAACAGGATGCTGAGGATCTCAAGATGGCGGTCTACGCGGCCATGATCGACCGGGTCGATCAGAACCTCGGACGTCTCTTTGCCAAGGTCAAGGAACTGGGCGAGTGGGACAATACCCTGATCATGTTCCTAACCGATAATGGTGCCTGCTCCGAGCAACCCAACACCACTCCGGATATTCCACCCGGATCGGTAGAGAGCTATCGTACCGTTTCCGTTGGCTGGGCCAATGCCAGCAACACCCCCTACCGTAAATTCAAGTCAACTGATTACGAAGGCGGCATTCGCACACCTTTCATTGCTCATTGGCCGGGTGTAATCAAACCGGGTATGACCAATCAGGTGGGTCACATCATCGACGTTTCCGCCACCTTCCGAGACATCACCGGAGCGAAGTATCCCAAGCAAATCCAAGGTAAGAAAACCAAACCTCCGCCTGGCAAATCTCTCCTCATGATCTTCAAGGGCGAAGAACGGGAACCACACAAAGAAATCTTTTGGCGTTTCAACCGGGCGAATGCTGTTCGTCAGGGTGATTTGAAAGTTGTTCGTGCTGGAAAAGTATGGGAACTTTATAACCTGCGGGCTGATCCTACTGAAGTAAATAACTTGGCAGAACAGATGCCGGAGAAAACGGCTGAACTTTCTAAAATGTGGGAAGACTGGAACGAAGAGTGTAAAAAAAGACCCTAACCCAACCCAACCTCCTTTCGCTCTATGTCCTACAACCTGCTCCTAAGGAAACTATCATGGATCATAGCTTGCTTTATTTTCCTACACCCGTTAATTGCCGAAGAATCTTTTGAATTTCCAATGATTTCGGAGGTTCTCCGGAAGGTCCTTTTTCCTCAGGGGGACGGTGGATCCCAGTACTTTCGAATTCCCGCAATCATAACCGCAAAAAACGGTGACCTGCTCGCAGTAATTGATGCCCGTAGAAATACCACCCGGGATCTTCAGCACACCCGCAACATAGACATTGCCTACAAAAGGAGTACAGACAATGGCAATAACTGGTCGGGAATTGATTTCATTACCAAGTTTCCAGACGGGCAAGTGGGATCTGATGCATCCTTGGTCGTTGATCGTAAAACAGGCAGGATTTTTTGCTTTTACAACTACCTCGATCATGACACGGAGTTCAATAAGTCTAGACCTTCCAGGACAGCAGTTAACTATCGCTACTTTTTACAGACAAGCGACGACCACGGAAAGACCTGGTCGCAACCGAAAGACATTCGAGACGAGGTTTTGTCCGCTCAAATAACCAAGCGGGACTTCGTCTTTATCACCTCTGGACGAGGGGCTCAAACTCCTTCGGGACTGATCGTCCACACGGTAGTTCACGTTGGGAAAGCAGGTTACTTATTTGGCAGTTCCGATCAGGGCAAGACTTGGGGAGCCTTGAAAAAAGCGTCACCATTCTCACCTGCCAACGAATCCAAATTCGTCGAACTGAGTGACGGTACCTGGATGATTAACGCGAGGGTCAACGGTTCGGGATATCGATATGTTCATCGCTCGACCGACCAGGGGAAATCCTGGATAAGCAAAAAGGAAACCAACCTGCCTGACCCGGGTTGTAATGCCGAAATCCTGGTCTATACATCCAAAAAAGACGGGTACGCGAAAGACCGTCTTTTATTCGTCAATTCTCATAGCCAGAAAGGACGGAAGAATCTTGTACTCAGCATCAGTTATGACAATGGAAATACATGGGCCTTTAAAAAATGCATTGAAAAAGGAGCGGCAGGCTATTCAGCCATCACTGCCTGTAAAAATGGAGATATTGGAATTTTCTTTGAGAATGGAACCAAAATGACTTTTGTTCGTGTCTCGCTCAAAGACCTGACAGATGACACTGATAAACTTACCCAGCCTTATAAAATATGATGATCAGATTGCTTACTCTTCCCCTTCTTTTGCTTAATCACTCCAACTTCGCCGGTACCCGGCCAAATATTGTGATCCTCTATGCTGATGATATGGGAGTCGCGGATGTTTCCTACGGCGATCCGGAGGCAAAGATCCAAACACCCCATCTCGACCGATTGGCATCGCAGGGTATGACGTTCACCGATGGGCATAGTTCATCAGGCATTTGCACACCGAGCCGCTTTGCCCTGCTTACCGGGCAGCACCACTGGCGTCGATTTCACGGAATAGTTGGAGCCTTTGGCGGTACCGTCTTTAAACCCGATGATTTTACTATCGCCAAAATGTTCAAAAATAAAGGCTATCGCACCGGATGTTTTGGCAAGTGGCACCTCGGGTGGGACTTTGATGCCATTCGTAAACGGGGAGCCAAGAAAGGAGATCCCCGTGCCGATTCCTATGATTGGACAAAACGATTTCCGGACGGACCTCTTGATCAGGGCTTTGATTATTACTTTGGGGACGGGACCATCAATTTCCCACCCTACTGCTGGATCGAAGGCGACCGCTTTGTAACTATCCCCACAAAGCCAGTAATTAAATCTAAACCACTTGCTGGGGCAGGAAGCTTCCGACCGGGCCCGATGGCCGAAAGCTGGAACCCCTACGACATCCTGCCCACCATCACCCAAAAGACCGTCGAGTGGATTTCGAAGCAGAAAAAGGATCAACCCTTCTTCGCTTACCTCGCCTTCAATTCGCCCCACTATCCAATCGTCCCAAACAAGCCTTATCACGGGAAATCGAAAGCCGGTTACTACGGGGACTTCGTCATCGAGACCGATGCCATGGTGGGCAAGGTGATGAACGCCTTGAAAAAACACGGCTTTGCCGACAACACCTTGGTCGTCTTCTCCGCCGACAATGGACCCGAGACCCATGCGTTCGAAAGACTGGAGGAATTCAAACAATGGAGCTCGGGCAAGTATCGTGGCGTCAAGCGCGATGTCTACGAGGGAGGACACCGCGTTCCCTTCATTGTCAAATGGCCTAGCAGAATCAAGAAAGGTCTCCAATCAGATGAGGTTGTAAGCCAAGTCGACCTAGCCGCAACCTTTGCGAAGATTATTAATTACCCCCTAGGGGAAAAAGAAGCGATCGACAGTTACAATTTTCTCCCTGTGCTTGAAGGGAAGAAATATTCAAAACCTTTACGAGTTGCCACCGTCCAAAATACTTCGCCCAAGAAATTCGCTCTTCGGCAAGGAGACTGGGTGCTCATTGATGCACCAACCGGGGCCGCCAAAAAGGAAAAGAAGGACTACCTGGACTATTTCGGATTAGAGCCTTATGGAACCGGTCACAAGGGTCTGCTTTTCGACCTGAAAAATGATCCGCGTCAGTCCAAAAATCTCTATTCCCAGTATCCTTCAAAAGTTAAGAAAATGCGGGCGCTTCTTCAAAGCTATCTCGATGGAAAACCTTGTGCACCAAATAAACAATAAATTTCCACCTCAATTCATGAAAACAAAAACAGTCGTTTCCATTCTTCTGTTTATTGCTTTCGCCCCCTCCATTTTTGCTAATCAAACTGAAGTAATTACAATCCAAAAATTTGGGAGCAGACCATGGCTTACCAAACACGACGGCAAGCCATTCTTCGCCCACGGTATTACACATGCAAGAAACTTAAGTTCCAAGCCTGAGATAGACAAGTTTTCCAAAGCTTGTAAGGAAATTGGCTTTAATTCTTACGGTTATGGCTGCCCTGAGAGTCTTCGCAAAGACATGCCCTTTATTGAGAGTTGGAATCACTTGGTACCGATTTCCTATTACCGGGGGAAGAGCTCGGTTCGGTTTATCGATATCTTCGACACCAAAGAGCAAACAAAACTTGAAAATGGAGTTAAGTTTATTTGTCAACGTAGTCGAAATAATCCAAACACGATTGGATATTGCTGGACGGATCTCGGATCATGGCCCCTGGAAAACCCCGCTGGTAAAAATTGGGTCGACTACATTCGCAACCTGCAAGGGCACACTCCTGGGCGAAAGGCATATAGCAAATTTCTCTCTCACTGGGAGGGGAATGATGAAAAGTTACGTGATCTCGCATTTCTTAGACTCATTGCCCGCGAATATTTTCGGGTAGTAGGTCGAGCTCAAAGAAAATTCGCACCTAATCACTTGGTTTTTGGCGAAAGGTTTGCATTTAACACCCTAGTTTCTGAGGTCATGGAAGAAATGCTTCCTTATGTCGACGCAATTGCAATTCAACCCCCCTTTCAATCTAAATTTCCAAAAGAAAAATTCGATGAAATTTACAAGCTTACCGGTAAGCCCATTCTTATTTGCGACTTTGCCATTCGCTTCAAAGACGGAAACAAGGACATTCGCAGTTGGAAACCTGAAAATGATTCAATTGCTGCAGGCAAAGCATATGTCCAATACATCAAGGATGCTTTCGAAACCGATTATATAATCGGTTCTTTTTGGTGTAACCCCATTGACACGCCCAAAGGTTTCTCCAAGCAAGGGGTCAAACAAGGGTTCTTTGGGGAAGGGCTCACCGAACGCCCGGGTCTTCATCAGCAGGTTCGAGAATTAAATCGTTATATCGTAGCAAGGACTCCGAAAACACTCCTAGCCAAAGACGCGAAACTGGAAAAGCTTGCCTCGGGATACGAAACTGTGGAAGGACCGCTCTATGATGGGAAGGGCCATCTTCTCTTCACTGACATTCCAAACCAGCATATTTGGAAACTAAACCTAAAGACCCTTGGGACCACGCTGTTCAGGGACAAGACCGGCGGAGCCAACGGGCTCGCCTTTGACTTGCGGGGACGATTACTGATGTGCAAGCAACGGGAGAAGAGCCTTGCCCGCCTCGAGGAGGACGGGACGGAAACCGTGCTCTTGAAGCCGACGAGGATGGGGAAAAACAAGAAGGTTTACCCTGTGGGAGTCAACGACGTGGTGGTTGATCGCAAAGGGCGGATCTACGTCACGGTGCCGGGCGCGGGATCGATCTACCTTCTCGACTCCGATGGTGGAAATCCACGACCAGTCATCAGCGATCTAAAGGGGCCGAACGGCTTGATGCTCTCACCGTGTGAGACAACACTCTATGTGTCCGAATACAAGGAGCAGAAACTCCATGCCTTTGATGTCGACCCCAAAACCGGAAAACCCTCCAAACAAAGACTTTTCTCCCAAGTCGAACAGCCCAGTGATTATGGATGTGACGGCATGACAGTAGACCATCTCGGCAACCTATATTGTGCAGGTCCTTACGCCGTGCGGATATGGAGTCCGCAAGGCAAACTGCTCGAGACAATTGCAGTCCCGGAAAGCCCGACTAATTGCGCTTTTGCCGGACCTGGGAGCAATGTCCTTTATATCACCGGTCGAAAGAATGTTTTCCGTATCCGCTTAAGGACCATGGGTGTCCGCTAAATTTGTAAAGGTCGTTCAGCACCTTATTAGTTTTAGAATATCCTCTTTCGTAATTCTTGGATTATCTCCAAGTACTCTTGCTTGACCATCTTTTCAGCCCGATCGAAAGTGGTTACGATCCGACTTCGCTCACTCTTTTCAGGAAAATCGTGGAGGATCGTTTTTACCCTCATAGTGTAGATCCTTAGATTCTTAGACTTCTCGAGAGAGTTAAAATCATAATGCTTGCAATTCAAAGACCCTTGTAGACCTGCTTCTTCAAAAGCTTCTCTTTTTGCCTGTAAACGATCAGATCGTTTTTTCGCACGATTTCCTTTCGGTAGTATCCATGATTCTCCCTTACGACTAGTCACCAATACAACCTTCCCTGATCTAGTGTAGGCAAAAACCCCCACCTGGTAATCATCCCGAACGGTTGCCAACCATTTATCATTTTTTTGTATTTTTAGCATAATTATTTTTTGTTTTTGAGGAGTCCCACCACGAGATCCTCAATAATTTGCTGAACGCTTGTATCCTTCTTCACCGCATAAATCTTCAGCTTTTTTAAGACTGACTCCTCAAGACGCAAAGACGTGTTTTTACGCTTTGACTTCTTATTGTGAGATTTAGACGACATAATGACATAATCATATAATGACGTCAAAATGTCAAGATGTTAAAGTATCACAATTTTCATTAGTCCCTAATTAATAATATGTTTTGAACTCATCATGAGAGTTTTAATTGCTCTAATTTATGTTAAAAATAGATTAAACAGCATAGAACAACTGTGCCGTTGTAAGAATTTAAATATTAAGACATATAAACTATATGAAGCTCAATCGATTCCTCATCGCCTTATTTCTTCCCTTTTTTATTTTAAAACCTGTTTCTTATGGAAAGGATCGGGTTTCCCAAATGCCCAACCTCATCATTCTTCTGGCTGATGACCTCGGATATGGAGAGTTGGGATGCCAAGGGAATCAGGAGATACCCACACCCAACATCGACGACATTGCAAAAAAGGGTGTAAGGTTTAGCCAGGGCTATGTCACCGCCCCCAACTGCAGCCCTTCCCGGGCTGGCCTTCTCACTGGAAAGTATGGAACCCGCTTCGGGCATGAATTCAATCCCACCGGTGCCAAAAATGAGGAACCGGGCTTCGGCCTCCCTCTGTCTCAACAAACCATTGCCGACTCACTCCAAATGGCAGGCTATGTAAACGGTTTAATTGGAAAGTGGCATCTTGGAGGAACCGCTCCCTATCATCCATTTCGTCGCGGATTTGATGAGTTTTTTGGGTTTACTCACGAAGGACATTACTTCGTTCCCGAACCATGGAAGGGAACGACCACCTGGTTAAGAAGGAAAGTCCTCCCAGGAGGTGGACAAGGAATCAGAACTTTCGGCAAGGTGATCTACTCGACTCACTTGGGCAACGAACCTGATTACGATGCCAACAATCCGATCGTACGGGGAAGTCAACCGGTACTGGAGGAGGAATACTTCACGGATGCCATTACCCGCGAATCCGTTGACTTCATTGACCGGCATGCGAACAAACCCTTTTTCTTATTCGTATCCTACAACGCTGTGCATAGTCCACTCCAGGCTGCCGATAAGTACATGAAAAAATTCAAACACATTGAGGATATACAAAGACGAATCTTTGCAGCTATGCTGGCCAACCTGGACGACAGTGTGGGTGATATTATGAAAAAAATAGAAAAAGAAGATTTAGAAAACGACACACTTGTATTTTTCCTGAGCGACAATGGTGGACCGACCAAGGAACTAACCAGTAGCAACCTCCCTTTACGGGGCGGAAAGGGACAAATGTATGAAGGCGGCATTCGTGTACCCTTCCTCTTTCAGTGGCCCGGCAAGGTGCCTGCTGGAAAAACCTATGATCGGCCCGTACTGAGTACGGATATTTTTGCCACCATTCATGCAGCTGCAGGGGTATCTAAACCCAAAGGTGAATATATTGAATCTTATGACCTTCTTCCCTACCTCACAGGAAAGCACAAGGAAGATCCGCACGAGTGGCTGTATTGGAGACAGAGTCATAAGGCGGCCTTTCGCGTGGGCGACATGAAAATCCTCAGGCAATCACCCAAAAAATGGGAACTTTATGATTTAGCCAAGGATCCCTCTGAAACCAAAGACTTATCTAAGGAAATGCCTGAACGGCTTGATTTATTGTATGCCGGTTGGGAAAAGATCAATGGAAACATGGTAGAACCCCTATTTAAGTAATACTTTCGAAGGCTTTCCAGTACTTCTTTTCTTTAGTTAAATGCTAATGTAGCCTTGGTTTTTAAGTGATTCTTGCATAGTATTTTATGCAGATGCTTATTAAAAGACACATTGCCCGTAGGAGATTTCTGCAAGGATTGGGTGGATCTATGATTGCCCTCCCCCTTCTCGAGGCAAATGCAGAATCCGCCTCTCTTGTCTCACCAAAACGAATAGCGGCAACCGGAATTTTTTACGGCTTTGTCCCCGAAAACTTCCATCCAATCGAGACTGGTAAGCAATTTCAATCGCCCTTACTCCTGAAGCCACTTGAATCCTTGCGGGGTGATTATACAGTATTCTCCGGCTTGGATCACAACCTCAGCGGTGGTCACAATGCAACCAAGTTTTTCCTCTCGGGGATTCCAACCAACCATTCGAAAGGATATGCCGAAGCCAATATTTCCCTGGATCAAAAAGCAGCCGACTTTACCGGAGAGAAAACAAGGTATCCTTCTCTTACACTAGATGCCGACCGCGGGAATGAACATACCCTTTCATGGACGAGTAATGGAAACAATATCCAACCTATCCGTAGTTTGGAAAAACTTTATCAAATGCTTTTTCGAAAAGAGAACAGCTCAACACGTAATCAAACAGAAAGAGCTTTACTTGATAAACGCTCCATCCTTGATCTTGCGAAAAACCAGGCAGATCGTTTTAAAAAAAGCTTAGGTTATGCAGACACCGAAAAACTGGACCAATATTTCACCTCCGTTCGCGAATTCGAAAAACGCATTGAACAATCCACCCTCTGGCTCGATAAGGAAAAACCAAATACGGATTATGTCCTGCCTCAGGGTGTGGATTCACTAACCCTCAAGGATCGAACCCCCCTTTTTTACGATCTGATGGCTCTTGCCCTTCAAACCGATTCGACCCGGGTTATCAGTCTGGCATTTACCAATTTAGGAAAAGAAAACGGTGGATTATCCGGAGTTTCACAGGGATACCATACTCTTTCTCATCATGGACAGGTTCAGGATGCCATTGATGAACTTTCCATTATTGAAACTTTTCATGTCGATCAATTTGCGCGATTCCTCAAAAAACTTAAAGAAGTAAAAGAACCTAACGGTGCAAGTTTACTAGACAGCACGATGTCTCTTCTTGGAAGTGGAATGAGCAACGCAAATTCCCATAGTAATCGAGACCTCCCCATTCTGCTTTCCGGTGGTGGTTTCAAGCACGGTGGACACATGCATTTTGCACGGGCCGGTAAACAATCCACCCCTCTTTGCAATCTATATCTTTCAATGTTACAGAATTTTGGTATGGATGTGGATCATTTCAATACCTCATCCGGAACCCTTACCGGCCTCGAAAAAATTACCTGACTTCTGCAAATGGAAAAGATTTTGCATTCATCCATTTTTGGATTCGCTGTACTTTTTCTAGTGGGAATAAACCATGCCTTTTCAAGAGTCGTAGAATTCGATCAGAAAGTTTTTCAATTTACCCAAAATTATTGCATAAAGTGCCATGGTTCTGAGGAAGAAAAAGGAGATCGTACTTTTCACCAGCTTTCGAAGGAATTATCGGGTAAACAGATGATCGATTTAGGGGACGAAGATAAAGTCAACCTACTGCACGACATCCTCGACCAGCTCAACCTGGGTGAAATGCCTCCCAAGAAAAAGGAAGTCAAGCAACCCAAAACAGAAGAAATCAAACAGACCATTGCCTGGCTCACCAAAACCCTTGTTGAATGGGAAAAGGAAAAAGGCCCCAACCAAACCGTTTTACGTAGACTCAATCGCAGAGAGTACCGGAATACGATGCGCGATCTGCTGGGTTTACATGACTTACCTTTTGATTTCACAGAGGATTTCCCAACCGATGAAAATGATCATGGATTTACCAATGTTGGAGATGCTCTCAATCTTTCTG
>Ga0209406_1003380_pt1 | contig 10132 bp, 8 predicted proteins | sample COGITO_mtgs_1204_FD_184808 | JGI IMG/M metagenome (GOLD analysis project Ga0209406, IMG submission 184808) | Pelagic marine microbial communities from North Sea - COGITO_mtgs_120426 (SPAdes) (version 2) | ecosystem: Environmental > Aquatic > Marine > Epipelagic ...
CCCTCAAGTCGCCCCCTCAGCCCTCAAGTCTCAGCCCTCAAGTCTCAGCCCTCAGCCCTCAAGTCTCAGCCCTCAAGTCTCAGCCCTCCCCCTCAGCCCTCTTACAAATGAAACGCATCGTCATTACGGGAGCCGAATCCACCGGCAAGAGCACCCTCGCCAAGGCACTCTCCGACTACTATGCTGAACCATGCAGCGGCGAATTCGTGCGCAGCTATGTCGATTCGCACCAACGCCAACTCAAGCACAGCGACCTCGAACCGATCGCCACAGGGCAACTCGCCCTCGAAGATGCCGAGCTGAAACAAGCGCAGCGGCTCATTTTTCACGATACCAATCTCCTCTCGTCAATTATTTACGCACAGGTTTATTTCGACACCGCCATCGAATGGCTGAACCACCGTTTCCTTGAGCGCGATTACAGCCTGTATTTACTCTGCATGCCCGACATCCCTTGGCAGGCCGACGAGGGCCAACGCGAAAGCCCCGCCGCTCGCGACGATCTGCACCGACACTTCAAGCACCAACTCGACCGCCGCCAACTCCCCTACGTCGAAATCCACGGCAACCTACAAGCGCGTATCAGTCAGGCGGTACGCGCCATCGACCCAATTTTATAAAGGAGTGAGGGCGACCCGCCCTCAGCATCAGCAGGAGCAGCGATTCGCACAGACATCAGGAGTGAGGGCGACCCGCCCTCAGCCTTAGTTAACGTGGGCGGGTCGCCCTCAGCATTAGTTAACGTGGGCGGGTCGCCCACCCTCCTTTTGTTCCCTAGCCTCAAGCGGATGAGTTGACTCGAACCGATCAGTCGATTTGCTAAGCACAACTGTAAACAGCGACTATGCCTTTCACACCTGAAGATCCGCCAACTGGCACTGAATTTATCGAGCAAACCCTCGCCGACCCCATCAGCTCTGAAGAGTCGATGCTGCGCCCGCTGTCGTTCGACGACTTTGCTGGCCAAGCCAAGACCATCGAGCGCCTGTCGGTGATGGTCGGCGCCGCGCGCGACCGTGGCGAACCGCTCAACCACATCCTCCTCAGCGGCCCACCTGGGCTAGGCAAGACCACCCTGTCGCTCATCCTCGGTCACGAAATGGGCAGGCAAGTGAGCATTACCTCAGGCCCAGTAATTGATAAGCCCGCCGACCTCGCCGGCCTACTCACCAATCTCAGCGAAGGCGACATCTTGTTCATCGACGAGATCCATCGTATCTCCAAAACCGTCGAAGAGTATCTCTACTCCGCGATGGAAGACTTCCGCATCGACATCATGATCGATCAAGGCCCCAACGCCCGCAGCGTGCGGCTGAATCTGCCCCGCTTCACCCTACTTGGCGCGACCACCCGCATGGGCCTGCTCACCGCACCCCTGCGTAGTCGCTTCACCCTGCAGTCACGCCTCAGCTATTACGATCATAAGACCCTGCAAGGCATCGTCGAGCGCACCTGCGGCTTACTGGAAGTCGAGTTCGAGACCGCCGGCGCCGCCGAGATCGCTCGCCGCGCCCGTGGCACGCCGCGGATTGCCAATAACTTAATCAATTTCTGCCGCGATTTTGCACAACAACGTGGCGATGGCGTCATCACCGAAGCCAGCGCCGCAGCGGCACTTGAACTGCTCGAGATCGACCAGCGCGGCCTTGACGAAATGGACAAGCAAATGATGCGTATCATGGCCGAAAACTACCGCGGCGGTCCGGTCGGCCTTGGCACCGTCGCCGTCGCCGTTGGCGAAGAAGCTCACACGCTCGAAGAAGTCCACGAGCCGTTTTTAATTCAAGAAGGCTACCTGCAGCGCACCGCCCAGGGCAGAGTCCTCACCGAAAAAGGCTGGCACATCATCGGCCTTGAGTCTCCCAACGGACAGCAACCCGAGCTCTTGTAACGGAGGCATCCTTGCAGGATCGTCATTACTCGCGACGGGGCGGCTATGCAAAAATCGCGGGATCAACCCGCTCGCTACAATTAATTCTGCGTAGCGACTGGCTTTACGCCAGGATTCGTATCGCGAGATCAACCCGCACGCTACAATTAATTCTTCGTAGCGACTGGCTTTACGCCAGGATTCGTATCGCCAGATCCACCCGCTCGCTACAATCCATTCTTCGTAGCGACTGGCTTTCCACCAGGATTCGTATCCTCCCACGACGGCTATCCAAAAATCGCGGGATCAACCCGCTCGCTACCCGGAAATGCGGACGACGCGGCGGTCATCCCTCCCGCTGCTTCGCATCCCAGCGCATTCCACGGATTGACTATCGTTTGGAGGGATATCGTCTCGATGTCCGCTGCTGGTGTTATGCGGGCATCGGGACGATGCCCCTCCAATGTAGCCACCTGCCGGCCTGCTGTGCGTGCGGTGCGACTGGCTTGACGCCGGGATTCGTATCCTCCGACGTCGGCTATTCAAAAATCGCGGGATCCACCCGCACGCTACAATTAATTCTGCGTAGCGACTGGCTTTACGCCAGGATTCGTATCGCCAGATCAACCCGCTCGCTACCCGGAAATGCGGACGACGCGGCGGTCATCCCTCCAGTGTATCCGCCTGCCGGCCTGCCGGCCTGCGGTGCGACTGGCTTGACGCCGGGATTCGTATCGCGGGATAAACCCGCTCGCTACAACCGGGCAGATCTATCGCGGGATCAACCCGCTCGCTACAACCCATTCTGCGGTGCGACTGGCTTTACGCCGGGATTCGTATCCTCCCACGACGGCTATTCAAAAATCGCGGGGTAAACCCGCTCGCTACAGCGATTCGCGACTTGCCGCTTTACGCGGCAGCGGAAAACGACCAGAGTACCGCTTTTACTGAGTTCAGACTCCACAACACTCACTCACTTTTTTTCAGTTGCCCAAAGGGCACCCACTTCAATCACCGCTACGGGGCAAATCGTTCCGATTCACCATCTTTGCGCTAGTCGCACTTCGTCACAATTTCAGCATTTCAAAATCATGGGCCGTAATTCTATTAAAAAACTCGCACGTCCACCACGGCATTCGTCGGGCCCCACCATCGTCTATATTGAAAACGAGGACGACCTGTTTGACCTGATCGAGCGTACTGAGAATCCACTGATCCTGATTCTAGAAGGCGTGCAAGATCCACACAATCTGGGTGCTTGCTTGCGCACCGCATCGGGTGCTGGCGTCACTGCCGTGCTCGCGCCAGTCAAGGGGGCCTGCGGCATCACGCCGACCGTGCGCGACATCTCCTGCGGCGGCGCCGACGACGTGCCATTCCTCCGCATCAAAAACATCGGGCAGCTGTTACGTAAATTTCAGGACCGCAAAATCCAGCTCATCGGCACCTCTGACAAGGGCAAGCAATCGCTCTACAACGTCAATTTCGACCAACCCACTGCGGTGATCCTCGGCAGCGAAGGCTGGGGCATGCGCAAAGTCACTGGCGATCACTGCGACCATCTGATCAGCCTGCCGATGGCGGGCACGGTCGACTGCCTGAACGTATCGGTCTCCGCAGGGGTGATCCTCTACGAAGCCGTGCGTCAGCGGCTGTAGTTCAAACACAGCCATTCGTTTTAAATCGGGCGGGTTCCTAATATTACCGGACCCGCCGGTTTCACGCTCCCAACTAACAACCAACAGCACCCACGTAAATCGTCTTCACATTGACGAACTCGCGGATGCCGATTGCGCTCATCTCGCGACCGTAGCCGCTACGCTTGATCCCGCCAAAGGGCAGGCGTGGATCCGATTTAACAAAGTCATTAATAAAACACGCACCGCATTCCAACTGATGTGCTAAGCGCTTCGCTCGCTCAATGTCTTGAGTAAACACCGCGGCACCGAGCCCGTACGCGGATTGATTGGCCAAGCCAATCGCGTCCGCATCGTCCTGCACCGCGATGATCGCCACCACCGGGCCAAACACCTCTTCATCAAACGCCGGCATGCCCGGGCGCACCTGGGTTAATACGGTTGGCGGATAGAACAAGCCAGGCCCCTCGGGCACATTGCCCCCGAGCACACAGCGCGCGCCGGCAGCGACACTAGCATCGACTTGGCGCTGTAAGTTCGCACGTAAATCGGCCCGCGCCATCGGCCCGAGATTGGTCGTCGCATTCTCCGGATCGCCCATGCGGCGCTTGGCAATCTCAGCCACCAACTTCTGAGTAAACGGCTCCAGCACGGCCGCATGCACCAGCAAGCGCTTCGCCGAAATACAGGTCTGCCCGCAATTATTTAAGCGACTCTGCACACATTTCGCAGCGGCCAAATCGAGGTCGGCATCTGCACAAATTAAATACGGATCACTGCCGCCCAGCTCGAGCACCGTCTTTTTGATGGCCCGCCCCGCAATCGCCGCGACCGCAGCCCCGGCCCGCTCGCTGCCAGTCAACGCCACGCCCTGCACCGCAGCGTGCTGAATCACCGACTCGACCCGATCGACCTCGATCAACAGGGCGCGCAACACGCCCTCAGGGTAACCCGCTTCCAGGAACAAGGCCTCGATCGCCAATGCGCAGCCACACACATTTGGCGCATGCTTGAGCAAGGCAGTGTTACCCGCAGTGAGCACCGGCACCGCAAAGCGAAACACCTGCCAAAACGGAAAATTCCACGGCATAATGCCCAGCACCACCCCCAGCGGCTGATGGCTCACTTGGCTGTCTTGCGCCGCAGTCTCGATCGACTCACTGGCCAAAAAATCGGCCGCATGCGTCGCGTAATAACGACACAGCAACGCACACTTATCAATCTCGGCCCGCGCTTCCGCCAACGGCTTACCCACTTCCTGCACAATCAATCGAACCAAGGCCTGCTGGTTCGCTTCCAACAAAGTCGCCAGCCGCTCAAGCATCGAGGCACGTAGGCTCACATCGACCCGCGCCCATGCCGTAGCAGCACTGCGCGCATCTTCCAACGCAGCTGCCAGCATCGCTGCAGACATGGCAGGATATTGCTGTATAAGATGCCCCGTGGCCGGATTAATCGACTCAAACATGCCACTCTGATACCCACTTCGAGCAGAAGGTAAATAAGCAAAAAGAATGACGCATATTTATCTGCTATTGAGTTGGAATTTTGCGCCATCCTTGCCTTATTACTAGCAACAAACCTTTTCGGATCGCTCCTACCCTACTTACTTATATGAAAAAAGTCTTCATCTCCGGTTGCTACGACATCCTCCACGCGGGACATATTCAATTTTTCCGCGAAGCGAGAGCCCTCGGCAGCCACCTCACCGTCTGCTTCGCTTCCGACGCCGTACTGTGGGAGCACAAGCAACGCCGCACCTCGATCCCACAGGATCATAAGCTGGCGCTGATGACGGCACTCGAAGTGATCGATCAAGTCGTGATTGGCGACTGCGAAGAGCTCGGCCTCGATTTCAAGGAACACTTTCTGAAGATCCGTCCAGATGTCTTGGCAGTGACTGAGGATGATCAATACGCAGATATCAAACGCGCCCTCTGTGCCGAAGTCGGTGCCGAATACATCGTCCTGCCTAAAACCCCGCCACAGTTCACCCCGGTATCCTCCAGCTCGATCGTGCGCAATATTCGCACTCCAGCCCAAGCGCCCCTGCGCGTCGATTTCGGCGGCGGCTGGCTCGACGTGCCGCACCATGCCAGGCCAGGTGCGTTCATCGTCAACTGCGCCATTTCACCGCTGGTCTCGCTCAACGAGTGGGACTACGCAATTAAATCTGGCCTGGGCGGCAGTGGTGCGTGGGCGCTGCTCAACGGCAACGACGGCGTCGAAAGCGAGCTCAACCTCGGGGTCGGCTGGCAAGACCCCGCCATCATCCGCGAGACCGGCGCCTGCGTCTGGCGCAGCGGACCGCGCCCAGTGCTACATTTTAAGCGCAACGGCGACTTCCTGCGCGGGCACATGGCGCTGCACTACACTGACACCCCACACGACACGCCAGGTAATGTCGACAACCCGCGCGATTACGATCTGATCGAACAAGCCGGCGCTATCGCCAAGGACGCGGTGTTTGCCGGCGACATCGCCAAGCTCGGTGAGGCAGTCAGTCTCAGCTATGCCGCGCAGCTGAAAGAGGGTATGCCCGAGCTTCCCGCAGCCGAAGATTGCGTCGGCCGCAAATACTGCGGTGGCGGCTGGGGCGGCTACGCGCTCTACCTGTTTGCCAACCGCGCGGGCCGCGATGTATTTGTCGCATCTGCCAACTGCAATCGCGCAATTGAGCCGTACATCACCATCCGTTAGCGCTTTTTCCTTTACGGGACGCCGAACCAGATCAGCTTCTCTTACGCTAGTAAGTCAACGCGTTGGCACATTCTCACTTCTGACACCTAACTTCTGAATTCCTTTTCAATGAGCCTGATCGAAACCATCCGCACCAACACCGACACCGTCATCGGCGAAACTGAGCTGGAGGATCGCCTGCACGGCAACCGACCACTGCGGGTTAAACTCGGGGTCGACCCGACACGCCCAGATTTGACCTTCGGCCACCTCGTCGTCTTTAATAAGCTTCGCCAATTCCAAGACCTCGGCCACGAAGCGATTCTCATCATTGGCGACTTCACTACCCTGATCGGTGATCCTTCTGGGCGCTCGAATACACGCCCGGTTCTGACTAAAGATGAGATCATCGCCAACGCGCAGACTTATCTAGTGCAGGCCTTCAAGATTCTCGACGAGGACAAGACCACGGTCGTCTATAACAGCGAGTGGTTTGATGAGATGGGCTTCGAGGACTGCCTCAAGCTGGCGCGCAAGATGACCGTCGCGCGCATGCTGGAACGCGACGACTTTGCCAAGCGCTACGCTGGCAACGCCCCGATCTCGATCATTGAGTTCCTTTATCCGCTGATCCAAGGCTACGACTCGCTGATTCTTAATGCCGACGTCGAAATCGGCGGCACCGATCAACTCTTTAATATGCTGGTCGGTCGCGCCCTACAGAAAGATGCGGGCAAGCAAGAGCAGGCAGTGATCACCATGCCCCTGTTAATCGGCCTGGATGGCAGCAAGAAGATGTCGAAGAGCGCTGACAACTACATCGCGTTTACCGACTCACCGAAAGAAATGTTTGGTAAAATCATGTCGATCAGCGATGACACGATGTGGACTTACTATCAACTACTGCTCGAATTCGACGCCGCCCAGATCGCGAAGCTCAAACAAGATCACCCAATGGCGGCCAAAAAACGTCTCGCGGCGGCACTGGTTGGCCAATTCCACTCGATGAAAGCTGGCAAACATGAGCTGGAACAGTTTGAACACGTATTTTCGAAGAATAAAATTCCCGCCGACATGCCGACCTTCACTTGGAGCGATTTGCTCGGCACCGCCGACAGCGCACCGCTGTTTGAAGTGATGGCGCAATCCGAATTATTCGACAGCAAAGGCGCGATCCGCCGCCTGGTCCAGCAAGGCGCAGTGAAAATCGACAGCGTCAAGCAAGACGATCCCAACCAAGAAATTAGCCGGCCAACCAGCGAATTAATTTTCCAAGCAGGCAAACGGATCTTCTTTAAATTGCTCGCCTAGCCAACAAATTCATACCAAGCAGGCTCGCCAAAGCGCAACTGCGTGTATCTGACGCTTTACATTCGCGCCGCGTATTCTTTTTATTAAGCATTCTAGTTTTTTTCAATTCACTGCTCACTTCTCACTCATTTATTATTATGGCACTAGCAACCGGAACCAAAGCACCCGCATTCACACTCAAATCCAAGAACGCCGCAGGCCTTCAGGACATTTCCCTGAGCGATCACTTGGGCAAGCAGAAGACCGTCCTGCTATTCTTCCCGCTCGCCTTCACCAGCGTGTGCATGCAAGAAATGTGCGACGTCAGCAGCAGCCTCAGTTCTTACTCCGATCTTAACGCAGCCGTTTACGGTATTTCGGTCGATAGCCCATTCGCCCAAGAGCAGATGGCACAAGTCGATGGCCTCAAGTTCCCACTTCTTAGCGACTTCAATAAAGAAGTCTCCGCTGCATACGACGTGCTCTATGCAGATCTGCTCGGCTTCAAAGGTGTCTCCAAGCGTTCTGCTTTCGTCATCGATGAAACCGGCGTGATCATCTATAGCGAATCTGCTGAAGATCCGCACGAGCTACCAAACTTCGATGCGATCAAAGCAGCACTCAAAGGCTAAGCCTGCTGCTGGAAATCAAAAAGCCGATCGCTCGACACAAACGATTGACCTCACGCAGCGAATTGATACTGCTTGTGAAGTCGTATGCTTACGCTTGCGTGGCATTCTATAATACGTCCTTCGCGACATCCTCTCCGAATCCTCAGACCATCATTTGCCGCAAAACTCCATCGTATGAGTGAGCCTTTACCGCCTACTTTTTTAGTCAGTGCCTACTCTGATCCCGTCGTGGTTCAGATCCACGGCAAGGCGAACTATCTAAACTGTAACGCGTTCCGAGAGTTTATCGAGGAGATGGTTAGTGCAGGTAAGGCACACATCGTGCTCGACTTTGAGAACTGTAAAGGGATGGACAGTACTTTCCTTGGTATTCTGGCCGGCACCGCGCTGGAGTTGCGCAAGCAAACGCCTCCCGGCGTATTGATAATTTGTAACCTTGGTGAACGTAATCACGAACTCGTCTGCAACCTCGGGCTGCAAAACCTCCTTACTATCGGTGAGGACCTGCCAGACAACTCCGAAACCACCGCCGACTTTTCAGTCCTTGAAAATGTCGAAGTCTCGGTCGCCAAGAACGTGCTCAAGGCGCACGAGAATTTAGTCAAGGCCAACACCGAAAACGCCGCGAAATTCCAAGATGTTATCGCCTTCCTGAAAAATCAGGTTGAACCGAAAGATCAGGAGTGAGCGGCAACTAATACTGGCGCGCGCATAGAAATTTGAATTTGATGTCGTTTTTTCTTGGAGCTTTAGCCGGACTGTTGGGCATGTGGTTGCTCTACGCTGGTAAGCGTAGCCACATCAAAATAATCGAAGACGAGAAGCAACTCCTCCGGCAAGAGAAGCAAATTGTCGTCGAGTTCATGCACAACATGGTCGAGGCGGTCGCGGAAGGCAGCGACCGCGCCGCCATGTTTCAACGCATCATCCATGCCGCGATTCTCAGCACCGGCGCGATGAGTGCCTGTATCTTCGAAAAGCGTGACGACAACACGCTCAAAGGCATCGCTGTCGAAGGTCTGTTCCCCCCGCAGCGAGAACTACCCGAGGGTATCAGCGCTAAACTTACCACCCGCACACAATTCCTCGAGACCATTCTCAAATCCGAGACCTTTGAAATGGGCGAAGGCTTGATCGGCCAAGTCGCCAAGTCCAAACGTGCGCAGCTGATCGCGGATGCAAGCAACGACCCGCGTGTGATCCAGCATAACGATCCCGCGCTCAAAGTCCGTTCAATCATCGTCGCCCCTGTGCTCTTTCAAGACCGCCTCATCGCGGTACTCGCGGTTGCCAACCCCGCCGACGAGCTCGCCTTTACCGATACCGACTTTTCACTAGTTGAATCGCTGGCCGAACAAGTTGGCCTCGCGGTGCATAATAGCGAAGCCATGCAACTCCAAATCGAGAAAAACAAACTCGATCTGGATCTCGAACTCGCCAGTAACATCCAGAGCCTCCTGCTACCAAGCCAGTTCCCTTCCAGTCCTAACATTGAATTTGCGGCGCACTATACCGCGGCGCAAAAGATCGGTGGCGACCTTTACGATGTGTTCGCCATTGATGACAATCGAATCGGCGTCGCCATCGCCGATGTGTCTGGCAAAGGTATCTCTGCTTCGATTTTGATGGCCATTTGCCAGACCAATCTGCGCCATATCTCGCATCAGTTAGACTCACCCGCCGAAGTGCTCCGAGCGATCAACGCACAAATGCAAAGTTCCATGCGGCGCGATATGTTTATCACCATCATCTACGCGATCATCGATCAAGCGAAGCAGGAGATCACTTTTGCGCGCGCAGGCCACGAGCTGCCATTCCTTTACCACCGCGCCAGCGATGGCACCTGCAACGTCAAAACCATCCAGTCGCAAGGTATGGCGCTTGGCATGGTGCCACCCGAAGTTTTCGACCTCACGATCAAAGACAAAGCCGTGCCATTCAGCAAAGACGATGCGCTAATTTTCTACACCGATGGCGTTACCGAAAGTATCAATTCCAGCGGCGAGGAATACTCCGGGGAACGC
>Ga0209406_1003413_pt1 | contig 10075 bp, 8 predicted proteins | sample COGITO_mtgs_1204_FD_184808 | JGI IMG/M metagenome (GOLD analysis project Ga0209406, IMG submission 184808) | Pelagic marine microbial communities from North Sea - COGITO_mtgs_120426 (SPAdes) (version 2) | ecosystem: Environmental > Aquatic > Marine > Epipelagic ...
GGACTGCTCGACCTCTGGCTCGTGATGATGTTTACTATGTTGGGCAACCAGTGGTTATGATTGTTGCGATAGATCGCTACGTGGCTGAGGATGCGGTTCAATTAGTGGATATTGACTATGATCCACTTGAAGTCGAAATGGATATAGAAGAGGCGGTCAAAGATGGTGCACCGCTTGTTCATCACCATCCAAATAATATAGCAGCAGATTTTACTCAAATTTCTGGTGATCCAGAGACAGCATTTGCTGAAGCTGAGCACGTTACACGGATTACAGTACAGGTCGATCGTTCAACTGCTTCGCCCATGGAAGCAAGAACAGTTGCAGCTCACTTTGATCATATTTCAGGTCAGCTGACCGTTTGGGATGGCACTCAAGCTCCTTTGGGAGTGCGTGGTGGGCTCGCGTCACTTTTTGAATTGGACGAGGATAAAGTGCGAGTGATAGCTCCAGACGTTGGTGGAGGGTTTGGCCAAAAAATTATGTTTCCACACTCGGATGAAGTGCTTGTGCCGCTTGCGGCTATGACACTTGGAAGGCCAGTCAAATTTATCGAGGACCGTCGGGAAAACTTTATTGGTTCAAACCAAGAGCGAACACAGATACATCACATGGAGTTGTACGCTAAGAAGACTGGAGAAATAATAGCGTTACGCGATAATTTTCTCCATGATACGGGCGCATTTATCCCCTATGGGATTGCGGTTGCTCAGGTTGCATCTACGTCAATTGCTGGGCCGTACAGAATTCCTAATATAGAAGTTTCTTTTAAAGCTGTCTACACACCAGCGGTTCCAGTAACGCCTTACCGTGGTTGTGGGCGTCCTCATGCATGTTTTGCGATTGAACGAGCTGTAGACCAATTAGCGGATGATCTTGGTATGGACCGGATGGAGATCAGACGTATTAATCTAATTTCAGATGATGAATTTCCATATGAGCGCGACGGATTAATTTTTGCTGATGGTTTGAAAGTCATCCAAGATAGCGGGCAGTATCTTAAAGCTTTAGAAATGGTGCGTACGGAAATAGGGTGGGATGATTTTGAGGCAAAACAAAAAATTGCTCAGTCGGAGGGGCGATATCTGGGGATTGGACTTGGGTTTTACGTAGAGGGAACGGGATTGGGACCTTACGAGGGCGGCCATATTAAAATACACCCAATCACTGGTAAGGTTTATGTTAATACTGGTCTGACCGGGCAGGGTCAGGGCCATGAAACAGTGTTTGCGCAAATCGTATCAGACCAATTAGGCGTTGCAGTTAAAGATGTAATTCTTGTTGAGGGAGATACTGGAACTTTTGAGTGGGGTGTGGCAACTTTTGCAAGCCGTGCTGCCGTCTGTTCAGGAAATGCAATTCATAAGACAGCTATAAAAGTTCGTAAAAAAGTGATTGAGGCTGCTGCCAATATGATGGAAGCGGATATATCGCAAGTTGATCTTGAAGATGGCCACGCTTTTGTGAAGGGTACAAATCGAAAAGTTGCTTTATCTACAGTGGCAACCGCAAGCAACCCCCTGAGATATGCATTTAACGAGGCGGCAAAGGCAGCAACGCAATTTGCTCCAGCAAGCCGCCATGATGGCCCTGCGTTGTTTGAAGGCCAGCATCCAGGCTTAGAGGATACAGATTTTTTTAGTCCTGAATGTGCCACTTGGGCTTACGGCGTCCATGCTGCTATTGTGGAAATTGATCCAATTACGTGTCAAGTAAACTTTCATAAATACGTGACCATCCATGATTGTGGAAACATGATTAATCCGACAATTGTTGAGGGTCAGGTGTTAGGTGGTTTCGCACAAGGTATAGCGGGCGCGCTCTATGAGCACATAGATTTTGACGAAGATGGCAACCCAACTAATGCTAGTTTTGTGGACTTTTTGATTCCCTATGCTACCGAAATTCCAAGTTTAGAAATTCATCACCTTCAGACCCCAGCTCCTGGTAATCCGCTGGGGATCAAAGGTGTTGGAGAGGCTGGATGTATCGCTGTCGGCACTACTGTGGCGTCGGGAATAGAAGATGCGCTAAAGCATGTGACTGATCGCACGTTTAGGCATGTGCCGATTACCCCGAGCATGATTCAAGAGGCAATAGTATTGGGCTCAACCTAAATACCTAAATAAAAATATAAAATAGGTAAAAACATCAAAATGGAGGAATGTTAAATGTTGAAGAAAATTGGATTTTTAATAACTGCGATGGTTATATCCACAGGAAACTTGGCAATAGCGGAAGGTTTTAAACTTAAGGGCAGCCCAAATCCGGCACTTGTTATTTTTTCTCAAACTAATGATGGTGGATGGTCACAGGCCCTGGACGAGGCACGCATTAAAGTTGAGGCTGAACTTGGTGTAAAAATACCTGTGGTACAAAATATTCCCGAAAATGCCACAGCTATACGTCCGGCAGTTGAGCTGTTGATTGAACGGGGTCACAATATAATTATTGGCTCTGCATTTGGTTATTCTGATACATTTTTAGAATTAGCTAACGAGAATCCGGACGTAGCTTTTCTCAATCCAGCTGGGACTACTAACGCTGCTAACCTACAATCATTTTACGGGCGTACTTATGAGAGCCAGTATTTGTGCGGAATGGTCGCTGGCGGTTTAACCAAATCTAATAAATTAGGTTTTGTTGCTGCCAATAAGTTTGGAATTGTTAACTGGACAGTGAACGCCTATCTATTGGGAGCTAGACAAGTAAACCCTGACGCGACATTGTCCGTTGTGTTTACTGGTGCATGGAACGATCCAGTAAAGGAGCGAGCAGCTGCTGAAGCACTGATAGAGCAAGGGATTGATGTAATTGGTCAGCATGTTGATACTCCAACGCCTCAACTGGTCGCGCAAGAAAAAGGCATTTACAGTACTGGTCACCACCGTGATTTGTCAGAGTTTAGTAAAGCTACGCAATGCTCATCTGCTTGGGTCTGGGATCAGTACCTTGTACCTGAGATTAATAAAATTGTTGCTGGGGGATGGGTGCCAAACCCATGGGGAGCATATCTTGCAATAAAAGATGGTGGTACTGATATAGCTTGTTGTGGTGATGCTGTTAGTAGTGAGCTAAAAGCAATGGTCATGGCCGAGCGTGATGCCATACTTGGTGGAAAGCACGTCTATGCAGGCCCGGTCACCGATGTTAGCGGTACAGTACGTGTATCACAAGGCGAGGTCCTCGGTGACGCAGACCTTTGGGGTATGGATTGGTCTATTCAGGGTGTAATTAGCCAATAAAATGACTATCACTAATACCTACAACCGAGACTTACCGGCAACAGATAATGTTGCCGGTACAGTCTTATCTCTCAAAAATATAGTTAAAACTTTTGGTAAGTTTGTTGCGCTGGACAATGTTAGTTTTGATCTAAAACATGGCGAAGTCCACGCACTTCTTGGTGAAAATGGTGCTGGTAAGTCAACTTTGATGAATGTTGTTTGTGGTTTGTATACAGCTGATTCAGGAACCATTTTGCACTATGACAAGCCAATTTTAATAAAAAGTCCGAACGACGCCCATAATCTTGGCGTTGGAATGGTTCACCAGCACTACAAATTAGTCAAGCCGTTTACAGCGCTTGAAAACATACAATTAGAAAACGGTACGGGACCATATAAAGCGTCGCTGGATCGTCTTAACGCCAAAGCCGTTGAAGTGTCTGAACGTATTGGGTTTACCGTAGGATTACATACTCCAGTTGGTCAACTCTCGATATCGGAACAACAACGGGTAGAAATTCTGAAGGTTTTGACCGCAGATGCAAAAATAATTATCCTTGATGAGCCAACGGCCGTTCTTACTGACAGCGAATCTGATAATTTATTTACTGCTATGCGAAGCTTAGCAGCATCTGGCTGTTCTGTAGTATTTGTGACACACAAACTTCGTGAGGCCCTGACTTTTGCTGACCGAATTACGGTAATGAGAAATGGAATAACTGTTGATACCGTGCTTCCCAAAAATATGGACGCTAATGTTCTTGCAAATCTTATAGTGGGTGAGTCCGTCGTCGAAAGTCCAAAACGTTCCAAAGTCGTAACTACGCCCAAAATTATGATAGATAGATTGTCCATGGCGGACATTAATGGTGTTCAAGTGATCTCTGACCTAAGTTTTAATGTCAGTTCGGGTGAAATTTATGGAATTGCCGGTGTAGGGGGGAATGGCCAAAATGAATTAGTTTCCATTCTAAGTGGTCTTTTACGTGCTGATGTTGGAACTATAGAGTTAGATGGTTATGGAAATATTGAGGCAGCTAAGCCAATTGAGCTGCGAAATTATGGAGTTGCTTGTATTCACTCTGATCGTGCCTCCCACGGTTTGGCTAATGATCTTAATGTAGATGAAAATTTTGCTATAAGCGGTGTCTTGGCCGGTGAATTTGGTAAATTAGTTGTTCAACGCCGTCGAGCGCGCGCTGCTGCGGCGCAAGCGATACAAGATTTTGACGTTCGGGGAGTAAGGTCTCAAGGACAAAAAGCTGGTCTATTATCAGGCGGAAACGCGCAAAAACTTGTAATTGCAAGAGAATTTTCTCGATTACCAAAAATAGTAGTTGCCCATTCCCCATGTCGAGGTTTAGACGTGCGCGCTTCATCTGCAGTTCATGAACATCTATTGGCTGCCCGTGATCGTGGTGGCGCAGTTATTTTGATTAGCGAAGATCTAGATGAAGTGATGTTAATGTCAGACCGTATCGGAGTTATGAGTAGGGGCTCAATCATTGCAGAATTTGAGGTGCCTGCAGATAGAAATAAAATTGGTAAAGCGATGGCTGGAAATGCATAAATCAGCGTCCCAAAGCAGACGTAATTTACTACAGCGATTTAACCTGGAAATTCGAGAAAATATGTCCAAACGCAATCAGGCGCTAGTTATTTGTGGTGGCTTGGGCATTGGTCTGCTTGTCTCTGCTGTTACCTTGATGTTTGTTGGAATTAGTGCGCCTGATTTATTAAATGAGTTTATTTTTTCTATTTTTACAAGTAGCCGGAGTATTAATGCAGTCTTAGCTCTCGCTGCGCCCTTAACTATTGTTGGACTTTCAGCAGCCATTGGTTTTAAAGCTCGATTCTGGAATATCGGTATTGAGGGGCAAGTAATTTTTGGGGCTATTGGCGCAACATTAATCGCAACATATGACGTTGGGCCCGAGCAGTTTCGAATTTATTTAATGGCTTCAATGGCTATGTTGTTTGGTATGGCGTGGATGATTTTACCGTTGTTTCTATCGGTTAAATTGCGTGTAAACGAAATTATAAGTACCCTGTTGTTGAACTATGTTGCTTTTAATTTTTTGTTGCACCTCCTTTATGGGCCGTGGAAGGATCCAGAAACGTTTTTTCCAAATTCTAAGATTTATGAAAAATCAGAGCGACTTAATAATGTTATGGGATTAGAAATTAATGTTTCTGTGGTTATTGCATTAGTATTTGTTGTTTTGATGACTTGGTTATTATCTTTGAGCCGTTTTGGTTATATTTTGAAATTTGTATATGCAAATTCGAAAATGGCAAAGAGTATAGGTATTAAGGTAGTTTTAATGGTATCAATTGCTGCACTTATTTCTGGGGCATTGTCTGGTCTTGCTGGTTTTACTATCAGCGCTGGGATCGATAGTCGACTAACTCAAGGGTTTTTTATTGGGTATGGATTTTTGGGTATTTTAATTGGGTTTTTAGCTCGCAATAACCCAATTCTTGTTGTTATATTTGCGTTAATGATGGCGATCTTAATGGTTGCCGGCCAATCACTACAGGTATTTTACCAAATACCATTTGCCATGATTCAGCTTATTCAAGCGATAATTGTTATTTGCGTTGCGGCATCTGAGTTTTTCATCCAGCACCGCATCAATATTATTAAATAAGGAATGCTGGCATGGATTTTCTAGTTAATTGGATTTCAATAGTACCACAGTTTGCGGTGCCCTTTGCTCTGGCCACGTTGGGACTAATTATCTGTGAAAAATCTGGAGTTCTAAACCTTGGTGCGGAAGGTTTTATGTTAATGGGCGCGATGGCCGGTGTTGGGGCCACAATTTTGACTGGTGGGCCTTATTTTGGGTTATTAATAGCTGCAATTGCTGCTGGTTTTCTATCCTTAATTTTTGCTTTTTTGGTTATAGTAATGCGCGTTAATCAAGTAATTTCGGGTTTAACTATGGTTTTTTTGGCTCAGGGTTTGACAACCTTAGTTTCCACACAAATGGAGTGGACTAATAAGTCTTTTGTGGGGATTGGTGGTCTAAACTTTGGGTTGTTGGCAGACATTCCAATAATTGGAAGATTTATTTTTGGGCATGATATTATAGTATATTCAACGATTTTAATATTTGCTGCGACTGTATATATTTTTGACCAAACAGAAATTGGTCTTCGTATAAAAGCTGTTGGAGAAAATCCAGAAGCTGCAGACTCTGCAGGAGTGTCTGTTTTATATCACCGTTTTTTAGCTGTAGTTGTTGGATGTATGCTGGTTGGTCTCGCTGGTGGCTATCTATCTGTTGTTGTGTCAAAAATTTGGGTTGATGGAATGTCTGGAGGTAGGGGGTGGATTACAATAGCTTTGGTGATTTTTGCGCGTTGGCGTTTTTGGACAGCAATGTTGGGAGCTGTTTTATTTGGCTGTGTAGAAGCGCTCATTCCGCGGGTAGCAGCAATCGGACTACAAGTGCCGCAATACTTTGTGTTGATGTTACCGTATCTTGCGACACTAGCGGTAATGATTTGGGCCAGCCTCGGCAAAAACTCAAGTGGTGCACCTGCTGCACTTGGCAAGGCATTCGTTCGTGAGGAACGAAGTTAGCTTATTAATCAGAAATATATCTAAAAAAAAATTAGTAAGGATGTAATTTATGAAAATCAAGCAGACATTTGAAGTTTCACGATCGTTATCGGAGGTTTGGTCTTTTTTTAAGGATATCCCACAGGTTGCAGGTTGCCTACCAGGGGCAGAGTATCATGGGACAGGAGATGATGGTAAGCATAATGGAAAACTTTCTATGAAAGTGGGACCTTTTCAGACCAATTTTGTTGGTGTGGCTGAGGTGGTTTATGATGAAGCGGTTCATGAAATTAGTCTTACTGGGAAAGGTGTAGATAAAAAAGGTTCAAGCCGTGGGAAAATGTCTATGGTTTGTAAATTGCAGGCAAACACAGATAATACAACAGCTTCAGTTGATGCCGACGTGCAGCTTTCGGGATCAATTGCCCAAATCGGGCGGTCTGGGCTGATTGAAGAAATTGCAAATGTCCTTGTTGCTGATTTTGTACAAAATGTAGAAACAGCATTGATGCTAATTGATGGAGACAAATTAGAGGATACCGATCACGAACCAGTTAGAGTTCAAACTAGTAATGCAGTTTCTGGATTTGGTCTTTTTGTACGTGCGTTTAGGGCATGGATTCGATCGTTATTTAAGAAGGCTGATTGAGAAAAGTTGGTACTAATTTTATGATTATTTTGGGGATAAATTATGGCTATTTCGGCCTTTAATAGTAACCTGTCTAAGGTTCCCCAGTACCTTCACGGGCACTTGGCAATGCTTACTTATGCTGCTTTAGTTGCGGGTTCATTTAGTTTAGGTAGCATCGTAGCGAATGAAATTGCGCCAACTGCTATTAGTGCTGTTAGGTTTTCTTTGGCTACACTGGTAATGGGAGCAGTGACCTTTTGTGGTCCTGGTTTCAAACGTTCACATTTTTCTGCGCCGTGGCGATATTTAATTTTAGGTGGCTTGCAGTCTTTCTATTTTGTTTGCATGTTTTTGGGCCTTAAAACTGCCTCTCCAGTGTCATCAGCTGCTGTTTTTACATTAATCCCACTTCTCAGTGGAGCGTTCGCGTTTATTTTGCTTCGCCAAATTATGTCAATACGTATGGCAATGGCACTAATTCTTGCTGCCATAGGTGCCATTTGGGTAATTTTGCGTGGTGACTTACAAGCATTAAAGACTTTCAAATTGGGGCAGGGAGAACTGATTTATTTATATGGATGCATTATTGTTGGTATATATACTCCTATGATTCCAAAACTAAACCGAGGCGAAAGTGCAATTACATTTACATTTGGAACTTTGTTTGCGGGATCCTTTCTATTAATTATAATTTCTTACAATGATATCCGTATGACCGACTGGTTCAATCTGCCTACAATGGTGTGGTTAACATTGGGTTATTTAGTTATTTTTTCGACGGCTATAAGCTTTGTATTGTTGCAATTTGCAGCAATGCGGCTCCCCTCAGCAAAAGTTATGGCTTATACCTATCTGACCCCAGTTTGGGTTATATTGTGGGAAGTTTTGATCGGTAATGGGTTGCCTCAATCTTATGTTATTCCAGGAGTTTTGCTAACTATTTGCGCATTATTTATTCTGATGAAGAATGAAAAGAAAGATACGAGTTAAGATTGGTGGGACTAAATAAAAGTAAAGTTGAAATTAAAAATGCCTAAACAAAATTTTAAACCTTCTTTTGTAACTGTTGACGTTTTTCGGCGCAATTCGCCGGACAACGTATTGGCCATGATTACTGCCGTAAACGGACCCTCTTATCGCCCTGTCGGTGCGGTTATGCGTCTATTTTCTGACGGATCTACTATTGGAACGTTATCTTCAGGTTGCATAGAATCTGATCTGGCCCGCCATGCCTTAGAAGCCTTGGAAACTAAAAGGGCAAAAATAGTTCGATACGGTACTGGTTCACCATACATGGATATCCAACTGCCTTGTGGTGGTGGAATGGATATAATATTAATTCCGCGTCCAGATGAAAAAGTTCTTGGGGAACTTGTTGAAATGCTAGATTCTCGACAAGCAGTCAGATTGTATGTAGATTTAGTCTCTGGAAATCTTCAATGTTCTGGTGCGAATGAACAGTATAAAAGTAAAAATTTATTTTTTATTAATTATCGTCCAGAAATAAAATTTATTGTGTTTGGAAACGGACCAGAAGCCGCAACTTTTTCTTCTTTGGCTGAAATTATGGGCTACCCGAATGTACTATGCTCATCTGAGGTGGAGACGCTGGACGCAGGTGGTGCTACAAGCAACCCTAAAATTCTTTTAACAAATCCTCATGTACCCAAATCTATTCAGATTGATCAGTGGAGTGCGATTTTATTGTTTTTTCATGACCATGATTGGGAACCAGAAATTTTAATGAATGTGCTTAATAGCAAAGCATTTTATATTGGCGCCCAAGGCAGCCATCGAGCAAAAAAAATGCGTGAATTAGAATTAGAGGCGGCTGGTGCAAATTATTTACAAATAGATAGGGTTCGTGGCCCCATTGGTCTTATTCCATCTGCCAGAGACCCACGTACTTTGGCAATATCGGTACTCGCTGAAGTACTCATGGAAGGTAAAAATTTGGAATAAATGCTGAACTAAATTTTTGTAATGGGCATAACAAGTGGAAGTTTTTGCTAACAGGTTATTATTTCAGTGTCTTATCAGACAAACCCACTAGAGATAGGACGAGTGACTTTGTAAGTTTTATAATGACAAAACACTATTTATTTTGTTATTTTAAAACGAGCCTTGAAGTCATCTGGTTTACAATATGATGCGTGTTATTATTTGTCTGACAGCACCGCCATCCGCTTCCCCAGATATAACAGCTCCCCATAATTCCCTGAATTACTGCGTTGTTTCAGCGTGATACAAACGGCTGTCTTATCTGGTGCTTTGGCTGAGGCTGTGATATCAGCTAATATCCAATCTTTACTCAGAAGCTCATTTGGCGAGGGTGGGTTTTCCCTGTTCTTGGGAATTAACAGGGAATTTAACAGGATGCTTCGTGATCCTAAACTGTTCCAATGATCTAGCTCAACGGTCTTCTGTGCTCTCTGGCCCAGCGCATTGTCTGCAATAAGCTCTTCTAACTGCAGCGAGATAAGCTTTTTATACTTGCTAAACTTTGGTTTCATGCAGAGTATTTACGGCACATGCGTTGCTCCACATCAACTCAGAATTTTTACTTTTGCAAAAATACCAAGTCCGCTAAGCTCGAGCTCAAGATATAGCAAGAAAGTTTAGGTAATGATTAATCACCCTCCACTAACG
>Ga0209406_1003415_pt1 | contig 10072 bp, 1 predicted proteins | sample COGITO_mtgs_1204_FD_184808 | JGI IMG/M metagenome (GOLD analysis project Ga0209406, IMG submission 184808) | Pelagic marine microbial communities from North Sea - COGITO_mtgs_120426 (SPAdes) (version 2) | ecosystem: Environmental > Aquatic > Marine > Epipelagic ...
CCACGTGGGTCGCGGCACGCCCCACCACCGCCGTGTTCGTCCGCGCGCGCACGAAAACCCGCTCACCCGCACCGCCGCACCGACCTCAGCCCCCGTCGGCGTCACCGCCGCCGCCGCCGCCGCCGCCGCCGCCGCCGCCGCCGCCGCCGCCGCCGCCACCGCCGCCGCCACCGCCGCCGCCGCCGCCGCCGCCGCCACCGCCGCCGCCGCCGCCCGGAGGCGGCGCTGCAGCGAGCGGGGCATCCGAAGGATCGGCCTCGCCGTCGGTGCCCGCTGCGCCAGACGCACCCGTTCCCGACCGCGAAGACTTGACCACCGGAACCGAGAAGCCGTTGCCGGCCGCCGTGAGACTGACAATGCCCGCCGCCGTGCGCTCGTTCCAGAACTCATGAAAGCAGCTGTCCGGCTCAAGCACACTCTCAAAGTGGATCGGCCAGTCGAAAGCCATCTGGCGGTCGGAAGTGCGGCCGGCCATGGCGAGCCGAAGGTTCCCTTGGATGTGCTGCCTGCGCACGGACTTGCCCATGTGCTCGAGATGGTTGATGAGGTCGTTGATCTGGAGCCGAACACCGAGCACGTACGAGAACATCAGAGACTCGTAGCAGCTGACCAGCAACACGAGCGGGTACTTGCGCACGTTGCTCACGCGGTACGCTGCGAGCGCACCGAAGTCGGTGGCGAGCGTCTCCAGCTGCTCAGCGAGCTTCGAGTTGTAGAACATACGCACCAGCTCCGCGAACGCCCGTATCTTCTTCACGACCGTCTCAGGCTTGTACTCCTTCTCCTTGTCGGCGCCGCCCACGCGAACACGCCGGCGCGGCACGTCGCCCGACGGCCACTTGTGCTGCCCCCGCTGTTGCTCCGCCCACGCCCAATTATCATCCATGTCCTCACGTAGAACAAGGTCGTCAAGCATGAGACGCCGACCACTGAAGAAGTAAACGTGAGCCGTACCCGCAGCCTTCTTCTCCGCAGCCGTACCTTCCTCGAATACGTTCGTCCCCAGCGCACTTGCGCAGAGCGCCAGCACGACGAAGTCGGTCATGTGCACCGGGAACGGATACGCAGAACGACGCAAGACCGCTGCCGCTTGCACGGAGTTGAAAACTTGCTGCGCCACTTGCGCAGCAGAGAGGCCAGGAAAGAAGGACGGCCCCCCATCTGGCTGCCCAGCACCGCGAAAAGTCCAGAACACGGCCTCGTCAAAATCCTTGACCGCAGACAGACGAGTCGCCGCCGGCGTTACCTCAATCACCATCGGTGCCGGTCGGGCGTCGTCGTCGAACGTGATCGTAGCCATCTTGAACTGAGCCTCCATATCGTTGCCGTCAGGATCACGAATCGGCATGCCAGCAGGATCACGCCCGGGCTCACCCGAGACATTGCCGGCACTCGAACCACCACGCGACCCCACAGCGCCATGCTGAACCCCGCGAACATCACGCCCCGAGGGACCGAGCGCCGAAGCGCTCACGAAGCTGCCCGTCATATCAGAGATCGAGGACGCGACGGATCGCCCGGAAGTGCCCCCAGTGAACATGTCGAACGGGTTGGAGAGTGGAGTTCCGAGCGACTGCGGTACGGAGCCCCGTCGAGGCCGAGCCATGGAAGCGAAGATATCAAAATCGTCCACTACACCACCGTCACTGAGCCGGGTCGACACAAGCGACGGCGCAACCGAAGAAGCGTCGTCACGCGCCGAAGCCGCCAACGAGCTCGCGACACTCCCGCCGAGCGAGGGTGCCGGCTTCGGAGCCGACGTCGCAGGCGCGGCCGTGCAAGGCAGACCCGAAGTGCCCCGTGACGCAAAAGTCACGTCAGCCGGCTCTCGCATATCGCCGCCTCGCAGCACACGATCCACATCCGCACGAAGCGTACGCCCCGTCTCGACAAGGCGCACGCGCATCGGCGGCTTCCCGTCGGTGAGGTCTGCCCCGAGCAGCACAGCGCGCGAGGTGGTGCGGTTACCGTGCACGTACTCGACGAGTTCGAGTTTGTCTTCCTCAAGGTCACTCTGCTCGTCGTCGTCATCGCCGACGCCGTCAGCCTTCGTGTTCTCGACAGCCGACTGCTCGTCGTCGTCGTCCTCGTTGTCGACATGGAGCGAGCTGACGCGCCCACCTCCACAGCCATACTTGAGCTCGAAGCGGTGCTCCAGCGCCAAGCGACCGGCGTCGTCCAAGGACGCTTCAGACGCGATGAAAGCCGCAGCGCCAGCGACACCATGCTCGGCGACGAGAGCATCGCCATGAGTCTCTGCATACGCATCCGCCTTGGCACGTTCCCGAGCGACCTGCTCGAGAACCGTCGCCGAACGCGTCTTCACCTGCTTCGGCGACTGGTGAACCGTCGCGTCGGAGGCGCTCGGCGCCATCTGCGCATCTAAGCGCTTGATCGGCGACAGCGACGGGTCGTCGGGCGGAGCCTTGCCACGCACTGACCCCATCACGGCCTCCGCCACCTCTCGCGCACTCAAAATCTGCTCGACACTCGACTTGGCCTCGACGGGTGCCTCGACGGCAGCCGCAGGTGACGCGCGCGTCGGCGAAACGACGACCGTACCGTTCTCGACACGGCCGACCCGCGAACTCAGAGAACTGACCGCGTCCATCACATTGTCGGCTCGGCTCAAGGCATCAACCGAGCGCTGATTTACCGCACCAACCATGTCCATCAACTGATCCAGCTTGATCCGAATGTCATCATCACCCCGTGCAGCCGCGCGCGCCGATTCCACCGCACGGTGCCCAACGCCGAGCGCGCCTGCACCGCCGACTACTGTCGTCTCGTCGTCTGCGCCCCGCACGATCTCGTCGACCTCGTCGGAGGCAGACTTGGGCTCGACCGACTGAAAGCGAGCACCACCCCCTGCCATCTGAAGGTCATTGCCAATGTACCGAAGTGCCCGCGCCATCACCCCACCAGAGCCAGGCGTAGAGCCCGTCTCCGTGAGCGGCGACACGCTGGCGTCAGCTGAGACGAGCGTCTTCGGGACGCGTACCGGCTTCGCCGGCGTCACACCAGAGTCCTCACGCAACCGGAAGCAGTTATCGCAGTACAACCTTGACCCCACTACTCGCCGACCAACATTCGGACGCGCCGCGCTGACGCGCGACTCCGGATTGATCTTGGCGCAAAGAGCGCCTGTGCAGACACGTCCTTCGATCGCCTCGGACAGAATGACCTCGGCATGTTCCTCGCACAGACCGACCAAGTAGCCAGCCTCATCGAACAAACCCTCACTTCCACCCTCCGCCTCAAGTAGATGACCCTCCGTCTCGTCGCAGTCTTCAGCGCTCAGCGGGAGCCGATGACGCGGAAGCTGTGACACGAAGTGCTGACACGGTCGGAGCGCGAAAGCGCCTACGACGCCCATCAAACTCTCCGAATCCTCAGCAAATTCATCTACAGTCGCAAACCCCAGCATGTGGACCTTGCAGCACGTCATCGCGAACGAAAGTGCTGCCGGTAACTAGTCTGCGAGGTCCGCGACGTCCGCCGAGCCTTCTGCTCGGCTAAACTGAAAGACAAACAGGTGCGGGAGCGCGGAGCCTGGGCGTAGCCCGAGCCCCAAGCAGCAGAAAAGGGCAAGAAAACACGTGACACACGAGTGTCACTGTCGAAAATGGGCGTCACAGCCGTTTCGCCCTGTGTTGAGCTGCTCCCCCAGCCGACCACCGGGGAACTACCTGTCCATTAGGATGGAAAGGCGGTTCCCTGAAGTGGCCGGCCGGCCTGTTTCCAACGCGCTGCGCGCGTTGTCACTGCAGTAGTATAGTAAAATATGGCAGAATGCCCAAAAGAGAGCGCCACCAGCAAAGGAGCCGCAGGCCCGAGCCCGTGGGGCGTGGGCGCCGTGACGTCATAAGACGTCACCGCGGGAGGGTGGGAAGAAAAACAACACCACAAAAAAGGGAGCCGGTGGGTGGGAAAGACAAACAGGTGCGGGAGCGCGGAGCCTGGGCGTAGCCCGAGCCCCAAGCAGCAGAAAAGGGCAAGAAAACACGTGACACACGAGTGTCACTGTCGAAAATGGGCGTCACAGCCGTTTCGCCCTGTGTTGAGCTGCTCCCCCAGCCGACCACCGGGGAACTACCTGTCCATTAGGATGGAAAGGCGGTTCCCTGAAGTGGCCGGCCGGCCTGTTTCCAACGCGCTGCGCGCGTTGTCACTGCAGTAGTATAGTAAAATATGGCAGAATGCCCAAAAGAGAGCGCCACCAGCAAAGGAGCCGCAGGCCCGAGCCCGTCGCCCAAAGCAACAGCCCGAACCCGAGATCCCTCGAGGTGCGCTCGCGAACTCCAACGGGAGAAGACGTTGCCTTCCACAACTCCCAGTTAAAGTCCAATTAGACGATGTGAAGGTGGAGCTTGAACTTGACCTCACTCATGTCCTTGATCATGCCGTGCAGACCAGATCCCTCCCAAAGATACACATGAACGGAGTTGCCCAGCCAACGCGCATGCCGCTTGATGAACTCAATGCCATAGCCGGCCTGATACAACCAAGTGGCACACGAAACGCGACAAGAATGAGTGCCGATCTTCTCGGTGGGAAGGTCCAGGGCCTTAGCCGCCAAACGGAAGTCGTTCTGCATCTCATTGCGTCCCAACACATGCCCTGACGGAAGCATGAACATCGGCGTATCGCCGTTTTCAGGTCTAAAGTGCCCGGGCTGGAGGTCAAACCACTCGTGAAATGCCGCAATTGCGCACTTGGAATTGCCCGCCTTACCAACGTAACGCTTGCAACCAAGATTAAACTGATCCGTTTTAGAGCCCCTGAAAGTGACCATAACACCATCAAAGTCATCTTCCCAGTTGCAATAAGCGTCACCCTTCATGGGCCGGACGCAAGACACGAGAATGATTTTCTCCCAATGGATGTCAGGCCCAAGGTATTCCGAGCAGCGACACCCGAGGTAGATGGCAATGTACCTCGCCGCCCGCTTGATCGCTGACTGAAGAGTCGCCGCAGCGCCCAAAGCACGCTGCTGAGCATCGATCCACTCACACATTTCTGGAGTGATCGGATGCTTACGCTCGGTGGGCCCCTGGTGCCGTTTCACGGCTCGATAGGCCTGCCAAACACGAGGCAGCTTTTCAAGTGGGTTGTCATACTCGTGTGCCAGGTGAAAAAACCGGATCGCCATGAGACACTTCTTGATCGTTGAAGCCTTGTAGCCGGCGGCGTAGGCCAGAAGCGCAACAAACGACAACATCCACGTCGCCGTTCTGCGCCTGGTAGCAGGTGACGAGACCTCAACGAAGATGTCGAGTTGGGCGTAATACTGGAAAGACACCCAATGCTTCCAGCACGACTCGTAACCCTTCAAAGTCGCCCACGCCACCGAGAACATCGGCATACGGGTCGAAGCAAACGCCTCGATATTGTTCCAGTCACCTTTCCGGAACAGATCGGCTCCTTCCAACGGGAGCAACGCCAGGCCCTTCTTGCGCGGCCGAGACTTCTTCTTCGGGGGAGGCCGCACCGGGCCGTGAACGAGCGGCGCCACACGAACCGGTTCGGCTGAGCTGGGCTCGACTCGACTCTGCTCGACTCGTGTCGGCTCGGCTCGGCTCGGCTCCGCTCGGCTCGGCTCGGCTTGGCTCGGCTGCTGTGCCTTGCTCTCGACCTCAAGCGCCGAAGTCGCGCGCTGCACGGTGCCGCCGGCGACTGAACGCGCCGACGCGCTCTTCTTTGCCGCGCGCGGCGGCCTCGCGACCACTCCCGCGCTCGAACTACAAACCGCACCTCGAACTCGTACCGCACTGCGACCGCGCTTTGCCGCCTCGGCCGGCGTGGCCATGTCAGCCGTGACGGCAGGATCCACTTCTACATCAGTCATTCGTTCACGCCAGCTTCGAGCGCCGCCGCGCATCGTCGGGGCTGGCTCGAGACGCATCGGCGCGGCACGCGAGCGTGCCGGACGCCGCTCCGCGCCCAACGACCCCTCAGACGAGCTCGCCTCGTACACGGCGCCATCACAAAACGGCCGAGATTCAGCACCTGCGAACGCTCGCAAGTACCCCAAAGCAGCCTCGCCGTCCTCAACGGACAAGCTTTTAGGCTCGCGCTCAGGGAGACGACGAGCTTTCAACGCTACATTGAGGTGAGAATCGTCGATGCCGTGAGACGGCGGAACTTGCGAGACGAAAGTCTCTTTCGAGCGAGTTCTGCGCCGCCACGCCAACGTCGCATCATCATACAGCGCATCCGGCGTCGCCGGCCACTCACCAGAGAGCACGACCGTACCAGAGCTCAAAAGTTCCTTGCACTTCGACCACCGAACGTGCAACTCGCCCACTCCAAGCGCAGCCATGCGGGTTGCGATGGAATTGCCAGTGAGCAGCCACATCAACGACGAGGTGAAAGGGGGAACAGTTTTGGGTAGCATCGAGTCGGCCTGCTCCTCTGCCGCACGCACCTTCCAAAGACGAGCCTGCTCCAGCGGTTTCTCCATGAGCGACCACCCGTCGCCAGCAAGAAGGATCCGATAGAAAGGCTTCACCCCCATGTCAACCCCACGCGTCTCGCAGTAAGCAGCCTTTGACTGAAACAGCGGAGGCTCCGCCACGTCAGAAGCAGTGACTCGAAACGCCTGACCGTCAATAGAGAAGATGTCGATCCGAAACGGCTCGACCACCGGCTCCGTCTTCGGCCGGACGTGAACCACATTGCTGCCACTTCTCAATTTGAGTCGCCCATCGGCGGCCACGAACAGGACGCGCCACGTCTGACCTGACGAGCGGCCGTTCGGATCAAAGTCAGCCAGGCGGACTCGTGCACCCGGCCGCAGCACGCCACCGGCAGTGCGACTCGCGAACTCCGCATCACCGATCTTGATCGGCCCGAACTCACGCTGCTGAACACGACACGGGCGGAACGAGCCCGAGACGAGCGCGATTTCGCACTCGGAGCGGCGCCTCAGCACCTCGGCGATTGGAAGTAGCTTACGGCGCATGGGCACCTTGGGCATGCGAATCTCGTCGAGCCGACGCGGTTCGCCGAGATGTTCGTCAAACTCGGAACGGTTAGTGAAAACAAAAGCACGCTCGCTCTGAATCGCCATTCCCAAATGACGAGAATTGAGGCGCTGAGGCGGATGAACGGTGTGCTTCAAGCGTCTCATGGCTGTGCAGTAGATTGCAAAGGAGCTGCCCTCATTTGACTCAATCCAGCCCCAGACATTCTCAACTATGGTGACAAGAAGGTCCCGAAAATGCAGCAACGTCCGAGGCGAATCCACGACTTGCCATCCGCGGGTACCGTTCAAACCTGCCTGACCACCTGCCGAGCTGTAGTCAACACAACTCGCAGTTATGAGCGCGACTTCGACGCCGTCGGGGTCAACGCGAAGGTGGTCGTCAGACAGAACGTCCTCAAAGAACTCAACCTCACCAAGATCCAAACGCGCAACGGCACGAGAAGCGGCGCTCCACTCCCCGACCGCTCGAATGCAGCCACCGAGACCCGTAGCCTCCCTCTCAAAGGCCATGATGCCCGAGTAGAGACCGACGCAGGTCATGCCTGCAAGGGATGACAACGTCGGCGCAGAACGAGCGAGCGCAAGCGAGCGAGCGACCGGATCGGGCATCCCGTACAGCTCGTAAGCATTCAGCAGCCCACCTGGGCGAAGGTAGTACTTGAGCTGCTCAACGACCGAGATCTCGACCATGCCAGGAAACACCTCGGCCATGTGAGCGTCAATTTCATCCAACCCAGGGCCCTTGCGCACGTCATCGGCGTCAAAGACCCTCGAAGGCTCATCCCACATGTTGCGTTCCGTGTTGATGTACACCGAGAACAATTCAAAGCGGAAACGAGACATGAGTAGAGTCAGCAACCCACAGATGAAGTTGCCAGAATCATGCCGAGCTCGAAGAAGAGTAATCCACCGCTGTACCAGCTGATTGTCAGTGACGTAGAGCACAATTTTGCTGTTCCAGCGCGCGGCGCACGCCGCAGCAATCATGAAAAAGCACAGAAACTCCCAGATAGCCACCAGCAGCTGATCCTTGGTCACATTCTCCTTGCCCAAGTCATTCTCAACGACAGCCATGATGGCCTCGGCCCAATCTGCAGTGCGAACGATCGCATACACACCGTCAGACCACGAACCTGCGGCGACGCCGTTCATGTTTGCGTCGCCTCCCACCCAGACAAGCATCTCGTCAGCGCAAGAGAACATCAAACGCTCGCGAAGAGGCATGGTGGAGGCGACCGAGCCGCCGAAAGTGGCGTCCCACCAGTGAGGCGAACCGCCCACCAGCCGCAAAAGCTCGACAACCCGCCAGACCTCCTCGTACGCCTCACGCTGAGCAGGCGAGGGATTGCCCACCAAGCCCACGGGCCCGTCAGGAAGCACGTACGTGACCTGCGCCAGGCGCATCATGAGCGGCCACATCACGCGACAAACAGAACCATAGAAGACCATGTTGCCTCCAAGAACTTGAACCTGCCAGCGCCCGAACTCAAACGAACCCCAGTTGAAAAGTGTGTTGAAGAAAAGATCGCTCCCCTTCTCGCGCTTGACAGGCGTCATGCTGAGTCGAAGCGCGAGCGGGTCGATGTGAACCGAAGACGCATCGTGGCCGACGCCCCAGAGAATCTTTTTGGGTTCCCAGGGCGCCTCCTCCTGGCCCTTCTCCTCATTCACCGCGAACACGCCAAGCATCATGCGCATGGACCACTGACAAACCATCACCGACCAAAGCAAGCACAGTCCCTCTCGAACTCCCATGAGCACGACGTCGTCTACCAGCACGAAATTGATGAACGCCAGCACACCATTGCGATGCGGGTCAGGCGGAGCGAAAGACGAGTGCGCCATGGAGATGGCTTTCGAGAAATAATCAAAAAATCCCGGCGAGATAGTCGAGCCAAACGAGAGCGCCAGCAGCACACAGTAAAACTGCCCAAGGCCAAGACCCAAGACCCAGCGAGGAATGGAAGAGGCGAACAGCCCGCACATTTCGATCGCAAGCCAGATGAGACGGAAGGCTTCGCTCACGTCGTGCTTGGAGTAGAAGGCCAGCAAACCCGGCCGAGCAAAAGCGACGATGAGCATCCCCTTCGCCGCATCGAGCTGGGTCGGCAGCCGCACCGAGCCGCCAGGCCCAATCCCTTTCGCAGGCGTCAGAGTGTTAGCGTCAAGCTGAGCGTTGCACCAGCGAGAGTCCGCTGGGTTGATTGCCCCGGACAAGAACCGCTTGGCTACGCGAATGACCTTGGCGACCATGAGGCGCCGATCGTCCTCAAGCAGCTGCTTCTCGACCAGTGACGAGAAGAGAACAATGCGACCATTACGGCCATCCTTGATGACTTTCTCAAACGCCGACTTGCCGTGTTCCTCGGCGAGCTTGGCGTTCATATTGAGACGCAGATCCCAGCGCGGTCCGACTTCGTCAACGCGAGCTCCGTGATCGGCGACGCTCTTGAGCACGCTCCGAACCTCGTCGGTGAGGCCAGGAACTTCGTCGATGCGACTGGCATCCAAGTGGTCACCGAATCGCCGCAAGAACTCACAGCGGTAGAGTCGAACCACCTCCTCGTGACGACCGATGTCTTTCATGAGGCGGTTGGTGATGTGCTCGATCTGAGCGATGCGAAGCGTCGTCTCGAGGTCACTGGGCTCCATTGGAAACGTGACCCAAAGCTCCACCAACTCTACCACGGCCGCCTCGCGACTCCAGCTCGCTTCGCACTGAAGCTCGCTGATAGCCTTCGCCGCCGCCTCTCGCATCTCAGGTGTGATGCTCCGTGACGCTCCCAAGCTGTCGAATACGGCGCCGCGAGACGCGAACTCGAGCAACTCGAGCCCTTGAAGCGCCTCTTCGCAGCCATGAACGACGCGTTGAACGCCCGCGAACACCCCATTCTCCTCAGATTGACGCATAGTCCAGCCTTGAAACGCGAACGCCTCCGCCGAACCACCGCCAGAAAACTGCAGCACTCCCGAACGCAACGCACCTGAGCCAGAAAAAGCCATCTCGTCTGGAGCGGTAGAGCGCCCGATGCGCTCAGAACTGCCCGCAAACCCGAGTGAACCTGTCAAAGAAGAAAAACCAGG
>Ga0209406_1003418_pt1 | contig 10063 bp, 9 predicted proteins | sample COGITO_mtgs_1204_FD_184808 | JGI IMG/M metagenome (GOLD analysis project Ga0209406, IMG submission 184808) | Pelagic marine microbial communities from North Sea - COGITO_mtgs_120426 (SPAdes) (version 2) | ecosystem: Environmental > Aquatic > Marine > Epipelagic ...
TTTAGTAAAATTACTTTTGGTGATTCCACATTAGGTAACCTAACAAGTCTAGAGGCAGACATCTTTAGAGCGATCTTAAGCACAAATTTCTCAAATACAACTAAAGGCAATCTTGCAATCGTATCTAGTAAATTTAAGAAAATATATCAAAACTATTATGCATCTGGATATACAGCTGGCGAATCTGTTGTAACTATTGATGGTTATAACGATCCAACTGAACGTGAGAATACCATTCTCTCTGCTAATTTAATTAATGAATTAGAGATTGGATCCATAACTCATACATTGTTATTTGGTTTAGAGATGATAGATACGATCAACAAAAATAAAAGATATGATACTTATTGGTCAACCAATAAGAGTGATAAGGAAACTTTCAATATCACTAGACCTATGAGTTTCTTGGTTAACTCTGCGGGACTAGCAACAAATAATGACTTTACTGCAGATTTAAACAGTCAAACGCAATCTGATATTGAGGTCACATCAATCTTTTTTCAAGATCAAATTGATGTAACCAAGCAATTAAAATTATTAATTGGCGGCCGTCATGATGTCTTTGATATTACTGTAAAAGATTTAAAAAATGACTCTGCCCAGTCAAGAGAAGATAAAGAATTTTCCCCCCGAGCAGGCATTATTTACAAACCGAGTGATAATGTTTCTCTTTATTATAGCTACAGCGAAAGTTTTCTCCCAAGATCTGGAGAGCAATTTAAAGCATTATCAGCAACCAGTGCTGCTCTTGATCCTGATATTTTTGAGAGCTCAGAGATAGGTATAAAAATGGAAGTATCAGACCATTTAAGTTTTACAGCCGCTTACTTTGATAGCACGCAATTAAGAGCAGCAAGAGATAGCATTTCAGGTGAAACAAGTGAAATTATTGGCTTGCAAGTCAATGGTCTTGAGTTTGAAGTTAAAGGCGAAATAAACAATAGAATGAGTATAGTGTTTGGCTATACTTCTCTTGATGGCAAAACCAGCAAAGGTGGTGAGCCACGCGAAATCCAAAACCAGCAAAGGTGGTGAGCCACGTGAAATACCCGATCATACTCTTTCATTATTTACTACATATAAAGTTTCTGAAAAATTTGGTTGGGGGCTAGGTTTTATTCAGCAAGGCGAGTCAAACATAGTAAATGATAAATCTGATTTATTTTTGCCCGAGTTTACAAGGGTCGACCTAGGAGCATATTATCAAATAACAGATGGTCTAAATATTCAATTAAATATTGAAAACTTAACAGATGAGTTGTACTTCCCCCATTCTCATAGCACACACCAAGTTTCGGTTGGCGAGCCTCTAAGTGTAAGAGTGTCAGCAAGAAAAACCTTTTAAAATTTAATTCTAATATAGCTTGTTGCACTGAAAAAGATATCTTGTACAATTGTTTCCTCGTGTGGGGCTATAGCTCAGCTGGGAGAGCACCTGCTTTGCAAGCAGGGGGTCCGCGGTTCGATCCCGCGTAGCTCCACCATTACTCAAAAACCATTAAATCTTCAGCTATCGTTATCTCACCATCATATGTTGATCTTGTCTCTTGAAGAATCTCATCTTTTGTAGAGCCCCAAAAGAGTATATGAGACAAAATTAGTAGTTTTGGTTTTGCTCTTGAGGCTATTTCGCCAACTTCAAATGTAGAAGTATGATGTTCTTGATGATATTTTTGCCAGTCTTGTGTTTTTTCTAAGAATCCAGAATTAGAGTAAACCTCATGAACCAATATATCCGCGCCACTGGCAAATTTTTCTAATGTTTTAGAGGGACCAGTGTCACCTGAGAATACTATGACTTTATCTTCAGACGTAAATCTAAATCCATATGCATCATCAAAGCCGCCATGCGGAACTTTGAAATTAGAGTAAACCTCATGAACCAATATATCCGCGCCACTGGCAAATTTTTCTAATGTTTTAGAGGGACCAGTGTCACCTGAGAATACTATGACTTTATCTTCAGACGTAAATTTAAATCCATATGCATCATCAAAACCGCCATGCGGAACTTTGAAGGCTTCAACCATAATATTCTTGTCCTTGTAAATTAATCCCTCATCAAGGAGATGGAAATTATATTTATAACCTGTTTTGTTAGACGGTTGTGTTCCATTTATTCTGTAATTTATGTCATCTTCAAACGCTTTCAGAGTAGAGGCAGCCATTTGCTCTAATCCAATTGGACCAAACAAGTTTAATTTTGCATCTCTTCCCATGACCCATGGAGTCAGTAATAGATCAGCTAAGCCTGCAGAATGATCAGAATGAATGTGAGTTAAGAAGGCGTGTTCAAAATTTTTAACTGTCATAGCTTCAATTTTTCCTCCCCAAGGAGGAGACAAAGATGCAGCTCTGCGAATAATCCCCGGTCCAAAATCAACTAAATAAGGAGTCTCATTGACCACCAATGCATATGCTGAACCGGCTCTATTTGGATCAGGGTTAGGCGTTCCAGAACCAAGCACTATTAGTTTTGTTCCAGCATAAAGAGATGGAGCTAAGAGACATAGAAGTAGAAATTTACTTTTCATTGAAATGAGACTTTGTATGAAATTTTTATAAAATATAACCCAGAAAGGTTTATAGTACAGCACAAAAAATGAAAAATTCAATTTCACTTATCGGAATGGCTGGAGCCGGCAAGACCTCTGTAGGGAAAGAGCTGGCAAGAACACTTGGCTTTAGTTTTATTGATAGCGATGCGCTAATTGAAAAGCAACATGGGAAAAGTTTACAGAATATTCTTGATGATGAAGGCTACATTAAACTAAGGGAAATTGAGAATATAAAAAGTTTACAGAATATTCTTGATGATGAAGGCTACATTAAGCTAAGGGAAATTGAGAATATAGCTCTTAAGAGCATTCAATTTAATGAAACTATCTTATCAACAGGCGGAAGTGCAGTGTATAGCGATGAAGCCATGGAACATATTCAGCAAAACTCTAAGGTAATTTTCTTAGAGGTTCCCTTTAGTCAAATTCTAGAGAGGGTACCAAGTTTTCTGGATAGAGGTTTTGCAAAAGCCCCAAATCAGTCAGTTAAAGATGCATTTGTAGAAAGACAAGAATTGTATAAGAAATATTCTGATTCAGTAGTTAGTAATACCAAAGATTTAAATTCCTGTGTTTCTAAAATCTTGGAATTGCTTTAGGTTTAATACCTTATGGATGATTCTTTATGCTTTCTAGCACTCCTATGACGTTACCATATTCACGGTTGTCATTATATTTTCCTTCTATTCCGGCCAGCTCCAGTCTTTGATTGATACCACGAATAATTTCTGAAAGGTAAGAGGTTCTTCCTATGAAGCATGCTTTGTTAGATCCTATTAATAATGCATTCAAGTAGGCCACTGTTCCAATAACTTCTCCAATCATATTACACAATGCTGCTGAAGTATTTTCCATGGTGTCCGCTGATGTGTTTCTTGCTTGGCCAAAATTAACAGCAGTGATCTCTGGAGACAGGCTGCCTATTTTATTCACTACATCACCTATTAATAAATCTAACTCAGTTCTATAGCCCTTTTGAGCAAATTCATTAATCTCAAGCCCATATGAATTGTTAAACAGCAAGGAGCCAAGACCTTCAAGCATGCCACCACCAACCGCAATGCCTCCTAAATGATTAAAATTATTACCCTGAACATGCACGCAAGCTGTTCCTGTCCCAGCACTAACTACAAGTGTGGAATCATCATCAATACCATATATTTTTTTTGCACCCAAACCAATTGCCTCAATCTCATTAATTTTTACAATTGTTATATCTTCCAGACAATCATCCAGATCTGATGATTTGCCTCCTGTAACACCAATGATCTTTACATAAGAAATATCAATACCATGCTTTTTGAATAAATTTTTAATAGTTCCATCATTAATTTCGGTAGATTGAGAGGGCGCACTATAAAAGGAAACATTATCTTTATCTAAAACAGCTAGATCGGTATTAGAAATTCCAAAATCTATTGCGACAAGCATTTTGTTTAATTATGAGATGTGATCTTTTTATTTCTGTTAAGCAAGTCTTGCATTAAATTCTTTGGGTTGCTTCGAGATGCTCGAGGCTTCAATCGCGCAGGAATTAGTCGGGTAGGGTAATAATTATTCTCAATTTCTGTATCGCCAATTTCCCAATAGGGGTCAATAACTGCCTGAGTAATTTTTACCTTAGAACGTTTTAACCATAATGTTCTATTAGGATTTTTTCTCCAAATTTCAACCGGAATTCTTATCAGTTCTTTCTCACCATTTTCATATGTAAGCTCTAAAGGGATGGGCATAATCAATCCACCCTTATTAGTAAATTCAAAAATATAATAATCCTCTTCTTTTGCAAGAGCCTCAACCAAGGCTTTCTTTTTCCACTCAGGATCACTGTCGTTTCTGTCATACAGATCATCAAGAATTTCTTCATAATCTCGCATTTCTCTGTCTGAAGGAGTGAACTCATCATATTCATCATAAACATCAAGTAACTCAGGCCTAGACTTAACTCTTGTTACAATACCAGCCGCTTCATTTCTATTATCATGAAGAATTTCCGGCTCTTTTTGGAAATCTATTCGGTCTTTTGCTAAATCAATTTGGGGATCAAGAGTGTCTAATGATGCGATGTGTATATTGTCTAAAGCTATATCGACATGATCGGTGCTATAAAACCAACCTCTCCAGAACCAGTCTAAATCTACTCCTGAGGCTTCTTCCATTGTTCTAAAGAAGTCATAGGGAGTTGGCCTTTTAAATTTCCATCGCTGGGAATATTCCCTGAAAGCTTGATCAAATAATTCTCTTCCTAGTATTGTTTCCCGAAGCACAACAAGAGCTGTTGCAGGCTTTGCATAGGAATTATTTCCAAATTGCAATAATGACTCTGAATTAGTCATTATAGGAACTTGATTGCTGCTAGACATATAGTCTGTGATCCATCTTGGCTCACCTCGATCAGAGCGATAATTAATATTCCATTCTTGCTCTGCTAAATACTGCAAAAATGTATTAAGGCCCTCATCCATCCAAGTCCACTGTCTTTCATCTGAATTAACGATCATGGGAAAATAGATATGACCAATCTCATGGATCACCACTCCGATTAAAAACTCTTTTTCGCTTCTAGAATATGTTCTTGATCCATCATCTTCTAATTCAGTTCTAGGACCATTAAAAGTGATCATTGGATATTCCATTCCGCCAACTGGGCCATTCACACTTTGAGCGGTTGGGTATGGGTAATCAAATGAATATTTTGAATAGACTTCCATTGTGTGCATTACCGCTTCAGTTGAATATTTTGACCACAAAGGCTCACCCTCATTTGGATAAAATGACATAGCCATAACCAAAGGATTTTCTTTTGAGTTTTGAAATGACATAGCCATAACCAAAGGATTTTCTTCTGAGTTTTGTTTGTAACCAGCTGCATCCCAAATAAATTTTCTAGAGCTTGCCCAAGCAAAATCTCGAACATTTTCTGCTTTAAAAGACCAAGTCTTATACTCTGTACTTTTTTCCAGCTCATTATCAAAGGCTTCATCAGGAGTAACAATGAAAATAGGTTTTGAAGATTTTTCAGCTTTTTTCATCCTTCTTTTTTGAATGCTATTTAGCACATCGTCTTGATTTTGAAGGGTACCAGTTGCAGCAACTATATGATCAGCTGGAACAGTAATATCAACCTCAAAATCTCCAAATTCTAAAGTGAACTCACCATTACCTATAAACTCTTTGTTGTGCCAGCCCTCGTAGTCGCTAAATACAGTTATTCTTGGGTACCATTGAGCTAACAAGAAAATATCATTACCATCCTCAAATGATTCATATCCATTTCTGGCTCTGACGGCATTCTCTTCTACCAAAGCATATGCCCAATCAATTTCTAGCTCGATTGATTCGCCTGAATTTAATGGCGCATCAAGATTAATGCGAACATGTGTTCCAACTAAATTTACCTGAGCCTCTTTACCATTGATCTTAATAGACAGCTCTTGAAAGCCTCCATCAAAATTATCCATGAAATTTTGCCTTCTCAGTGTTGAGAAATCTATACTTTCATTACCCCCCCACCAAGGACGGGTGAGGTTGTTAATAGAGTCCTTGTCAAAAATATTTTGGTCTAGCTGCAACCAAACATAATTTAGCTTAAGAGGAGAATTATTTTTATACGTAATAACTTCTGAGCCTTGAACACTTCGGTTAAGCTCATCAAGCTTAATTTTTATTTTATAGTCAGCTCTCTGCTGCCAATAACTAGGACCTGGCTCTCCTGTTGGCGGCCTATTTAAATTTGGAGAAGGGAATACCTCATCAAGCTGCCTGAATTTATCTTCAAATGAACCCTTGGATTGATCAATCTGTGAAAAAGAAAGATTGCTCAGTGTTGCCAGGGCAATGACAAAAAAAAATTTACTTCTGAGCACTATCATCAACCTCTTCAGCACTGCCTTCAATAATTTTTGATCCGTCTCTATTCTGCTGAACATTTGACCTGCGTTTGCTACCCCAATTAATACGATCATCTCGATCCATTTGCTTTTTCGATGCTTTGATTTTACCGAGGTTCATAAAAATAAAAAGTGACAAAATAGTCAGAATGCCAAAGAATACAGCATTCATTTTATCTGCTTCTAAGCTTCATCAGTAAGCGCAATATCTCTAAATAGAGCCAAACCAAGGTAACCATCAGCGAGAAAGCTCCATACCATTCCATGTATTTTGGGAGGCCTTTATCAGCGCCATCTTCTATAAAATCAAAATCTAGAACAAGATTGAGCGCCGCTATACCAACAACAAATACAGAAAAACCTATTCCAAATAATCCATTAGAGTGGATGAAACCAATTCCAGATCCAAAGAAGGACATAATAAAGCTGACAAAATATAAAAGTGCGATTCCCAGATCCAAAGAAGGACATAATAAAGCTGACAAAATATAAAAGTGCGATTCCCATGGTTGCAGAAAAAATCATTAATCTAAAATTTTCTGTAGGTTTAATAATCCCACTTTTATAACAAAACAATAAAGAAGCAAGAATTCCAAATGTGAGTCCAATGGCTTGAATGCCGATGCCTGGATATTGCATTTCTGCAAAGACCGTAATGCCGCCAAGAGCCATCCCTTGAAATGCTGCATAAAATGGAGCAGTAGATCCTGCTTTAGCTGGACTTCTAAAGATTGTAACAAGCGCCAAGACGAACCCAATTAATGCGCCTGGAACCATTAATGCAGGCACATTCCAGCCTGCAAATGCTCCTCCAAAACATAAGGCCAGCAAGATGGCTGTTTTATTTACAGCCCCATCAAGCGTCATGCGCTCAGTTTGAGAAAAAGTTTCAGCATTTTCAAAATTTCTGGTGAAGGCAGGATTCCCAGACCTTCCAAAGGTATTCAATGCAGAGTGTTTAGACATGTAATATCTCCAGTATAAAAAGTTATTATGAATTACTTATGGGCTTATACACAAATTTAAAGACTAGAGCTTATCAATCCACTCTTTAATCAGCTTGATTCCAGCTTCATCTGCTAGAGCGCGACCAGATTCTGGCATCATAATACCTGGATCCAGCGACTCCATTCTAAACAGCATTATGGATTCATCAGAATGACCAGGAACAATAGAATATTTTAAATTGCCACTTGCTCGACCTGCAGCAACTGGTTTTTTATAAATTCCTATCTGCTCTTGATCTTTTTCAGTTAAATTTAAATATAATCCAGTAGTATCAGCCGAGCCTCCAGGGATATGGCAGTGACCACAATTAATATCCAGATATGATCTCGCTCGGTCGTCAAGAGATGCATTGACATCTTCATAACTAGCCATGGGTTTTGAATCAAGCTTTTCATCAATCCACCCTAATGCGGCCCAATAAATCAATTGATTCATTTCTCCTGATTGATAGTTTAAGGTTTTATTCATGTTTCGTGCTTTTGGACCAATAGGAGTCATCACTTTATTAATTTGATGGCATTCCTTGCATTGATTTTGATTAGGAGCTCGATATCGAACATCCTTTGTATTACCTGTTGAGTCTATAAAGGTGGTTGGAATCGTTGCGCCTGCTATCGCTCTCTTTGCATCGGTTTGATCTTCATTCCATACATAACTAATCGCCTTCCAGCCTTCGTCAGTATTAATCAATAGTCTAGTTTCAAGCAATTGTTGCTCCATTGAGCCATTCATATTTAAGTAAGCGAAGGTTTTAATTAGAGTAGATCCTACTGGAAAAATAAAAACCTTATCTTTTACATAGCCTAATCTTTTCCCTTCAGGAACATATACAAATCGAAGCTTGTCTGTTTGATCAGAGAACAAAGGATTAACAAGAGAGTAAGGGTGCACTCCCTCAGATGGAATTTGATTTTGCATAGGAACATATACAAATCGAAGCTTGTCTGTTTGATCAGAGAACAAAGGATTAACAAGAGAGTAAGGGTGTACTCCCTCAGATGGAATTTGATTTTGCATGTCCTCAAAAAAACCAAATTCAGATAAAAACTTAGGTGCTTTAGTAAAATTGACCAGATTCGAAGTATTGACAGCATGCGCTTGGGATGCAAAAAAAACCAAGGAAATAACCAGTAAAAAATACTGTTTAAAAAGTTTCATCAAACTCTACCTTTGCAAGTGGCGAAATTTCTCCATCAAACTCATTTATATCCAAGGTTGCAGGATCTAAAAAGGGGACCATAAATCCAATAGGCTTGATTGCTAGGAAGGTAGCGTCCCCATTGTTACTAATGACCATTTTTTCATTTTCAGGCTGCCCAAAAATAAGCTGTGATATTGGGAGCAAGCCATCCCAAAAAATATCTGGCATATTGCCTTCGGAGAGTTCAAAAAGTATTTTTGCTAACTCTCCTTTGCTAGTATCAGGATTGTAACCAGTTGGGCCAAACTTATTGCCATGGATCTGAATAGATTTTGGGTGAGGGTAGTATGCCTCATCATCTGTTTCATTGCCGTATGTTACAACTGCAATGTTAACTGTATCGTTGTCACCAATTTCGTTATTAAAAATTTCTACATCTGAATTTGCTTGAATAATAATTCCCGTGCCCCTTGGCACCTCGCCTACAATATTTCCCTCCGGAGCAAAGTTATCAGTGTTGTTTCCAACAGACCGATTATTAAATACTCTTACATGATGCCCACCCTGCTGAGGTAAGCCGGGTAAATCAAAAATCAATATTCCACCGGTGTTATTGGTCGCAACATTATTAAAAACGTCTGCGTAGTAAGAATTTTCAATCTCAATGCCAGCCACGTTAAATTCAGCCCTGCTGTTACGAACAATGATATTTTTTGATTGTCCAACATAGATTCCTGCATCCGATGCACCTATTGCCACGCACCCATCAATCAATACATTGGTTGATTCCACTGGATAGAGACCATACGCTCCATTTTCTGGGCTAGGCCCATTTGTCCATTCAGTTTTTACCCTTAAGAATTTGATGTTGGTAACGCCTTTAACTTTGATTGCATCACCTTTAGCATTTTGTATGGAGAAATCTTGAAGGGTTACGTTATCTGAAGTAACGCTTAGTCCTTGAGCACCACTTTGTTGGTCTGAAAAGTTGAGAACAGTTTGGTCCATTCCTTCCCCCTCAACCTGAACCCCTGCAACATCCAGTGATAGAGAGTCTTGAAGATTATATATGCCTGATGTGAGCCTGATGACATCGCCTGGTTCAGCCAATATAAATGCTTCTTGAATTTCCTCATAGGCATTTTCAGATGGTTGGATAATCTGAACAGCAGAGTATAGGGAGCTACTAAAAAATAGTAACCCAACAATAGCTTGATTAGATAGCTTGAGGAATTTCACCAAATTTTTCTAAAGGTTTTTCGAGCTCATCCCAGTTACATTCAAAATCATCTGGAGCATTCTCATACTCAAGTAATCCCAATGCTTCAAATTTTGGCCTAACCTTATCTGTTAATAAACCTATTCTTGAAAGGTTAGGCATAATTCTTGAGAACAAGAAATTTCTGAAAGTTGTATTAGCTGAAGTTGATAAGGCAAATTCCCTAGCTTCATCTTCAGACATTTTT
>Ga0209406_1003452_pt1 | contig 10006 bp, 7 predicted proteins | sample COGITO_mtgs_1204_FD_184808 | JGI IMG/M metagenome (GOLD analysis project Ga0209406, IMG submission 184808) | Pelagic marine microbial communities from North Sea - COGITO_mtgs_120426 (SPAdes) (version 2) | ecosystem: Environmental > Aquatic > Marine > Epipelagic ...
TATCAAAATCAGAGCAATTAACATCTGGTAGAAATAGTAGTGAACCAGGAATTAACAATGGTAATTGGTATAATACTCCCTATGACAAAACACATGATTTGTCTATAAATACTAGTTATGAATTAAGCACAAGATGGAAATTTAACTCAAATTTTTTATTACAAACTGGTCAACCAACTAACTACCCTGTTGGACAGTATGAGTTTCAAGGTTTGAATGTGCCTATTTACAATGATAATCTAAGAAATACCGATAGGCTTCCTACTTACCACAGACTAGATTTATCGGCAACTCTGACTCCAACAAAGAATAATTATAAAGATATTCAAGCAGAATGGGTGTTTGGTATATATAATATTTATAATAGAAAAAATGCTGCATCAATAGCATTCTCAAGAAATACAGAAACCTCTACAAATGAAGCTATAAAAACATCAATATTTGGCATTGTTCCATCTATTACATATAATTTTAAATTTTAAAAATGAAAAATATTATATTATTGATCAGTTTGTTTATATTTTTTAGTTGTGAAGAAGTTATAGAAATAGAAGTTCCTTCCAGTGAGCCTAAACTAATTATTGACGCAATTTTTGAAGTATACCATAATCAGACTCCAGTAACCGCGAATACTGTTGTTAAGTTAAGAGAATCTACAAATTACTATGATGAAGAAATTCCTGTTATAACAAACGTAGCGACAGTTTTATTGAAGGATTTAACTAATGATATAGATATTATTTTTGAAGACAATAATTCGGACGGAAACTTTGTGCCTGTTAATCCATTTATTCCAATAGAAAATGTAGATTATGAACTTAATGTTTTTTACAATGAAGACCTTTATCAAAGTCAAAGTAAATTGGTAACTACAACTGAATTTAGTGATGTATACCAAGGTAACAATACATTATTCACAGGCGAAGAAGTTGAAGTTAATGTATCTTTTATAGATGATATTAATGTTGAAAATTATTATTTATTTGATTTTTCAAATAATTTATTTGTACCAATTGAAGATAGATTTTTTAATGGATCGACATATAATTTTTCATTTTTTTATCAGCAAGACGAAATTGAATTACCAACTGATGTTATTATAAAAATGTCTGGAGTTACAAAAGAATATTTAACATATTTCAATGTTCTCATATCACAAAGTGGTCAACAAGCTGGTGGTCCATTTGAAACCATCCCCTCATCTTTATTAGGAAATATTATTAATACAACAAACAATGAAAATTTTCCATTAGGATATTTTCATATTTCAGAGACTGATACATATAATTTAAGCTTGGTAGAACTAGATTAAATAATCTTATTACTTGGCAATATTCACTGCCCTTGTTTCTCTTATTACAGTTACTTTAACTTGTCCAGGATAAGTCATATCTGTTTGTATTTTTTGTGAAATATCAAAAGATAGTTTAGAAGCTATATCATCATCAACTTTTTCACTTTCAACAATAACACGTAATTCTCTACCGGCTTGTATAGCATAAGCCTTTTGAACACCATCAAAATCTAGTGCAATTTCCTCTAAATTTTTTAGTCTTTCAATATATGAGTCTAAAACTTGTCTTCGAGCTCCAGGTCTAGCTCCAGAAATAGCATCACAAACTTGCACAATTGGAGATAGTAAAAATTTCATTTCAATTTCATCATGATGAGCACCAATAGCATTACAAACTTCATCTTTTTCGCCATATTTTTCTGCCCATTGCATTCCCAAAATTGCATGTGGTGTTTCTGCATCTTTTTCAGAAGAGGGAACTTTCCCAATATCATGCAACAAACCAGCTCTTTTAGCAAGTTTAGCATCTATACCAAGTTCTGCAGCCATGATACCACAAAGCTTTGAAACTTCTCTGGAGTGCTGAAGTAAATTCTGACCATATGATGATCTATATTTCATCCTACCCACAACTTTAATTAATTCTGGATTTAAGCCATGAATCCCTAAATCAATAACTGTTCTTTTACCAATTTCAATTATTTCTTGGTCTATTTGTTTCTCAGTTTTTTTTACTATTTCTTCAATTCTAGCAGGGTGTATTCTTCCATCTGTAACTAACTTGTGAAGAGATAATCTAGCAATTTCTCTTCTTATTGAATCAAAACAAGATAATATTATAGCTTCAGGAGTATCATCAACTATAATTTCTACTCCGGTTGCAGCTTCTAAAGCTCTAATATTTCTTCCTTCTCTCCCTATAATTCTTCCTTTGACATCATCTGATTCAATGTTAAAAACAGAAACACAATTATCTATAGATTCCTCAGTACCAATTCTTTGAATTGTATTAATAATTATTTTTTTAGCGTCTTGCTCTACTGTCATTTTTGCTTCTTCCATCCTATTTTGAATAAATTTCATAGCATCAGACTTTGCTTCTTCTTTAATTGAATTCATTAGCTGGTCTTTGGCATCCTGTTTAGATAAACCTGAAATGACTTCTAATTGTTTAATCTGATTATCTCTTTCTTTATCTAATTCAATTCGTTTTTTATCAAGATTATTTATTTTTTTGTCGAAATCTTTTGATTTTAACTCTAAATCTGAGTTTAAATCCGATTGAATTTTTAAGAGTTTAGAAGCATTAGACTCCTTATCAGTTACTGAACGTTCTAACGATTTGATTTTATCCTCTCTAGCATAAATAACTTTTTCATGTTCAGACTTTAATTCAATAAACTTTTCCTTTGCCTGTAAAATTTTATCTTTCTTTAAAGACTCACCTTCTTTATTTGCAGATTTCAAAATTGTAGATGCTTCTTTTTTGGCATCTTCTATAATTTTAGCTGCATTAGACTTTTCAAATATTTTTGCAATTATAAATCCTATTACAATTCCACAAAGTGAGAATATTATGGTTGATGTTGTTAATTCCATATATAATTAATTAAATAAAAATACCTACAAAAGTCATGGTTTTGTATAAACTCCTTTAAATCAAGTTTAAGGCTAATAAGTTGATCAAAGATCTGATCTAGTCAGCACAATTTTACAACTTAAACTCACCTTTTTTAAAAGAATAAGCGTTGAGTTTATCAAAAAAACTAATGTAGGTAGTTTTAAAAGTTAAAAATTAAGAAATAGTTTCAATAATTAATTCATTTAATTCTTTTAATTTATTCTCAAAAGATTTGTTTGAATTATTGTTATCAATAGATCGTTGTTTAGTTTTTGAAGCAAACTGTAAAGCACACATCGCTAAAACATCTTGTTTATCGTTAACTGAATAACTTTGTTCTAACTGTTTTATCATTGTATTAATATCTAATGCAGCCTTTCTCAAACCTTCTTCTTGAGAAGGATCAATTGTAAGAGGATAAATTCTATTTGCTATAGATAATTTTATTTTCAATTTTTCCATTTAGAACTATATTTATTCAGTTAATTGAGATATACAATAATCTATTTCTCTAATTAATGAATTTATTTCTAGTTTAGTATCTTTTGTACCGTTATCACTACCTAGAATAGTATTAGCAATTTTAAGTGATTTATATTTTTCTTCACATAAATCTATCAAATTAGACTTTTCTAAATCTTTTTTTTTAAGTAAATTCAATTCACTCTCTAATTCAAAATTTAACTTTTGAAGGTTGGTTATCTTCTCCAATGAAATTCGAATATTTTTCTCTAAAGATTTAATTAAATTATCTAACTCTTGCATTTCAAAATCAAAATACTATTAAAACAAAGTTAACATAGATATTACAATTAACACTTATTTTTATAAAAAATATATCATGATCTTTATTAAATTATAATATTTTTACGTCTAATAAATATTATGAAAAACTTTATTTTAAAGATTTTATCTTTTCTTATTTCACTTAATTTTGTCGTTGCACAAAACAATCAAAGAAACCCACTTGATTATGAGACAATACTCTCAGGAACATTTGGTGAACTTAGATCAAATCATTTTCATTCAGGTGTTGACATAAAAACTAAAGGAAAAGAAGGATCTAAAGTTTACGCATTTTCTAAAGGATACGTAAGTAGAATAAAGATTTCAAAAGGTGGATATGGAAAAGCTATTTACATTAAACATAACGATGGAAAAACCACTGTTTACGCTCATTTAAAAAGATTTTCTAAAAAAATTGAAACAATAGTTAAAAATGAACAATACAAAAAAGAAGATTACGAAATAGAAATTTTTCCAGCATTAAATGAAATAAAGATTTTAGACAACGAACTTATTGCTTATTCAGGAAATACTGGAGGCTCAAGTGGACCTCACCTACATTTTGAAATAAGAGATATAAATCAAAAACCTTTAAACCCCCTTAGTTATGGAATTGATGTGAAAGATAGCAAAACACCTTCTATACTGGGTTTAAGGTTATATAGTCTTTATAAAAATCGAGAAATTAAAGATTATAAAAACTTAAGTTTATACAAAAGAGATAAAAACACTTTCATAACTGATACAGTAAACAGCATTGGCACTTTAGGATTTGGAATTCAAACATTTGATCGTCAAGATTTAGCAAGTAACAAAAATGGCGTTTACAAAATCAATACATATATAGATAATGACACATTAGTTTCAATAGATTTTAGCAAATTTTCGTTTGATGAAACAAAACATATTAATAGATATATTGATTATTCAGAGTTTAAGAGAAACAAAAGAAGATTCCAAAAATTATTTGTTCAAAAAAACAACCCGTTATCAATATATAAGGCAGAAAGAAATCATGGAGTAATTTCTTTAATAGAAAGTAATAAGCATTTAATTAAGATTGAGGTTCTAGATTTTAAGAAAAATATTACAAAAATATTTGTTCCAATTAAAGGAAATAGTAATAATGATATTTTAAATAATGATAACGAAATCAAAATTGGAGGTAATAATAAATTATTTATTGATAGAAATAAAAAGTACTTTATCAATCAACATAATTCATCTATAAATATTGAAAAAGGAACGTTTTATAATAACCTATTTATTAAAAAAAACAGTACTACTGACACATTAGATTTAGGAACTGACACAGTTCCTTTGTTAAAATCTATCATAATCAAGTTCAAAAAACCTGATTATAATAATTCATATATCGGATTAAAAAATGATAAAACTAAAAGGCTAAGTTATGTTTCATCAACAATTAGAGAAGACTCTATTATAGCTTACACAAAGAGATTAGGGGAATATATTATTAGTAGAGATACAATTAAACCTACTATTACTCCGTTAGGATTTAGTAAGAATGATTGGATTAGCAATCTTAATTATTTGAAATTCCAAATTAAAGACGCGCAAACAGGAATTGAAAATTACAGAGCTACCATAAATAATAAGTGGATATTAATGGAACCATTAAATAAAAATGGTGTAATTATATATAATTTTAATGATAATATTATAAATAAATCTAAAAATGTTTTTAAAATAGAAGTCTCTGACAATGTAGGAAATACATCAGTTTTTGAAACAATTTTTTACAGAAAAATAAACCAATAAATTTGAAAAAAAAACCTTACATTTTAAATGTTATTATCTTTTTAATCCCTTTAATAGTATTATGTCAAAAAAGCTATATAAAAGGTGTTGTCTTAGATATCAATAACAACCCTATTGAAAATGTAAATATATCTTCTAAAAGTAAAGCCGGTGCCACAACAAATTCGAACGGATTTTACTCTATTGAAATTGAGTCTTTAACTGATGTTAACATAACATTTTCTCATGTTAACTTTAAAAGCATATCATTTCCAATTAACCTAAAAACAAATGAAGTTTATGAATTTTATCCAGTTATGGACATAAATATTGAACAAATTGATGAAATAGTTTTAAACTCAAATAAAAAGACAGAATTAAAAAGTATACTTTCAATAGATCCACAAATTATCCGTACAATTAAAGGGGCTCAGCCTGGTATTGAAAATTTGTTGAAAACATTACCAGGTGTTAATATTTCTAATGAACTAAGTACTCAATATTCAGTTAGGGGTGGTAATTTTGATGAAAACTTGGTTTATGTAAATGGAATTGAAATATACAGGCCTTTTTTAGTTAGATCTGGACAGCAAGAAGGGCTAAGTTTTGTTAATTCAAACCTAATAAAAAATATAAAATTTTCTGCAGGTGGTTTTCAATCAAAATATGGGGATAAACTTTCTTCTGTTTTAGATATTGAATATAAAAATCCAAATGGAAATAATCTTTCAGGGAATATTAACTTACTCGGAGGTAATATTACATTGAATAACATTTCTAAAAATGCTAAGGTTTCAAATATACTAGGTGTGAGATATAGAGATAATAGCATGTTAGTCAATTCAAGAGAGACAATAACAAATTATAATCCTAAATTTATTGATATTCAAAATTTTTTGACTGCAAATATTAATGAGAAATTTAGTTTAAATTTCTTATCATATTTATCAGTTAATAATTACAATTACAAACCACAAAGTAGACAAACAAACTTTGGAACATTAGATGACCCGACTGCTTTAATTGTCTATTATCAAGGACAGGAAAAAGACAAATATCAAACAGTTTTTGGGGCTGCAAAATTAAATTTTAAAGCTTCTGTCAATACAGAGCTATCATTAATAACATCCGCTTTTCAAACTAGTGAAAAAGAATATTTTGATATACTTGCACAGTATAGATTAGGAGAAGTTAATAATAATATTGGAGATGAAGATTTAGGTGATGTAGAGTTTTCTGAAGGAATCGGAAGTCAATTAAATCATGGTAGAAATAATTTAAATGCAATAATATATAATATTGAGCATAAAGGAAATTATAAAAAAAATGATAATAATTTAGAGTGGTCTTTAAAATTTACCAAAGAAGATATTAAAGACAGGATTGTGGAATGGGAAGTTATTGACTCTACAGGTTTCTCTATAGACCCACCATTTTTTGAATCTTTGGGGGATCAGCCCTACACAGCCAACGAAGGTCCTATTGTTCCTTATCAAAATATTAGAAAAACTAATAACACTAAAACTAATCGAATACAATCTTATGTTCAATGGAGTAAAAATTCTAATATAGGCAGTACAGAAATATATTCAAATGCTGGTGTGAGATTACATGGTTGGTCTATTGATAATCAAAAAATGAATTTTGTGTTTAGCCCTAGATTTCAAATAGGAATAAAACCTGACTGGGAAAAAGATATGATTTTTAAATTAAGCGGAGGTGTTTATCATCAACCCCCATTTTATCGTGAATTAAGAGATTATAATGGAGAAATAAACTATGATGTTAAAGCTCAAAAATCAATTCACTTAGTAGCTTCAAATGAATATAGCTATAGTCTGTGGAATAGGCCCTTTAAGCTAACTTCTGAGATTTATTATAAAGATATGACTAATGTAAATGCATACACTGTAGATAATGTTAGAATTCGTTATTTAGCTAACAATAATGCAAAGGCATATGCCTACGGATTAGATTTAAGATTAAATGGAGAGTTTATTAAAGGTACAGAATCATGGTTTAGTTTTGGATATTTAAACACAAAAGAAAATATAGACAATCAAGGATATATTCCAAGGCCATCAGACCAAAGATTAAAATTTGGTATACTTTTTCAAGATTATATTCCAAATATACCAGACTTAAAAATGTATTTAAATTTAGTCTACAATACAGGAGTACCTGGAGGAGCTCCCAGCTATGCTAATTCATACGACTATCAAAATAGATTGCCTGACTACAAAAGAGTTGATCTTGGAATATCATATGTAATAGTAAGCGACGAAAAAGACTTTAAGAGAGGTTGGAAAAAGAACTTTAGTGATCTAAGTATTGGTTTGGAGATATTTAATATGTTTGATATCCAAAATTCAATTACTAATACTTGGGTTAGAGATGTATATTCAAAAAGACAATATTCAATACCAAATTACCTTACTCCACGACTTCTCAACTTAACAATTGATATGAAACTTTAATTATTTACTAAAAGTTCTTTTAACTGGGAAATAACATAATCAACTTCTTCAAGAGTGTTGTATATACTAAATGAAAATCTCAAAGACACAAATTTATTTTCTTCATCACTTAAAATATTATTTAAGACATGTGAACCTGAGTCAGACCCACTCTGACAAGCACTTCCTTTAGAGCAAGCTACACCCTTCATATCAAGTTGAAATAAAAATAATGCTGACTCATCTTTAATAATAGGAAACCTAACATTTACCAATGTATAAGTCGAATATTCTAAATCAGAACTTGTACCGTTAAATTTGACACCTTTAATATTATCTTTTAATTGATCAATAAAATAAGATTTGAGATTTTTAATATATTCTGTCTCTGCATCAATTTTATCAATCGAAATATCAAGTGCTTCTGACATACCTACAATATTATGGACGCTTTCAGTACCTGCACGACAACCTTTTTCTTGTGAACCACCAAAAATAAGTGGTTTTATAGGGTTTTTTTTATTTATATATGCAAAACCAATTCCTTTAGGTCCATGAAATTTATGAGCACTAGCTACCAAAAAATCTATATTCAAAGATGATAAATCTAATTTATAATGTCCTACAGTCTGAACTGTATCACTATGAAACAAAGATTCATATTGATTACATAAATTAGAAACTAAATTTATATCTAAAATATTACCTAGTTCATTATTTATATGCATTAAACTAACTAAAGTCTTTGAATTTGATGACTTTAAAATAAATTCTAAATCATTGTAATCAACATTACCCAACTCATCTAACTTAACATAAGATATTTTAATTGGGTAATCAATTGCAAGCTGATCTAGAGTATGAGTTACTGCATGATGTTCAATTTTACTAGAAACTATATGCTTTACACCTAAATCTCTAACAGCACTTCTTAAAATACAATTATCGGCTTCAGTACCTCCAGACATGAAAATTATTTCTGAGGGAGAAACATTAAAGTGGTTAGCAATTTTTTTTCTGGAAGACTCTACTAAAGTTCTTGAACCTCTACCAAAACTATGTGTGGAAGATGGGTTACCATAATTGCTTTTAGCAATTTCAAACATCTTATCAACAACCTCATCTCTGATTTGTGTAGTTGCAGCATTATCTAAGTATACAGATTTCATTAATTAAAGTCTAAATTTTATATTTCAAATTCTCTTAGAGTTTCCTTTATAATTGATAATGCAGATAAAAGCTGCTCTTCATTTATTATTAATGGAGGTGCAAATCGAATAATATTTCCATGCGTTGGTTTGGCTAACAAGCCTTTCGAGCACATTGATTTACAAATATTTAATGCCGTATCACTATCTTCAGAATCATTAATAACTATAGCGTTCAATAGTCCTTTTCCTCGAACAATCTTAGCTATATTACTAGATTGAATATATTTATTTATTTCATCTCTAAATATCGATCCAAGATATTCAGCATTTTTTACAAGCCCTTCATCTCTAACTACCTCTAAAGCTGCAATAGCAACTTTACAACCTAAAGGATTTCCTCCAAATGTAGACCCATGTTCTCCTGGTTTAATTGTGAGCATTATTTCATTTGAAGATAAAATTGCAGATACAGGGAAAACACCCCCTGAAAGTGCTTTGCCTAAAATAAGAATATCTGGCTTAAATCCGTGATGATCACAACATAACATTTTACCAGTTCTACCAATTCCAGTCTGAACCTCATCTGCAATAAATAATACATTATTTTCTTTACACAAATTATAAGCAGATATTAGGTAGTCATCATCAGGAACAACTACTCCAGCCTCACCTTGAATAGGCTCAACCATAAATGCAGCTACATTATGATCCGATAAAGAAGCTTTTAGTGCATCAATATCGTTGTAGGGAATAATTTCATATCCGGGCATAAAAGGACCAAACCCAATCGTACTAGAAGGATCAGTTGAAGATGAAATAGCTCCCAAAGTTCTACCCCAAAAATTACCTTCAACAAATATAATTTTTGCTCTATCTTTAGGTATTTTTTTTACTTCATAACCCCATTTTCTAGCTAATTTAACAGCAGTCTCTCCTC
>Ga0209406_1003456_pt1 | contig 9999 bp, 10 predicted proteins | sample COGITO_mtgs_1204_FD_184808 | JGI IMG/M metagenome (GOLD analysis project Ga0209406, IMG submission 184808) | Pelagic marine microbial communities from North Sea - COGITO_mtgs_120426 (SPAdes) (version 2) | ecosystem: Environmental > Aquatic > Marine > Epipelagic ...
TAGGTATTGATGCTGAAATTACTGATATAAATGCAGCCTTAGTTGATAATATTTTAATTGATTATGTGGCAAGCAAAGGTTCGATTAATATTACTGGTGTAAACAAAACACCAACTAGTATTGCTTCAGCAATTTCTAGTACATTGAACCAAGCTAAAGGTTTACTACAAGGTTATATTTCTGCTGTATCTTTAACAACGGATGATGACGAAGCTGAAGCTGCGTTTAAAACTGCAATTGATGGTGGAGCATCAAATCTTCTAGAATTAGGAAGACAAGTTGCACCACAAACAGACATGATTGCAGGATCTACAGTTGCAACTAAAAATACAACTAAATCAGTTGAAAATATTCTTTCAGACAGAATGGCTTCACTAAGATCTGGTGATGCTTTTAAATTTACTGGTAATGAAAATAGTGGAGTTTATGCAGAATCAATGTTCTTCCAAGTGTTTGGATCAGCTGCTGAGCAGAAAAATAAAACAGTTAATTTTGGAACGCAATTCGGTTACGATCTTGATAGCGCTGGATTTAGCATTGGAAGTGATGCAATAAATGCTAATGGTGATCTTGTTGGATTGTCAGTTTCTTATTCTAACAGTAATGTAGATGGAAAAGGAACTGGTAAAGCTAAAAACAAAATCGAAAGTTATTTAGCTTCTATATATACTGAAAAATTAAGTGAAAAAGGCTACGTTGAAGGAAGTTTATCAGTTGGTTATAATGAAAATAAAACAAGTAGAATTATAAATACATCAGGATTAAACAGAGCATTAAGCGGTGATTATGATAGCATGCAGGCTTCATTTAAAGTTGCTGCTGGTAGAACTAATGAGCTAGGGGATGCTACTGACGGATATAAATCTTACGTTACACCATTTATAAGCTTAGCAGGGTCATTAATTTCTACTGACGCTTACACTGAAACGTCTTCTTCAACTATAGACAATTTAAGACTAAAAATTGAACAAGAAGATTATACTTCTTTAGTGGGATCAATTGGAATTAAAGCTTTCAAAGAAGCTGAAAAAGGAACTGCTATAGTTTCTTTCTCAATAGACAATGAATTCGGTGACCAAAACATTGTTGCTAAAAATACTTACCAAGGTGGAGCTGGATCTTCATTTAATACTTCTACTGAAGTTGATGACTTAAGTGGTAAATTTGGATTAGGTTATTCAATTGGAACTGGTTTAACATCTTTTAATATCGGTTACCAAACTGAATTTAATACAGATGATTATATTAGTCACACTGGAACAATAAACTTTAGATCTAAGTTCTAAATTATAAAATTCAAAAAATTAAAAAAGCCCCAAATAGGGGCTTTTTTTTTGCTAAAATTAAATGATAAGAAACAAATTGTTATTTAATTTGGTAATAGTTGATTGCACTAAAAATAAAATCTATTATAAATCAACGATAATTAAATGGCGGGGTAGCTCAGTCGGTTAGAGCGCAGGACTCATAAGCCTGAGGTCAGTGGTTCGATTCCACTTCCCGCTACCATTTAATGCCCTGGAAAATCCATTAAGTTTTCAACCTTATAACCTTTTTTAACTAAATTATCAGATCCTCCTAGGTCAAAAAGATTAATTGCAAAAACAAATGCAGAAATTTTAGCATTCGACATTTCCACAAGTTTAGCGGCAGCTTCAGCCGTTCCACCTGTTGCTATCAAGTCATCTATAATTAAAACTGAGTCACCTTTATCAATTGAGTCTTTGTGCACTTCAATAGTTGCTGTTCCGTACTCTAATTCAAAATCAACAGAATGAGTTTCAGCTGGAAGTTTGTTCTTTTTCCTAAACATAATAAAAGGTTTTTTAAGAAGGTAAGAAACAGCAGAAGCAAATACAAATCCTCTTGATTCAATTGCTGCAATTTTATCTATTTTATAATTTTTAGATCTTTCAATTATTTGATTAATACATTCTTCAAATGCGTCTGAATCCTTGATTAGAGTTGTAATATCCCTAAATAGAATTCCTTTTTTTGGATAATCTGGAATTGACCTAATATAATCTTTTAAATTCATTTCTAATTCAATTAATATATAAAGTTTAAAGAATTATTTTGATATGGCAAATAATAAATTAGCAATTATTGGTGGTAGCGGTCTCTACGATATTGATGAATTTAGGGAAAGAGAGTTTCTTAAACTTGAAACACCTTGGGGTAAACCTTCAGATGAAATTTTAAAAACAAAATATCATGATAAAGAAATATTTTTTTTACCAAGACATGGAAGAGGTCACGCAATATCTCCTTCGAATATCAATTTTAGAGCTAACATTGATGCTCTAAAACAACTAGGTGTTACTGATATAGTTTCGGTTTCAGCAGTTGGTTCGTTAAAAGAAGACTTGCCTCCAGGAAAATTTATAATTGTGGATCAATTTATTGATAGAACATTCGCAAGATCAAAAAGTTTTTTTGATGATGAGATAGTAGCTCATGTTTCAATGGCATATCCTACTTCAAATGGACTAATGAATTCGTGTGAAGAAGCAATAAAACAAGAAAGTATTGAATACCAAAGAGGAGGAACATACGTAGTTATGGAAGGACCTCAATTTTCAACATTAGCTGAATCAAATTTATATAGATCGTGGAATGCTGACGTTATTGGAATGACTAATATGCCAGAGGCAAAACTCGCAAGAGAAGCTGAGATTAGATATGCATCTGTATCAATGGTTACAGATTTTGATTGTTGGCATCCGGATCATGAACATGTAGATGTTCAGCAAGTTATTAAAGTTCTTTTAGGAAATGCAGAGAAAGCAAAGAAAATGATAAAAAATATTATTTATAATTTTGAAAGTCATATTGACCCAAAAGATCCTACTAATAATTGTTTAGATGCAGCAATAATAACGGCACCAGAAAAGAGAACCCAGAAGACAATAGATAAACTTAAAACAGTTGCAGGTCGAGTTTTAAATAAATGAAGATAGAGAATAAAGAATATAGAACGATTTGGTTCGATGAAGCTAATCAACTAGTTAAGATTATTGATCAAACTAAACTTCCTCATCAGTTTATTATTAAAGAACTCAATACAGTTAAAGATGCAATTAATGCCATCAAAACAATGGAAGTAAGAGGCGCTCCACTAATTGGAGGAACTGCTGCCTATGGAATGGCATTAGCTATTAAAGAAAATAAAGACCTTGAATTTATTCAAAAAAGTTCTGAAGAGTTAATTCAATCAAGACCAACTGCGATAAATTTAAAATGGGCAGTAGATAGAATGTTAAATAAATTAGAGGGTGTTAATGTTGATGAGGTTTTAAATATAGCTTTAAATGAAGCTAAAGAAATATGTGACGAGGATGAAAAATTCTGTGAAAGCATAGGTATTAACGGGCTAAAAATAATTGAAGAAATTTATAATAAAAAAAAAGAAACAGTTAATATTTTAACTCACTGTAATGCAGGTTGGCTTGCAACTATTAACTGGGGAACAGCTACTTCTCCCATTTACCAAGCTCATCAAAAGGGTATTCCTGTCCATGTTTGGGTTGACGAAACAAGACCTAGAAACCAAGGTGCTAATTTAACCTCATATGAATTAAATGAGGAAAATATTCCAAATACAATTATTGCAGATAATACAGGTGGAATTTTAATGCAAAGAGGAGATGTTGATATATGTATTGTAGGAACCGATAGAACTTTATCTAATGGAGATGTTTGTAATAAGATAGGTACTTACCTCAAAGCTTTGGCAGCTCATGATAATAATGTACCATTTTATGTGGCTTTACCAAGCTCGACTATTGATTGGGAAATAAAAGAGGGAAAAGATATCCCAATTGAAGAAAGAAATTCAGAAGAGCTATCTCATATTGAAGGTATGGATGAAAATAATGAAATTAAAAAAATTTTAATTTATCCAAAAAAAAGCAAAGCAATGAATCTTGCTTTTGATGTAACACCTGCAAAATATGTAACAGGATTAATAACTGAAAAAGGAATTTGTGAAGCATCAAGTGATGCATTAAAGAAGATGTTTAAATAATGAAAAATTTAAGGTCTGAAGTTATTAAATATGCTAAAATGCTGAATAGTAGAAAACTTTCAGCATTAAGATCTGGAAATATATCTATAAGATTTCAAGATGGCTTTCTAATAACACCCTCAGGAGCTAAATATTCTTCATTAAAAAATAAAGATATAGTTTTTGTTTCCCTTAAAGGTAAATTTGATGAAAAAAAAGGAATACCATCTTCTGAATGGAGATTTCACCAGGATATCTACAAAGGTAAAGAAGAGGCTCAAGCAATTGTTCACGCACACTCAAATTATGCAACTGCAATCTCTACTCATGGAAAAGGAATTCCAGCATTTCATTACATGGTCGCTATGGCAGGCGGTAATGATATTAAATGTGCAAAATATGCAACTTATGGCACAAGAGAACTATCAAAAAATATTATTAAAGCACTAAAAGAGAGAAAAGCTTGTTTAATAGCTAATCACGGACAAATTGCATTTTCAGAAAATTTATCAAAGGCATTTGAATTAGCTGAAGAGGTTGAAAATCTTTCAAACCAGTATATAAAAGCCTTAAAAATTGGTAAACCTAAAATTTTATCTTCAAAAGAAATGAATAAAGTTTTAAGTAAAGCAAAAAATTATAAGAGGGGATAATTTTTATGACTAAAGTAGGTGAGCATATAACTTTAGACATCATTGGCACGACTAAGGAGTATGATCCCTCTGTATATGAAAATGTTATCCATAAAATTGCAAAAGCAGCAGATGTAACCATTCTCGAGATCTCGAAATATAAATTTGAACCACAGGGTTTCACCATTCTGGCTTTATTAGCTGAAAGTCACATCAGCTTTCATACTTTTCCTGAAAAAGGAATTATTAGTTTTGATTTTTTTACGTGTGGAAAAATTAATCCATCAATTGCTATAAATATTATTAAAAAAGAATTTAAACATAAAAGAATTGTAATAAAAGAATTTAATAGGGATACGAAGTCTTTGTACCATGATATTTATAGTTCACCTGGTTTACAAAAATCTTATGTTGTAAATGAAGTTTTAGAAGATTTTAAATCTAAAGTAGGTCAGCATATTGAAATATTAGATTTAGAACAATTTGGTAAATCACTTTTTATAGATAATGAAATACAAGTCGCAACTAATGACGAGGCTTTATACAGCTCAACTTTTGTAAATGCTTCTCTAAAATTAAACAATGAATTGGGAATGGCTGCAATCATAGGGGGTGGTGATGGAGGTGTTGCAAGAGAGTGTATCTCTAAAGGTTTCGATTTTATAGACTGGTATGAGCTTGACCCTGAGGTAGTAGATGTTTGCAACAAACATCTTGGAAGTATTGGCAATAAATCAACAGAAAAAAATTCAGTTAAATGCATTTGGGGAGACGCTTTTGAAAACATTAAATTAATTGAGGAAGATAAATATGATAAAATTTTTATTGATCTTAATGATGATCAATTTTGTATAGATCTAGCAGCAAAAAATATGGATTCCTTAATTAGAATATTAAAACCAAGCGGAGTGATTACGGCTCAAGTTGGTAGTCAAGATAAAAAACCTGAACAAGTTGAAAGGTGGCTAGACATTTTCAATAAAAACTTTGGTAATACAACTTTAGACAGGGTTTATATTCCTAGTTTTGACTGTTCATGGAACTTTTCTTCATCAATTAACCATTGATTTATCGTTATTATCTATTAAAAATAACAAATAACAGGATATTTTAAATACAGACAATTATAAGGAAAATATGAACATAATACTTAAAATAAATAAATTACTACTTACAATTATTACTTTACTATTTTTAACTAACAGCGCTTATGCTGCCAAAAATGATTGTTCAGTGTTTAAAAAATTCTCTAAAGATTTCTTTGCATGCAAAGCAGGAAATATAAAAGATGGTTTTAAAAATACTGCTGGAAAATTAAAACCAAAATCACCTACAAATGATGGCACAAAATCTTTAGAAAAAGCAGAAGCAAAAAAACTTAAAGCTGCAGAAAAAAAAGCAAAAGCTTTAGAAAAAGCAGAAGCAAAAAAACTTAAAGCTGCAGAAAAAAAAGCAAAAGCTTTAGAAAAAGCAGAAGCAAAAGCAAATGCTACATCTTCAAAGGAAGCATTAAAAAAAGCAAAAGCTTTAGAAGCTGCTGAAGCAAAAAAAGCAAAAGAAATTAAAAAAGAACAAGCTGCTGCAAGAGCAGAAGCTAGAAAAAAATATAAAGCTGAAGTTAAAGCTTATAACCAAGCAAAAAAGCCCAATTTAAAAAATGATAAAATATCAATAGGAATTTCAAATTCTTATTCACCATGGGGATTTGTAGATGGTTCTGGCGAGCTTAAGGGCTTTGAGTTCGAATTAGCACAAGAACTATGTGCCATTATGAACAGAGAGTGTGCTATTACAGGATATGATCGTGAAGGTGCAATTCCAGCGTTATTAATGAGAAAGTTTGATGCAGTAATGACAGGTATAGAAATAAATCAAGAGAGACAGAATGTAATTGCTTTTTCTGAGACCTATGCTGATGGTAATATAGCATCTTTTGCAACTTTGAAAAACTCAAGAATAAATACTGTAGATCTACCAACTACTATTAATTTAAACGCTGATAAAGGTGTTTCTAATGTTTTAGAGGCTTTAGCTGAAGAGCTTTATGGAAAAAGAGTTTGTGTGCAAGCAGGGACTACCTTTGAAAGATTTTTAGAAGCAGGTTATGTTGGCCCTACAAAACTTAAATCTTATAAGACTCAAAAACAAGTAAACCTTGGTTTAACTAATGGAAATTGTGATATTGCATTAGGAGCTGCAGCTTCTTTTGCCAATTATTCAGATAAATCAGTTACTTTAGTTGGCCCAACTTTATCAGGAGGAATGCTTGGAAAAGGTGTTGCTGTAGGTATTAGAAAAAATACTTATGCCGATGAAAAAACTGATTTTAATAGAACAAAAGGTAAAAGAGATGCCAGGATCTTAAATGACTTTAATGATGCTTTAAACAAAGCAAAGAAACAGGGCATTATTAGTAATTTAGCAATGAAGCATTTTGGCTTTGATGCTTCTATGTAATCAATAAATTTTTGGTGGCTATTAAGTTAGTCACCAGCAATATCTGTGATTTTCAATATATTTACTGATTAATATTTTCTTTTTAATTCATAAATTCTGTGAAATAATCAAAACTTATATGATAAAGTTTAGTCTCATTAAATTATGGAGGAATAAATAAATATGTTTAAAAAAATAGTTTTAAGTATTATTGCTTCTTTATTATTATTCGGAAATGTTTACGCTGAAAAAATAAAGATTGGAACAGAAGGTGCTTACCCACCATGGAACTCTAAGGATGCTTCAGGAGCTCTTATTGGTTTTGAGGTAGAGTTAGCTCAAGAACTATGTAAAATCATGGGCCACGAGTGTACTATTGTTGAACAAGATTGGGATGGAATGATCCCAGCTTTGTTAATGAGAAAGTTTGATGCGATCATGGCAGGAATGTCAATTACAGCTGAAAGACAGAAAACAATTACTTTTTCACAAGGTTATGCTGACGAAGTTGCAGCCCTTGCAGTAATGAAAGGTTCAAGTTTAGAGAGCATGGATACACCAGAAGGTATTAATTTAACTTTAGGTGGAAGCACTGTTAAGAAAACTCTTAAAACTATAACTGCTGCACTTGCTGGAAAAACTGTTTGTACACAAACTGGAACTATTCACCAAAACTTTTTAGAGTCTGGCGATGTAGGTAAAGTAAATGTTAGAACTTATAAAACTCAAGATGAAGTAAATTTAGACTTAACTTCTGGTAGATGTGATGTTGCATTAGCTGCGGCAGTTGCATTCACTGATTATGCAGACAAATCAGGAAAACCAGTAGTATTAGTTGGACCTACTTTTTCAGGTGGTGCTTTTGGCAATGGTGTTGGTGTTGGAATTAGACAAGGTGGAGATGATGCAATCGGTAAAAGAGATGCAAAACTTCTTAAAGATTTCAACAAAGCAATTAACACTGCTAGAAAACAAGGAATCATTAGCAAATTAGCGATCAAGCATTTTGGCTTTGACGCTTCTATGTAAATAATATTTTGAAAAGGCGACTATTTAATTAGTCGCCCTTTCGATATGGATCTTTTATCATTCGGAAAAACAGGCTGGGGAGACGAGTTGTTTTATGCAACTCTAATGACAATTGCAGTAGCAGTTACTGCAATGTTAATTGGTTTTTTATTTTCATTAATCTTTACGCCGTTAAAATTATCAAATAATAAATTTCTAAATTTTATCGGCAATACTTACACAACAGTTATCAGAGGGGTTCCAGAGTTATTAGTAATCTATCTTTTCTTTTTTGGGGGAAGTGGAGCAATAATGTATGTTGCATCAATTTTTGGATACTTTGAATATATAGAAATTAATGCATTTATTACAGGTTCAGTTGCAATCGGCATTATATCTGGGGCCTATTCAACAGAAGTGTTTAGAGGAGCGATACAATCAATAGATAAAGGCCAATTTGAAGCCGCCAAAGTTTTAGGGGTTAGTAAATTTGTACAATTTTATAAAATAATTCTACCTCAAATGTTGAGGCTTGCTATTCCAAACTTAAGTAATGTTTGGCAAATCACTTTAAAAGATACATCACTAATATCAGTTACTGGTTTAGTTGAGATTATGAGACAATCTTATATTGCAGCAGGATCTACTAGAGATCCTTTATTCTTTTATTGTTTTGCTGCAGTTTTATATTTGATGCTTACGTTTTTAAGTATGAAGTTAATTAATAGACTTGAAGTCAAATACAGCAGGGGCTTTTAATGGATTTTGATTTAATGATCACAAGTTTACCAAAGTTACTTAGTGCTGCAGTTATAACTTTAAAATTGTTATCAGCATCATTAATCATTGGTTTATTTATTGGATTTTTATTTGCAGTTTTAAGATTAAATAAAAACCCATTTATTAATAAATTTGCTTATGGATATTCTTACTTATTTAGAGGAACTCCATTATTAGTTCAGATATTTATAATTTATTATGGTCTTGGACAAATTGAATGGCTAAGATCAACTTTTCTTTGGGTAATATTAAAAGAACCCTATTGGTGTGCAATTATTGCATTTGCCTTAAATACAGGGGCTTATACTTCAGAAATTTTAAGATCAGCTTTTCAAACTATAAAACCTGGAATAATTGAAGCGGGTAAAAGTTTAGGGATATCAAGTAAAATTATTTTGTATAAAATTCAAATTCCTGTAGCGATCAGACAATCTTTACCAGCTTATGGTAATGAGATTATATTAATGATGAAGGGCACATCCCTTGCAAGTACCGTAACGTTAATGGATATTACAGGTGTTGCAAAGCACATTGTATCAACGACGTACAAACCCCTAGAAGTGTTTCTTTTAGCAGGTGGAATTTATTTATTTATGACTTTTATCATTCATAACTTGATAAAATATTTAGAAAAGAAATATAGTTTTCAATAAGAAGTGTATTCTTTAATCTCTTTAATCTTAGAGCCTGTGTGATTATTCATCTCTAATTTTATTTTAGCACGATCATCATTTAAAAAATGAACATCTCTTGATAGTTTTATAAAGTTCTCAGTAAAATCAGAATTTTTTTCACACAATCGTTTGTCATCTTCTATCACCCATAATTTTGCATTAATATCTTTCAGTGACTTAAAAAGTGAATTAAGTTTTTCATCAGATTTAATATTATTATCTAATTGATCTTTTAAAATACTGTGTTCATCATTAATAAATTTTAATTTTTCAGGATCTTTAATTTTTTCTTGTTTAATCTCTAAAATAGAAATTTTATCTAAAAGTTCACCAACTGATACTTCAACTAGAATTTTATTCATAAAAATTTATACTATGTTAAGTTGTTAGAAATATGTCTAATATTTTAGTTATCAAACATGGTTCTTTAGGAGATATAGCCCAAGCATGTGGGGCAATTCAA
>Ga0209406_1003472_pt1 | contig 9962 bp, 10 predicted proteins | sample COGITO_mtgs_1204_FD_184808 | JGI IMG/M metagenome (GOLD analysis project Ga0209406, IMG submission 184808) | Pelagic marine microbial communities from North Sea - COGITO_mtgs_120426 (SPAdes) (version 2) | ecosystem: Environmental > Aquatic > Marine > Epipelagic ...
CGGAGACCCAATCAATATTGATCAAATCTCCGCTTCAGTGACCTCGACAGGATTCAAACCTGTAACCTCCTGAGCCGTAATCAGGTGCGCTATTCAGTTGCGCCACGAGGCCTTTTTGACTTGTGGTTCGCGACTACATACTTTTAGTATCAGTTGCTCCAAGAGGCCATAATTGATGCAAAGATAAACTATTTGTATGAATACAATCAACTCTTTAGGGGAATCATTTAAAAAATAATATATTTGAATTGTGAGAGTAATTGTTCTTCTTTTTATTATAATGTGTTCATCGGCGTTGGCTCAAAAGAAAGCCATAAAAGTACTGTTGAAAGGAGATAAGAAGCTTGAAAAACTCGATACTCTCGGAGCATTGGATTTATATCAAAAGGCTTTATACATGGATACAACCTTAGCGGATAGCTACGCTAAAATTTCAGATATCTATGTTTACCAAAGAAAGTACGACAAGGCTTTAAACTTGCTAAACGCAGGACTTCGGATTACAATGGATGTCCCAAAAGACCCAGAATCTATTTCACATTTATACTCAATTCGTTCATTTCTACATTTCAACATGAATAAATACGGTTCAGCCATAACTGATCTTGACCAGGCCATTTTACTGAACAAGACAAATCCAAATTATTTCTACATGCGTGCTCTGATTAGAAGAATGAATGGAGATGAAAAAGGATGCTGTAGAGATTTAAGAAAAGCAATAGCACTTGGCATGGAAAGCGCTAAAGTATATCGAGAGAACTATTGTAATTAATGGTTTATAGTTCGTAAATTCGCCTAAAAATTTTCATGAAATTTAACCTGTCAGAAATCACTGAGCTAATTCGGTCAAGACGATCAATACGACCTGAGTCCTTTTCGTCAAGAAAGATTCAACGTGATCAAATTGAGCTAATGCTTAACAATGCACAGTGGGCCCCAAATCATGGAAAGACTGAGCCTTGGCGATTCATTGTTTTTGAATCAGAAAATTCCCGAAGCGATTTAAGCCAAGAATTGGGGAAGATTTATCTTCAAGAAACTGCCAGCAATGAGCAAAATGATGCGAAATTGGCTAAACTTATTCGTAGACCTCTCATTTCGTCTGTAGTAGTGGCCGTTTGTATGTCCCGACAAAAAGAAGAACGCATTCCTGAAATAGAAGAAATTGAGGCAGTAGCTTGTGCTGTACAAAACATGCAGCTTACAGCAACGGCATATGGTATCGGCTCATTTTGGTCATCACCTAAAATCATATACACAGACTTGATGAATCAATTCTTAGAACTTGAAACTAATGACAAATGCCTTGGTTTAATTTATTTGGGTTATTCCAAAGATGATTGGCCAAAGTCTCATCGAAAACCACTTGAGTACAACACTACATGGAAAACCCAATAGAACATCTCGATCTTGGTTTTGTGAATTACACGCAGCACCCAACCAATCCTAAGTATATGGTCTATCGATTTACAGATATCAATCGAGCGAATGACTTTAGGAAAATGCTGAATGTAGATAAAATAGAATTCCAAGAAGATACTCAAGTGAAAAAACAACAGACCTATACCCTTTTTGCCATTCATCAAAAGAATTACAAGAAAACCATGAAAATGAACTATGAAGTGGAAAAAAAGCATAAAAAACCAATCATTCCATTTCGTTTTTTGAGATGGGCAGTGGTCCTATTTGGAATGGGAATACTATTTTTAAGTATTGTGAGTTATTATAAACACATGGAACATCTCGAAAAACAAACAGAAATTCATAAATGAAAGCAATTGCAGTAATCTTTGTTTTTATTTCCTTTTTGGGTCATTCTCAATCGAATAGGGTTCCCTCCTATTTTGGTATACAGTATCAATCGGTCATTCCTAATAATATTCTTGGAGGAAAGTCCTTATCATTTACCAATGAGTCTTTTAATAGTTCTATTCGTCAAAGCATTGGATATTCAATGGGTGCCACCGTTAGATTTGGCATCACTGAATTAATTGCTTTTGAGACGGGTATAAATTTCACAAAAAGAAATTTCAACATCGATATGGAGGTTCCTGACTCCAATCTCTATGTGTCTGACAACGCTTCTTTTATCGAATACAATATTCCTTTAAACTGTTTGATTTATATCAAAATGAATAAGGAATGGTATGCAAACGCTTCTCTCGGAATTGCTGTTGTTTATAAACCTTCAAGTATTGGGAATCAAATCAATCCAGATGGATTGCACTCGTTTATTTATGATGGATATGTTGATTTTCGAAAGAAAATAAGTGCTGATTTTAATGCGAATATCGGTTTTGAATACCGAACTAAAAAATCAGGATTTTTCTACATGGGAGGATCCGTTAGAGTACCGTTTTCTCCGCTATTCATTATACTTACAAGGTATCAAAATCAAGGCTACGACCTAACTACTATTGATGAGTTAAACGGCTCATATCTTTCCATTGACTTAAAGTATTTCTTTCCCATTACCAGAAGTAATGGCTCACCATTTAAACCAGGCCCCATTGAATAGAATCGACGAACTCGTTAAAGAGCTTCATCTAAAAAAGCATCCTGAAGGTGGCTTTTATGCAGAGAACTACCGCTCAAAACTAAAAACTGAGGATGAAAATGGGGTATTGATGACCTCTATTTATTTTTTACTGACTTCGGAAAATGTTTCCAATTTCCATCGCATTAAAAATGATGAATTGTGGTTTCACCATGAAGGCAGTCCTATCTCGATTCATACACTGGAGAAAGGTGCCCATAAAGAATATATACTAGGTAAAACCCATGGAGATGAATGCAGGCCGTATCATTTAATTAAAGGGAACACCATTTTTGGGAGCTCAGTTCTTGAAACAGATTCATACGCATTGGTATCTTGTGTTGTTTCCCCGGGTTTTAATTTTAAGGATTTTGAGTTGTTTAGTACAGATCAGCTCATTTCAAAATTCCCAAATGAAAGGGCTATTATCGAGCTGTTGACTCCTTAAGGTTGACAAATCAAGGTATCACTCCAAGGAGAAAACCCTGCCCAAACGCCCAATGCTCCTCCCTCAATGTTAGTGGGTATATTTGTTGGTGTGGCAAAAGGATTTCCAGCAGTATACATTTGATTGTATTTCTTTTCAAAAAAATCAAACTCTGCCCTTCCAAGTTTAGAGAGCTTTACCAATATCGAATCACCTTGTTTATAATAACCACGATACTGTTCTTCGACAGATTCGTCGAAAAAACTGATGGGGTTTTCATAGGCAAATTCAAAGGTGAGGCCATCAAAAAAAGCATCGTCGAAAAACGGGCCAAAAGGCTTGTAAAACAAAGGGTCTTGGGTTCCGTCATCAAGGATGTTAAGTTTTTTTATCTCCCATCGATAAGCATCATTCAATCCTGCTGGATCAGACAATACCGCCCATGAGAAACCATGATCTTCTAAAGGAGCTTCTGGTTTCCAAAACAATGAGTCTAGTGAAGTAGGATTTAAAATTGTGGTTGATGAAGTGTAATTATTACCATCCACTTGAACGTTTAACGAATAAGATTTACCCACCTCTCCCACAATTTGAGTTGAAAAATAACCGCATAAATTTAAATTAGCCAGTTCTTCTAGAGGAATTCCAAAAAAAGCAGCTGCAATTTCCTCTGTTCCTGGAGGTAAATTATCGGTACAAATTTCAATAAGTGTATCAGTTACAGTCCCATCTGACACAACTACTGTCGCTCCAGAAATAAAACCATTTAAATACGCCTCTAAATTGGTTGGAGAATAAATATTGGCCGTGCTCGACAAAAGAACAATAGCGGGTTGTCCAGTTTCTATTACACCATCAATCACGAGCTGTTCTTCATAGCCTGGTATATCAATTTGAACCTCTTTGGTACATGAGGCAATTGAAACACAAATAAAAATGTAAATTATTTTTTTCATTTAAAATTCAAAATTCCAAGTCACGCTTGGTATTATAGGAAAAAGTGATACTTGTTTTACCGTTAGCTGAAAGTCTCCGTCAAGGAAGTCTCCGTCATTATCTACATATAAGAAAAATGGATTTGCTCTATTGTAAACATTGTAGATAGAGAAAGCCCAATTGCTTTTAAATTTCTTTTTCACGCGAATGGTTTCACCAGTAACGTCTGTTTTCGTTTTGTAAGCCTTACTGTATAAAATTGCGCTCAAATCAAGTCTATGATATGGTGCCATTCGTGTAGAATTTCTTGCGCCATAATTAAATAACAAGTTCTGCTCTTGCACATACCATGATGACGGCAGGGTCAATGTATTTCCTGTAGCATATACAAATGAAGTACTGAAAGTCCACCTGTCATTCATCTTGTAGCTTCCAACAATACTCAAATCATGACGTCGATCGTATTTCGCTGCATAAAGATTTCCATCATTCAGATCTGGGAATAAACGGTCAGACTTGGCCCACGTATAGCCTACCCATCCCGTAAATTTACCTAAAGACTTTTTAATAAAAAATTCTATTCCATAGGACCAACCTTCACCGAACACCAATAAATTGTCCGTGTTGTCATTCACATTGTCACCAGGAAGTGCTCCTTCCTTGTATTCAATCATGTTATTCATCTTTTTGTAGTACACTTCTACAGATGTTTCAAGCATGTCGTCAAAAAAGTTTTTAAAGTATCCTACACTCGCCTGATAACCAATTTGAGGCTTCGCAAGATCAGTTGTTGGATACCATATATCTGTTGGTAAAGAAACAGCGCTGAGAGCCGTTAGATGAACGTACTGGTAATTATAAGAATAACCCGCCTTAATGGAACTATTATCGGGCAACAACCATCTAAGTGATAGCCGTGGCTCCAAACCATGATAAAACTGTATTAAGTCTCCGTTAGGGTATTGAATCGTACTGTCAGCCGCACCAACACCGCCATTAATATATCTCGTAAATGGACCAACGTGATGATACATGCTATATCTAAGTCCTATATTCATCTTGAGCTTATCATTCACTTCAAAATCATCCATTAAATATAAGGCAGACTCATGAGAAAATAATTTTTGCGCTTCACCGGTATCAAAGACCACCGAATCTGATTCCGCAGAAACACTCGTTGGTGTGAAAGTGTGAAAAATATGGTTTGCTCCCCATTTAATAGAATGTCTTGTATTTGGATAATAAGAAAAGTCGACCTTAGAACCTACATCCCTAACTCCTGATAAAAGATTGAATCTGAATTGATCTTGTGCAGAGCCGAACTGAAACATATAGTCAGAAACAGTTGCTGTAACGTTCATAAACAACTTGTTCGTAAACAAGTGATTCCATCGAAGTGCGGCAATACCATTACCCCAAGGCATATTTGCACTAAACCCACCTTCAGTATCTGAAAAATTAAAAACATCCTTTCCGTAATAACCGCTTAGAAAAATTCGATCTTTATCCGACAATTTATAATTGAACTTTGCATTTAAATCATAAAAAAAGTAACTCGAACCTGCAAAGCCTGAAGTGTCTGGAATAAAAGCTTTCATTAGAATATCAATGTAGGTTCTACGCCCAGAAATAATAAAAGAACCTTTGTCCTTTTTTAATGGACCTTCCACAGTGAGCCTCGAAGATATGGCTCCTATCCCACCCTTCACTTTAAATCGTTTGTTGTTTCCTTCATTCATGTTTACTTCAAGAACTGAAGACATTCTACCACCATAATTGGCAGGCATTCCTCCTTTTATAAGGTTTACACTCTTAACGGCATCAGAATTAAAAACGGAAAAGAAACCAAAAAGATGTGCTGCATTATAAACCACTCCTTCATCCAAAAGAACAAGGTTTTGATCAGGCCCTCCTCCTCTAACATAAAAACCCTGCCCCCCCTCAGCTACGGATGAAACCCCGGGAAGCAATTGAATGGTTTTCACCACATCCACCTCTCCCATGAATGCAGGTAATGCTTTTATGCTTTCAATGTCAAGCTTAATTTCACCCATTTGTGTGGACTTAACATTATCTCCTTTTTTACCATTAACAACAACCTCTTCAAGATCTTGCGTATTCGAACCTATCTCAATGTCCAAGTTCACATCCTCATTAAAAGAAACTTCCCGGATTTCTGAGGGATACAATGCAGATCTAAATTCAACAAGATAAACACCAGCATTCACCGTTAGTGAGTAAAAGCCATAAGTATTTGTTATGGCTCCTTTATTGATCTCAGGGATAAAAACTTTAGCACCAATAAGTGCTTCTCCACTTTTAGAGTCTGTTACATACCCACTTAAGGTATGTGTCTCGCTATCTTGAGAATAAACAGGCAGGAGAACCAAAACAATTAAAAAGGAAAAGACGAATTTCATTGAGATGCTATATTGTAATCGAGATAAAAAATTAAATATTTTAATGCAAAGATATCAACACAATCAGAAACAAAATGTTTACATATGTTATTTTTACAAAATAATATGCTTCTCAGGCATTTTGATATGAAAGAAAATAAAAGAACATGCTATTTAAACAGTAATAATGGAACAGGCATCCTTGCTTTTGGTGGTGGGCCATACCTTCGCATTGACTCTACAGCATGTTTCGATCAGATCAATCAATTCACAATAGACCATGAAAACTCATATGTCTTCGCCTTATTTTCCTATGATTTAAAAAATGGCATCGAAAATCTAAGTTCAAAAAATGCTGATGAAACAGATTTTCCATCAGTTGTCTTATGGCGACCAGAATTTGTAGTAAAATGCAAAAATGAGGAATATGAATATGCCCAAGGAGAAGAACAAAGAGGAAATGACGCATTTATTCGATCAATATTGAATAATCATATTGTGTCCGATTTGAATGAAACCGTTTCGTTTCGCCCAAGAACTTCTAAGGAGCAATATTTAGAGACCGTTAACAAGCTTAAAGAGCATATTCAAAAAGGAGACATATACGAGGTGAACTACTGTCAAGAATACATTTCCTATGACACTGATATAAAGAGTGTTAAAAACACTTATCTAAATCTAAACGACATCACAAAAGCACCTTTCTCATGCTTGTTTAACTTTGATGAGTTTACCGTGTTTTCTTGCAGCCCTGAAAGATTTATTAAAAAAAATGGATCGAACCTTTTGGCTCAACCTATAAAAGGAACGGCAAGAAGAGGAGAAAATGATACTGAAGACAAATTTCTATTCAAAAGCCTACGGAATGATCCTAAGGAGAGAGCTGAAAACATTATGATTGTTGACCTCATGCGAAATGATCTTTCAAAAGTGGCTGAAAAGAATTCAGTGAAAGTTGATGAATTGTGTGAGATTTACTCCTTTGAGACCGTTCATCAGATGATCTCAACGGTTTCTTGCAAGGTGAAAAAGGAATATTCCTTTGTAGATATTTTAAAAGCAACATTCCCCATGGGCTCTATGACAGGTGCTCCCAAAATCAGAGCCATGGAGCTTATTGAGAAATACGAAGATTTTAAACGAGGATTGTATTCTGGTTCTGTAGGCTACATCGCTCCAAACGGAGACTTTGATTTCAATGTGATAATCCGTACTATGATTCACAATAAAAATCTAAAAACACTCTCTTGTTCCGTCGGTAGCGCGATTACAATAAAATCTGATGCTGAAAAAGAATTCGAAGAATGCCAGATAAAAATTAAAAAAATGATTGATGTCTTTAAACATTGAAAATAGCATTCAAGATTTCAAACTGTGTCATGAAATTTCAGACGACTGCATGCTTGTTGTGGGGGTAAGCGGCGGAATGGATTCTATGGTGCTTCTTCATGCGCTTAAAAACACCCATTCAAAGATTACTGTGACTCATGTGAATTATATGCTAAGAGGTCAAGATAGTAATGAAGATGCAAAACTCGTAGAAAAAACAGCAAGAAGCTATGCACTGCCCTTTGAGAAGCTTGAGTTTGATTTACAGGCATATCTTGATGAAAATGGCGGGAACCTCCAGGAAAAAGCCCGTGACACACGATACTCGTTTTTTGACTCACTAATCGATAAGAATAATTATGCCAAACTGATTCTCGCTCATCACCAAGGTGATCAAATTGAAAATTTCTGGATGCAAATGGCTCGTGGAGGAGGAATTAGAGCCATGTCTGGAATGAAAGAAGTCAATAAAAACATCATAAGACCCCTTCTTTCCTTTTCTAAAGCTGAGCTTTTCGCCTATGCAGCAGAGCATCATATTGAATGGCGAGAGGACACCTCTAATAAAAGCAATAGATATACCCGGAATATTTGGAGAAATGTACTGATTCCTGAGCTTAACAAAACCATTCCTCACATCAATGAATCTGTAACAAAGCTTCAAGATGTTTTTAGAGCACAAGAGGAAGACGATCAGCGTTTTGTTGTGTCAAAAATCAATGATAGAATGAATAGCTTTATTATATCATACAAGGAATTGGGTACATTCAATTCCAATCAGTGGATCGAATTTTTAAACCACCTCAAAATCCCATTATCTCTTGCCTTATCCATTGCCAAATTACCGTTTGCTCCAAATGGAAAGAAAATACTCATAAATGAACAAAGCTCTATCTACACCTCAATTTGGAGAGAAGAAACGGGCTTGTATTTTCAATCATCAAACGAACACCCATCAGCGACACCTACATTTATTACTTCCGAGGCATCAATTTTACCCTCTAATTTCAAAAAGGATGAGTTTTATTTTGATAAAGCTTTACTTGTTGGAGAAATCAGTATCCGAAAATGGCAAGATGGAGACCGCATTCAACCCATTGGCGTCAAAGGATCAAAGCTCGTGTCTGACATCTTGAAAAACGCAAAAACACCCCTTAGGCTAAGAAGAAGTCAATACTTGCTTGTAGATGATGAGAAACCCCTTGCGCTTATAGACTATTGCGTTGACAGAAGAGCCATCTCAAAAACAGCCCCCTGTGTTAAAGTAAAAATCAACTGATAAATAAGGGAATCTTCCGTTTAGAAAGTCTTTTCAGCTATAATAACAATACAAAGTATCAATCGTCGTTAAAAAAAGAAAAGGCTTATGAAAAACCTACTGATTCTTTTATTCGTGACTGGCTCAATCATTTGCACTGGGCAAGAAGAAAATCAAAAATCCTTTCAAAACAGCATTGCCATTAGCGGTGGTTTTGGATATGAAGACTATACTAGATCGACCCATTATGGGCTTACTTATCAAAGAGAGATGAAAAATAATTGGCGCCTACAGGCTTCGCTATACACACGAATAGGACAAGCTTATGACTATTCAAGTCACTACTCTATGGATTCCAGCATTGTTCATGTAAATACTAGGATTGGTCAAACTAACTGGCTGCTAAAATTGGGAGGAATAAAAACTTTTTTTGAAAAATTCTTTGTTGGAGCTGACCTCAATATTGGATACCAAACCCGTTATTTACAAAAATATTACAATACTTTCTCCCATCATTACGAATTATGGAATGATAATTACGAGGTGAACGAAGGAGATACGATGGAATATATTGGTTACAATCACACACCATATGGCACCCTAATAGTAAACTCGGACCCCTACATTACTCGAGAACTGCTTTATGGTTTGTCACTAAATATAGGGATCCAGCTGCCTATATGTAATCGCTGGGATTTGATACTTCAATATTCTCCTCAATTTTTGATGGCTCGAAGCCTCGACTCAAACTACAAGGGACTTGGAACTGGTGTATTCGGACAGACTGCAGACCTAATGCTTCGTTTTAAGTTTTAAGCACACAATATCATACCTATGAAAAACTTACTCATTCTTTTATTCGTGACTGGCTCAATCATTTGCACTGGGCAAGAAGAAAATCAAAAATCCTTTCAAAACAGCATTGCTATTAGCGGTGGTTTTGGACTCATAGACCTTGACCAGATAAGGCGATTGGGTATTACTTATGAACGAGTACTAAAAAATGACTGGAATCTCAATATTTCAGCTCTTATTGACGGGAGTCAATCATCATGGTATGCAGGAGATGTTTCTTAT
>Ga0209406_1003477_pt1 | contig 9954 bp, 6 predicted proteins | sample COGITO_mtgs_1204_FD_184808 | JGI IMG/M metagenome (GOLD analysis project Ga0209406, IMG submission 184808) | Pelagic marine microbial communities from North Sea - COGITO_mtgs_120426 (SPAdes) (version 2) | ecosystem: Environmental > Aquatic > Marine > Epipelagic ...
CGCTCCTTCACTCTTAACTTTGGAATCCATTATGACCAAGACTCCGTTCAATCGGTCATTGGTGAAATTGAGCACCTGCAAAAAAATACGGCTCTCACGATTAATCGCGAACCTCCTGAAACAGAATAGCCTCCACCAGTGCAAAAATCTTAGAATCCCCCAATTCGAAAAGATATTCTCTTTCATCATAAAACAGAATCCACTCAATGAATCACCTTCTTGTTATAACTAAAATCTTTTTAATTTCCTGCCTTTCTACTATCGCCGCCGATTGGCCTCACTGGCTAGGGCCTAATGGAGATGGAATATCCTTGGAAACAGATTGGAAGAACGAAATTAATGACCCCATATGGAAAGCCAAGGTCGGGGTTGGTTTCTCAGCGGTTTCTGTTGCCAATGACAAACTCTACACCATGGGGCATGACGGCAAAAAATCCGCAGGGCAGGAAACCGTTTACTGCCTCGACGCCCGAACCGGAAAATCAATTTGGAAACAATCCTACCCTGCCCCCCTTGTCGACTACCTTCACGAAGGCGGTCCCTGTTCCACTCCCACCGTGGACGGTTCAATCGTTTATACCATCAGCAAGCACGGTCTGCTCCACGCCTACCAAGCGAAGGACGGAAAAGTAATTTGGAAAAAAAACATGATGAAAGAAGCAGGCATGAAACGCCCCCCCGAATGGGGCTTTGCTGCATCACCCTATGTCTTGGATGATCAACTCATTATCGAAGCGGGTGCTACCTATTCCCTTAATAAAAAGACCGGGGAAATCATTTGGAAAAGTAAGACCTACCGCCCCGCTTATGGCACGCCCACCCTGTTCCAACCCGATGGAAAATCAATGATCGCTGTTCTCAAAACAGACGGACTCGTCCTACTCCACCCTAAAACCGGAAAAACCATTAGCTTTGTGAAATGGGAAACCAGTTACCGGACCAATGCCTCCACTCCTATCATACAGGGAGACAAATTATTCATCTCCACCGGATATGGCCGGGGCTGCGCTCTTTTTCAATGGAGGAACGATCAATTACGGAAACTCTATGAAAATAAAGTTCTTTCAACCCATATGAACCATGCCATCCTCGCCAATGATCATCTCTATGGATTTGATGGAAATGTCCACATGGCCGGAAAAAAAGACTTCGTCTGTATGGAATTCCTATCAGGGAAAGAAAAATGGCGCACAACCGACCGCGGATTAATGGTGGGTTCCCTTATGGTCGCAGGCAATAGAATGATCATCCTTGGCCAGCGGGGAGAACTCGTATTTGCCAAAATTAACTCCTCTAAATTTGACGAACTTAACCGAGATCAGGCAATGGGTGGTAAATGCTGGACCATGCCCGTCCTCTCGAACGACCTGCTTTATCTCCGAAATGCACGGGGTGACCTTTTTTGCATAAATTTGGGTAAATAAACAGTCCAATTTGCAAACTTTGTACTATTTGCCTCTTGTGGCAAGTTTTGTCATTGTTCCTGCTTTAGGGTTGATTCATGAAAGTAATTTGTATATAAAATAGCTTAATTCTATAATTTAATTGTGGGCGGAATTCTGACAAATAGGAACTAGAGAATGAAAAAATCATTACAAATTCAATGGTTCATAGGAATTGTATCTTTATTACCTACCTTGCTGGATGCCAACACCTACACCTTCACCAGTGCCGGAGCGACCGGACGCGAAGGTCCCACTCAGGCCCAGGTTGACGCCAATTACACGGGTACAAGCTTGGACAGTGCGGTCACCGTTGATGATAACAATAGTAAAGGTATTCAGGAGTGGACCGTGCCTGCGGATGGGAATTACTCAATTGAGGCTCGGGGAGCACAAGGAGGAGGAGACTCTGGTGGACTTGGTGCCATAATGAAAGGAACTTTCCAACTCTCCGAAAACGCAGTCATAAAAATTGTGGTTGGGCAGAGAGGTTTGGAAGCTATTTTAAACCCTGGAAAATCAGTGTCCAATGTAGAATATTCTGCCAGCGGCGGTGGTGGAAGCTATGTAGTACAATCACCATTTGACACAAACTCGTCCATTATGGTAATTGCAGGAGGAGGAGGGGCAAGTCCTGGAACCTCTGACTTTAACGCCAATGGATCGGATGGTGGACAAATTATCCAAAACGGTGCTAATGGATATGGAGAGTATTCTGGTTCAGGTGGCACCAATGGGAATGGTGGTTTGAATGGATCAAATTCTACCCCTCGTGCATCAGGTGGTGGTGGATTTTTCTCTAATGGAGAAAATAACTCCCAATGGCCTACCTCTGTGACCGGTGGAAGTTCATTCTCAAACGGATCCTTAGGCGGTTACTATCAAGTTGGTACAAGTAATGGTGGGTCTTCAGGTGGTTTTGGTGGAGGAGGAGCCTCTGTTGCTACCGGCTTAAGAGGCAGTGGCGGTGGTGGGGGATATTCTGGTGGAGGATCTGCTAAGGTAAACTCCATCAGCTCAAATTCCCAAGGTGGAGGTGGGGGATCCTACAATTCGGGAACTGATCAAAACAACACGGCCGGCGCAAATGAAGGGCATGGACTAGTGATTATTACTTTTCTTGGTTCCATTAACCAAGCTCCTGAAATCACCCAAGGATCCGGTCCACTATCCAAATCACTTAACGAGGACACTTCAGCCACTTGGACTGCCAGCGAATTGAATGCAACCGATGCCGACACCAATGCATCTTCCCTCGCTTGGTCACTCTTAACCGCCCCTTCACATGGCACAGCCATAGTGGACGGAAACGGATCATCGCCAGCCAATTTCTCCTACCAACCCAATGCCAACTTTAATGGTTCGGATTCTTTTTCCGTTCAAGTAAGTGACGGGGAAAACAACGATTCAATTACTATCAACCTGACTGTTAATTCAGTGAATGACAACCCGACCATTTACTCCATTAACGGACAAACCCTTTCCAGTGCACTCACCGCTGAAATTCAGGTACCCGAAAACTCCTCGGTCTCTTTAGACATTAATGCTTCCGATCCGATTGAAGGCGACACCATCACTTTTCAAAAAACTGCCGGAGCTGATCGTGACATGTTCGACCTTAACACTACCACCGGTATCCTATCCCTCCCCTCCACCCCAGACTTTGAGAATCCCACCGATGCAGATGCTAATAACACCTACGAAATCTGGTTCCGTGCCAATGATGGGAATGGTGGATTTGACGAAAAACGCCTGACTATTCGGGTGACTAATGTGGTGGAGGACAATGATGGAGACGGCATTGAAGATGCCTACGACCCCGATGATGACAATGACGGCTTTTCCGACACCGCAGAACTTGCCTACGGTTCTAATCCATTGGATGCAAATTCAACTGCCAATACCGCTCCCACTCAATTAATTGGAGATTCCAACCTGACAATCATGGAAAACAGCCCAATTGGTTCCACCATCGGTACATTCTCTGCTCAGGACATCGACTCCAAGACCACCCTCACCTACTCTTTAATCGAAGGAAATTCATCCACCCAAAGCCAAGTATTTTCTCTCGATCCAAACGGAACCCTCTCCTCCGCAATCCTATTTGACTACGAATCTAACCTGACTACCTATTCAATCACCGTCCAGGTTGCCGATCAATTCAATGCATCGATTCAACAAACCTTTCCTGTCTATGTACTCAATGATCCAAGTGACGACCCTCAACCCCCCATTGAATCCAATCAAACTACGGAACCAATTATCGATCAAAACCAAACCGATTCTAATTCTACAACCGCCCCCATCGTGGATCAAAACGCCACTCCAACCTCAGAAAACACTCAAACCATTGTGGTACAACCCAAGCCTGTTACTCCTGTAAAATCCGATGCCAACCAAACCAAAACCTACTGGTGGACTCCCCTTCCAGAAACCGTCGAAGGATGGCGCACATCCCCCTGGTTTGGATCCTTCCGCCCCTTCCCCAGTTCCTGGCTCTATCATACCGAACTCGGCTGGATGCATGCCACCCATGGAGAGAGCGGAGACCTCTGGCTATGGAATCAGGAATTTGGCTGGCTCTGGACAGCCAACGGTGTATTCCCCCACCTCTTCAATCATGCTACTGCCAATTGGATTTACTTCCTGAAAAAACAGGATGGCAAAGCCCATTATTACGACTACACCACCGAATCAGTAAAGTAGTACCCCTGTAATTGCCAGAAGGCACCCATGGTGCCGATACGGCAATCCACTGTATTCAATCGACCATCCCATGGAACCAGTCGGAAATAACTCCTCCTTAATTTATTTCTAGAACCTCGATCTCATCATCCTTATCAAAAGACTTAATCGCATTTTCATGGAGCAGAAATCTTTGCTCAGCAAAGTCAACTGGTTGATTACCGAAACGAATCCAAAGAATTTTGGGCGGTATTCCAAATAATCGATTCCAATCAATAAAATCCGCATCCTGCGTCACCAGAACAAAATCATTTTCCTTCGCATATTCCCAAACCTGTAAATCTGTTGCGGTATTCAGACCCGCCGCACTTGCACTTATTGAGCCCGGAAATATCGCAGACAGGCGCTTGGGTAGCTTAAAACTTAAATTATGGTCGAAGAGTAGTTTCATGCACTCGCGAGCACACGCTCACGATCTGCAACAAAAGAAAGACAGGCATTTAGATCATCCTTGGTAAGATCAGGGTGCTCCTCAATAATCAATTCCTTACTCATTCCCGAAGCCATCCAGCCCAAAACATCATAGACTGTAATCCGAAGATTTCGAATACAAGGCTTCCCCCCCCTTTTACCTTTTTGAATGGATATAATCTCCCGATAGCTTTTCACGATAGATGTATATTACCTTAATTTATCCAAAAAATCGATTAATTTTTGCTAATTGATCTCCCTCCCTTGTCATTGCGAGAAGCGAGCGAAGCGACCGACGCGGTAATCTACTGCCCAACTAAAAAATCGACCTTAAAGAAACATCAAGAATTTAGGAGGCGAGACTCTTCGATCTTTCGAATGAAAAATCCTCAATATTTGCCTTCTCTCCCGCATGTTCCAGGGTCATGGAAACTAGATTTCCCTGCTCGTCCAAGTCTAGGTACACATTTTCCGATACCTCGCGGGTTTCCACCACTTTCTTTTCAGTGAAATGAATCAACGCAGTATCTGTATCCTCAAAGTAATTAATTTTCATGTTTCTTTCTCCTTTTATAATCTCGGTCAAAAAATGCGTTATGAACAGTGATTCCGTCTTCAAGCAGAACTACCCTTAAATACTTAGATAATTCATTCACCCAAGTCCACCTTCTTATTCTTCCATCCGATTGAATCACTTGGTCTTCCGGATTATTAATCGCGGAAAGTATCCATTCATCAAGAATCATCGACCGGCCCGGTCTTTTCCTGGTAAATTCAAAAGAATTAGTCGTTTTCTTCCGAAACTCAAAACTCGCGCAAACGCACCTAATCAACAACCTAAATTGTACTCATATCAAAATTTAAATCCCCTTGTCATTGCGAAAAGGCACCGAGGGTGCCGACGCGGCAATCCACTATCACCGTTCGGTTGATCCGCACTCTTTTGAAATCCACTTCTAACGAACACCCTGGGTTCTGTAAAATTACCCTGCTAAATTCAATCATAAGATAAACCATTGACTCGATCCTTATAAATTAAGTAAAAAGAGTAATTAATTAACACAATCTTCCGTGCTCACGAAGATATGAAATACAGTTCAGCGTGCAAAGAAATTACTTTTTCAAACTCCACCAAGTTTGAAATCCTTCGAGTGTCCCGATTTTTTATAAGTTTTTATCAAAATTTGCTATGTGCCAGGCAGGATTTATCACCATCTTTCCCAGAATAAAGCTGTTCCCGGTTTTGAATCAAATTAATACAGTTATGAAAAAAACAGCTTCTTTGTTATTTTTTATTTTAATTTTAAAAAACTCTCTACTGGGTAATTTAATCCTTTCAGAGATTGAGGCGGGTAATCTGATCATCGAAGAAAATTCTCCAGCGGGTACAATTATCGGTAAAATAACCCCGGTAAATCTTGATTCTAACAAAATTAAGTTTTCCTTAAAACCAACTTTTCCGAGAGGTCTCTCTCCTAAATTGTGGTTGGATGCAAGTGATTTAGATTGGGCAGGCACACAATGGTTCGATAAAAGTCAAAACTCCAATCATGCCACAATGCATGGAAGTGCACATGGATATCCATCCATAAAGCAGAATGCTCACAATGGATTATCATTAATGCATTACTGTGGTGCAGTAGGCAGTTATCATTCGTTTGAGGAAATAAAAGATATTCGAACCATATTTTGGGTGATGAGAAAAAAAATGGGTTACAGCTTTATGCTTGGCCATGATAAGTTTACGCATTTTCATTTCAAAACCGGACAATTCTGGTGGGATAAATATGCATCCCAAAATGTAGTAAAAGGTTCATTATTTCTTAACGGTGCATCCGCGAACGGAAATCTAATCGATATTCCCAAAGATCTTTCGATTATTTCTCTCCGGACAACTGGTGATGTAACTGCGAATAACTTCTCTAATGATCGAAATATTAATGCGAGGTTTTTTAACGGCGACTTGGGTGAGTTAATTATTTTCAACGAATCATTGAGCGATTTCAAAATTCAAAAAATTGAAAGTTACCTGCATCGCAAATGGAACCTGCCATTAGCCTATGAACCAATTCTTCCCGCTTTTGCAATATCAACCGATGGCGTGATTTCATCCAATCGTACATTTGATCACGAAAGCGCACCAAAACTTCCCATTCAAGTACGGGTAACGGACGAGTCGAACTCGTCATTACATCTAAAATTGGATGTTACGATCAGCGATGTTATTGAGGATTTGGATAAGGACGGCGTGCAGGATCCCTACGACCCCGATATCGACGGCGATGGGGTTAACAATGTAGATGAAATCACTTACGGTACTGATCCTTCCGATCCTAACTCCCTCAATCGCCCTGCTACCAACCTCAGAATGGAAGAGAATGCTAGTATTATTGAAAACCAACCTGCAGGGACTGTGGCGGGCCGCCTGCTCGCAGAGGATCCCGACGGGGACGAACTGTTTTTTTCAGTAGAAGGCCAAAATTTCACTATCGAACAAAATGGTATCGTGCGGACCGCTCGTGCTTTTGATCATGAGACCTCTGCATCAGTCAGCGTCACCCTCATCGCCACAGATTCACGTGGTGTGGCCTCGAGTGCCACCTTTTCTGTTAGTATCAGGGATTTACCAAACGACCTGGATGAAGACGGCGTACTCGATTCTGCCGACCCAGATCGCGATGGCGACGGATTGAGCAACGCCCTTGAACTTGCAAACTTTTCCGACCCAGACAGCCATGCATCTTCTAACTATGCCCCCGTCGACCTGAACTCCACCGCCGAGCTTACCATCTTAGAGAACCGTCCGGCGGGAACCTATGTCGGCCAATTCACCGCATCCGATGTAGACAATAATTCAACTTTATCCTTTAGCTTATCACCAGGCACAGGCGATGCAGACAATGACCATTTCACCCTCGATTCTTCTGGTCTATTACGAACTGTTTCACTGTTTGACTTCGAGAAAAACGCCAGCGTATTCTCCCTTCGAGTACGGGTGACTGATGAGCGAAATGCCTCCAGTGAGAGATCTTTTTCCGTAAGTTTAATCGATGAGGATGTCTTTTCTCCTCTCACCATCGATTCCAACTTGATGCTCTGGCTCGATGCAGCAGACCCCTCCACTCTGGACCGCGGAACCCACCTCGGCGAACTCGGCCCTCCCGAAGATGGAGACTCTACTTTGTTCTGGGTAGATAAAAGTGGCAAGGGGCATAATGCGCTGAAAATTAAAGGTTATCCTACCTATGCCGAGAAGACATTGAACGGAATGCCTTCCATCGATACGAGTGAAGATACCTACGAAATTTCCAATTCTGCAGTTGCTTTTGATGCTTGGGAACGCATGACCATAGTAATTGTTTACAAATGGTCGAAAGTTACTTTTTGGGCCAAAGGAATTTGGAAGCATGGTGAAGGCAATGGCAACAACTCTGTTTCGGGATGGTCGTTTGACATAATGAATCCGAATAACAATCAAGCTGCTGCACTTTGGTGGGCTCGTAAAGGTAGCAGTGCAAATAGATTGAGCGGAAATTTAAACATGGATGCACGAAGTGAAACCAAGCTCATCACTATTAGATACGATGGTACGGAAAATACCTTACTATACTATTCTGATGGTTCATTTCAAAAGCAGAGCACCTCTATAATTTCTAGATTTATATCAAATCAAATTGAACCATTGCGCGTTGGGGGTCCATACAAGTGGGGGGAAATTCTCATTTTCAATGATACCTTGGACGACAGCGACCGCCAAAGAGTGGAAGGCTACCTTGCCCATAAATGGAATCTTGTTCAGGAGTTGGATGAATACCATACCTATAAAAATGGCGGAATCATGGATGGAACGATTTCCTTGGCCGAGGAATTGCCCGTAGGTACTGCATTCGTCAATCTTTCAGATGTAGATCCAGATTACAATGCCAGTTGGAGCTATTCGCTGACCGAAGCCAATGTTTCCAATGACAATGCAGAATTTACTTTCTCCGACCAAGCGTCATTCGATCCCTCAGCAACAGAAGGGCTCTCCTTATGGTTAGACGCTTCGGATGTATCCACCATCACGGCAGATCAGGATGGGAATGTGAGTCGATGGGCAGACAAAAGTTCAAATGAATACAATGCCACTGCTGTTTCCGGCCAATTCCCGGTTTCCGGAAGTCAGAAATTAAACGGTAGGAATGTACTTGCATGGTCATCAAATAAAAAAATGACAAGTAATGCTCCCAACGATGCAAACTGGCAGGATTGTTACTTGGTGGCAAGATGGTCGGGGGGATCCACTTTTCCTTCTTACAACTCCTTATTCACAGGAAAAAATGAACCTTCCTTTCATGGTCAAATCCATTCCAATAGATTCTCGTGGGGAGGTTGGGTTGATGAAATATATCTAAACACCAAATTAACTAAGGCCAGTGATAGCGTGATAGAGGAGATTTCCCAACCATTCATCATTTCATTTTCTTCCAAGGGCGAAATCTCTGCAAATGGATATGTTTTAGGAGCAGATCGGAATATTAATCAACGAAGTTGGGTCGGGGAAATAGCCGAGGTTCTGTCCTTTGATAGATCATTAAATTCATTGGAGAAACAATCCATAGAAGCCTACCTCTCAAACAAGTGGGGTTTGGTACATCAATTACCCCCCTCTCATCCTGGCCGCAAAGATGTTTTGCTAGCGGCAACATCTTTAGACTACGAGACCAATGCATCCACCTACAATATACATGTGCGGGCATCAGCAAATGGTTCAGTGCAAAATGAAAAGGAGTACAAAATATTGCTCAGTAATGTATTTGAAGATCTGGATAATGATGGGATCGAAGATCATTACGATCTGGATGATGATGGGGATGGGTTTCCTGACCTGATCGAGATTGCCTACCCGTCCGACCCGCGGGACCCCAGCTCTCATGCAAATGTTGCTCCCAATGAGCTGAATGCCAGCGGCGTATTAACGATTTCGGAAGATGCACCACTCAACACAATCGTCGGTACTTTTTCCGCATCCGATCCGGACGGGGATTCTAATTTTTCTTACGCATTACCAAAAACGATTAAACAGCTGGGACCTGTATTATGGCTGGATGCAAACCATCCATCGGCCAAGTCTCCCACATGGGAGGATCTGAGTACCTACAATCGAGATGCCAATAGATACAATTCTCCCACGGTGGTGGAAAATATTCAAAACGGATTATCTGTGATGAGATACCAGGCTAGCTCCTCCACAACAGATTATCATGAGTGGGCCTCGGTGAATAACATTCGCTCCGCCTTTGCCGTACTTAAAAGAAACTCCGGACATCTCCTGAGTCATGCAAGTAGCTATCATTTTCACTCAAATGGAAGTAAA
>Ga0209406_1003497_pt1 | contig 9901 bp, 9 predicted proteins | sample COGITO_mtgs_1204_FD_184808 | JGI IMG/M metagenome (GOLD analysis project Ga0209406, IMG submission 184808) | Pelagic marine microbial communities from North Sea - COGITO_mtgs_120426 (SPAdes) (version 2) | ecosystem: Environmental > Aquatic > Marine > Epipelagic ...
AGTAGTGGTCAAAAAATTATTTATTATTTAATTTGCGCAAAAGTAGCCTTTTTACATCTAGTTATTATCTGTTTAATTTTTTTTTGTTTTTTTTATATAATTATTGAAGAGAGAATGATTAAAAAAACCTATTTAACATAATATAAATTATAGAACATTTTATGATATTGGTTTATCCAGTGGATGAAGCAATATTTAAGAATGACGGCGATCTGGCGATTAATATGCATATTCTAAGTAGCTATAATGATACTATGTAAAATAGAGCTTCTCGTTTAAAATGAAAATTACAAACTATTGTACAGAAATTTTCAAATAAAAGATTCTCATAAATTTAATATTATTAGAAAATGTATCTATAATTTGACGTTATGTAAAATATCTCAGAAGCATTCGTCTACATAAGAATAATTGGAACTTGGGTCATTAATAAAATATCTTTCTGATTCCAATAAAAATAAAAATCATAAGAGTGTAAAAAATAAAAAAAGGGATAATGACTGATTTTAATCCAATGACTAATAAAGTTGAAATAATAAGAAGTTGAAACCCCAAACCAAAGGTTGAAATACAAGTCATCAACCAATTTGGTAAAATTAAACCTTCATCAGCATTGCTATCGAGTGTATAAATCACCTGATCAAACACACCATATAATAATTTATATAATCTAAAAAGAAGGGTGACGTGTTGTTGTTTTTCTCCCTCTAACGCTATGGGTGTTTTATCTTCAAATACTCTACTGGTAGTGTCTCCATTAAATCTATTTCTTAAAATTACATAGTAATAATTGTAAAGTGTGCCTTGCAACTGCAATCCAAAGAACGCAAGAATGCATATCCAAATAGAACTACTTGTTATATACCAAATAGCACTTAAAAACAAAGCGTTTAGTATAATATCTGCTACTGAATCTAAATATCTACCTGTATATGAAGGTTTTTGTTTTACACGAGCGAGCTCTCCGTCTGCTGCATCTAGAATAGATTTAAAAATTAAAAAAAATGCTGCTAACCAATAATACCCTATAATAATGCAATAAATAGCAATAAAACCTGATATGATAAAGGCAATGGTTACATGAATAGGTGTAAAAGAGCTGCTCTTTAACGAGTTCGCAATGAATTTTGCAACAGGTCTTCCGTAGTCTGAGAGATCTATAAATTGATGTTCTTTTGGTAATTTAGACATAAAAATAGAGAAGAACTGTAATGTGGAATATACCGTGTATTTTTTGTCGGCGTAAATATACTCTTTAAATTCTTATTGATACATAAATGTTGTTTTATAAAAAGTTCAGGTCGGAGAAAATATGAAATACTCTATAAGTAGGTTGCATTAATTCACATAGAATAAATACGCTGTAATTTGTTACTTTTACATTGATAAAAATTTTAATCAATTAAAATACTTATACTTTATGAAAAATTATTTTTTATGTCTATTATTTACAGTAGCTATCAGTTTTATTAGTTGTAACAAAGAAATAAAAAAAGACACCACCACTACTCCAACAGAAATGTCTAAAGAAGTAGCTGAATTAGAAATATCATTTGGTGTCAGAGGAAATTGCGGAATGTGCAAAAGTACTATTGAAGAAGCGGCAAATAGTGTTGAAGGTGTAGCAAAAGCTAACTGGGATGTTGATCAAAAGAAAATAAAAATTTCTTTACTCGATAATAAAACTAACATTATGTCTATTCATGAAGCAATTGCATTATCTGGATATGATACAGAAAAAGTATCAGGTGATCTAGATGCATACAATAATTTGCCTGGATGCTGTCAGTACGATCATGAAATGACAATGAATCAACCTAAGAAATAAATTGGATTTACTTAGCGTATTTATATGGTTTTCTGGGATTGCTTTCATTTATTTTGGACTCAATTGTTTTTTTTCTGAGTTTATAAAGTCAGAGTTTGAACGCTATAATTTACCTGGTTTCAGAAAACTTACTGGGTTTCTTCAGTTATGTGGTGCATTTGGTTTATTAGTAGGATTATATTACAATACCATCATCTTGTTTTTAGCATCAACGGGATTGTTCTTACTTATGTTAGGAGGTTTTATTGTGAGATTGAAAATTAAAGACAGTTTTACACAATCCTTCCCTTCTTTTGGTTTTGCAATTTTAAACCTCTTTATTGCTATAAAAACTTTACTAACCTATTTTTAAATAGATAAATACGCAATAATTAAATTCATTGCCATAAATAAGAATGCAGGAAATGATTTAAACAATGCATCTTTAACTTTTATATGCATTGCTATAGATCCTAACAAAAGTGCTGCTAAACCCAAACTACTGTACAAAGTTAGAAAATCATATTTTATAGATGTCAAAAGTAAAATTGCTAATCCTACTTTAACCACAAAAACAACTTTATAAAATGTTTTTGACAATCCATAAACATTAAATTCCTCAATAATAGTTTTAGCGTCTCCCCCTCTCCATCTAGAGGGTTTATTTGGTTGAATTAACCAAACATTTATGATGCTTACTCCAACAATTATTTTTAAAAAAATTATTATATACTCTTGAATTTCCATGAGTTTTTTTCTTTTAATTATGTTTATAAACAATATTTTTTTGGTCTAAGAGATTTCATAAAGAACCTCTTAGACCTTGTATTTAATCTTTAATTAATCCCTGCCCTTCAATCCAAGGAGCTCCTGTTTTTATAAGTTCATTTCTAAGTGATGGCAACGTTGAGTTTACTAGAGGATATAATTTATTCTTAACTTTTTTAAGTTGGCTTTTTACTCTACTGAGTAACCTCATATGCTCATCTGTAGGACCATAGGTGTTTCCAAAAGCAGTCCATCCTAATGAGCCTCCATCACTAGCAGATGGATTAGATCGCTCACCTATTTCATCTTTTACACTATCTCCGTTAAGTTCTTTATCAATTGTTAATAATAATTTTTTTGTAGAATTTAATTTTTTAAATAACTCATTAGTAGGTCTAGAGGCTTTGTTTAATGCTCTTAACATCGCATTTGTAGTTTTTAGACTTCTAGATAAAGAAATATTAGCAGAAGTTAAATCTTGTTGAAATGCAGTTACATCATCTCTAAAGTTATTAATCACCTCATTAGATTTTCTAGGTAATGTTCCTTCAAATAATGGTACTACCTCAAAATTAACAGGCTCTTGTAAAGTTGTATGAACACCATTTACTCTTTTTTCAAGAGTTACAGAATAAGTGCCTGGAGTTACCATAATACCCCCTCCTCTATTAAAGCCTCTTCTGGTTGATGATTGAAGACGCTCACCTCTTTTACTAGGGTAATTTAATCTCCAATTAACTCTATTAAATCCTTTTCTATTAGTTCCTTTAATAGTGTTAACTACATTACCATTTTTGTCTTTAACAATGAGCATAATTGATGGGCCATCCTCTCTACTCTCTTCTTCAAGAGCATCCCATCCAGGAAATTGAGCATTTCCTTTTTTCTCTTTTGCTCTTCTTACCTCTTTTTTAGATTTAATTTTATTTGGCATAAAATAAGTGAAATTTGCTCCAAATGGAGGGTTTTTAGCAATCCATTCTGCATCACCTTGACTTCCAACTCTACTAGATTGTCTATACCAATGTGCATTTTTTACTGGGAATATAGTAGCTTCTGCAGACATCATATTTTTATTGAAAGTACGTAAAGGGGAAATATCATCTAAAATAAATATTCCTCTTCCAAAAGAACCCGCAACCAAATCGTTTTCACTTCTTTGGATTTTAATATCTCTAATTGGAATTGTTGGCATCCCTCCTTTTAATTTAATCCAATTTTTTCCACTATTAGTTGTAAAATAAACTCCAAACTCAGTAGCCGCAAATAATAAATTTTTATTAACATGATCTTGAACCAGTCTCCAAATTAAGAGTTTATTTGGTAAATCTCCGTTTATTATTTTCCAAGATTTACCTTTATCTGAACTTTTAATTATATAAGGGCTATAGTCACCATATTTATGATTATCTAATGCCGCATACACAACATTGGCATCAAAAAGATCTGCACGTACATCATTTACAAAAGGAGTATTTGGAAGCCCTTTTACTGAATTTAAAACTACTTTTTTCCAAGTAACTCCCTCATTCTCTGTTACCTGTATTAGTCCATCATCTGTTCCTGCATACAATAATCCTTCTTGTTTAGGAGACTCAGCTAAGGATGTAATGGTATTATAGTTAGACATTGCTCCCACATCCCATGCGTTATCCCAACTTTGAGTTTTACCATAATAAGGAAAACTCATTCTTTCTTGATTTAATGTTAAATCAGATGATATGGGTTCCCATCCATCACCTCTATTTTCAGACTTCCAAACCCTTTGAGATGCAAAATACAAACGTTTAGGATTGTGAGAGCTCACTAAAATTGGTGCATCCCAATTAAATCTCTCGTAGGTGTCTCCTTCTCTGGCTTGAGGCTGAATGAATACCGTTTCTCTAGTTTTATTATCTATTCTCCACAAAGCTCCTTGTTGAAATTCTCCATAAGAAATATCTGGATTTCCAGGTTCTGTTGCTGTTTGCGCACCATCAGCACCAAGGGTTTTCCACCAATCAGCACTGGCTATTCCATCTGAACTAATGGTTCTGGATGGTCCTCCGTGAGAACCATTATCTTGTGTTCCTCCATAAACATTATAAAAAGGTTTTGCGTCATCTACTGCTATTTTAAAATATTGAGTAATCGGTAAATTGCGAACATACTTCCAACTTTCAGTTCCATCAAAACTTTCATACAAACCTCCATCTGTTCCTATTAAGAGATAATTTGGATCCGATTTTTTAAAAACAAGTGCATGACTGTCGCTGTGTTGGTTAGAACGGCTCATTCTTTTAAATGTCTTTCCGTGATCTTTTGATTCTAAAGCACTATTGTTCATAAAATATATAGTGCCCTCATGGTGTGGAGAAGCTATAATTTCTTGATAATAATGAGGCCCTGTTCCTCCTGCTACTGCATCAGATTGTTTTACCCATGTTTGCCCTCCATTTGAAGACATGTAAAAACCTCCTTTAGTTCTATCTAACTCTATAGCTGCATAAATAACCTTTGAATTAAAAGGAGACATGGCCAACCCAATTTTACCTAAATTGGAATTTGGAATTCCATTTTTTAATGCTTTCCAAGTTTCACCTCCATCAGTACTTTTATGTAAACCAGATCCTGGCCCTCCACCAAGATACCCAGCAACAGTTCTGTGTCTTTGCCATGTTGCTGCATACAAAACAGTTGGATTTGTTGGATCTATAAGTAAATCTGTAGCTCCAACCCATTCAGAATCTCCAAGAGTTCGTTTCCAAGTTTTACCTCCATCAATTGACTTATATACTCCTCTATCTCCTCCTTTACTCCATAAAGGTCCTTGTGAAGCGACCCAAATAATATCTGAGTCCTCAGGGTGAACTATAATTTTTGATAAATGCTCAGAATTTTCTAGTCCCATGTTCTTCCATGATTTACCGTCATTATGACTAACATAAATACCATCACCAAATCCGGCATGTCGACCACCTACATTTTCTCCAGTACCCAACCAAATAGTACTTGGGTTATTTGGATCTATTGTTATGCAACCAGTAGAATATACTTTTTGATTCTCAAAAATTGCTTTCCAAGTGGTCCCTGAATTTTTAGTTTTCCAAACACCTCCAGATCCAACTGCTACATACCAAACATTTTCATTGTCTGGGTGAATAGCTATGTCAGCAATTCTTCCTGATGTCATTGCTGGACCAATATTTCTAAATTTTAATCCTCCATATAAATTAGTATTTGATTTTTGAGCTAATGCACTGAAGTCAGCTAAAAAAAAGCAAATAAGCATTGAAAGTAGCATAGTTAGTTTTCTCATCTTTTAAATATTTTTGACTTACAATATATAAAAAAAAATAAAATTCACATTCATTTATAATTTGATAAAATAGACATTATTGTTATAATTATTAAAAGTTGATTGGTAATAATTATATTTACATATGAATTCAACATCAGAATCTTTTCCTTTAAAATTATATGCAAGCTGGCATCCCGTTAGCTATAGCCATGAAATTACATCAGATAAACCTTTTGGAACTATTTTATTAGATGAGCCTGTTGTGATATGGAGAACCTCAGATGGCACCCCATATGCTATGCGAGATTTATGTATTCACAGAGGTACAGCCCTGTCATTAGGTTGGATTGAGAATGATTGTTTGGTATGCCCATATCACGCATGGCAATATAACAATAAGGGGGCGTGTGTTTTAATACCACAAGCAAAAGAAATTGAGATCCCTTCAAAAGCAAAAACACCAAAATATCACTGTCAAGAAAAGTTTGGAATAATTTGGGTAGCCCTCAAAGATCCTGAGTTTGAATTACCTGAAGTTCCTGAATTTGAAAATGACAACTGGAAATTAGTGAATACTGGTCCTTTTAATTGGAGCTGTGATAGTTCAAGACAAGTAGAAAATTTCACAGACTTTGGTCATTTTCCATGGGTTCATCCAGGACTATTAGGAGATCCAAATCGACCTGAAGTTCCTGATTGCAAAGTAACCGTAAAAGGAAATGTTCTGCACTACACAATAACAAGACCAGAAGCAAAGAATAGTAATGATTTTCCAATTTTTGCCAATGAAAATATAGTTAAGCCAGAAAGAAAAAGCATTTATCAATTACACCTTCCCTACACTATAGTACTTCGTTTAGGTTGGGGCGGTAAGAAAGGAATGATATATTTTTTTACCTCACAGCCTATTTCAAATAATTCTTGTAGAGGATTTTGCATCATCGGACGAAATTATAATTTTAATGAACCAGATACTATTTTACAAGAATTTGAAAAGGTAATCTTTGATCAAGATAAGCGTATTGTTGAATCCCAAAGACCTATTCAAGTTCCTTTTGATTTATCTGAAGAACTTCATTTGAAATTTGACTCAGTGGCATTAAATTACCGAAGAGCGATGAAAAAAAACAAGTTGTATTATTAAATAGTCTGTTTTCATTATTGTTTTTTGTACACCACTACTCCATCTTTAATGGTTTCTAAAACCTTAATTTTCTTAATTTCTTTAGCAGATACTTTCAAGGGGTTTTTCTCTAAAATTATCATATCTGCCAACTTTCCAACCTCTAAAGTTCCTTTTTGATGTTCTTCAAAGTGTTGATATGCAGACCAGCTTGTAATGGCTAGAAGTGCCTCATATGTAGTTAATCTTTCTTTTTCACCAATAACTTGTCCAGAACGAGATTTTCTGTCTACTGAGATACCTACCATACGCATCAAATTAGGCAAAGCTACAGGAGCATCCGTATGAATTGTAATTTTTAACCCTTTGTTTAATGCTGTTCTTGTTGGACTTATTGTATTGCCCAGACTATCGCCGATAATCTGTTTGTGCCAATCTCCCCAATAAAATGTATGTAATGGAAATAAGGAGGCGATAACATCTAAATCTTTAAATGAATCTAATTGATCTTCCCTAATGTATTGCCCATGGATAAGTACATTTCTTCTGTCATCATTTCCATATTTAGCTACCACTGGTTTCATTGTTCTTATCATTTGATCCATGGCAGCATCTCCATTAGCATGAGTATGAATTTGCCAATTATTCTTGAAGGCTTTTTCATAAATTGCCATTACTGAACTATCCTTAGGTATTGCAGGATATCCAAGATATCCTTTTTTAGCACCATCAGGGGGGATTAAATAAGGAAGTGTTCTCCAAGCAGTTCTTCCTTGTGGTGAACCATCTAAAGTTAATTTTACTCCCCCAATTCTATAATGATTATGATAGTTGGATGAATTCCATTTAGAATTCATGAATTTATCTACAAACAAATAATCTACATAACTTACCACATCTAACTTTAGTTTACCAGATTGGGAAGCGGCTACCAATAATTCGTGATTTTCCATAGCTCTCCCTTCTTGAGCAGTTGTATAACCATAAGACAATGCCATTTCTTGACCCGCTTCAAAAAATTGATCTGCTGCTTTTTTTGATGTAGGATTTAAAACTTTTAACATATAAGGTATCGCGGCCAACTCCTCTAAAACACCATTAGGTTCAGTTCCATTTTCTCTTCTAATAATTCCTCCCTCAGGATTTTTAGTAGTTGAGTTAATCTTTAATAATTCTAGTGCTTTCGAGTTAACTACAGCAAAATGACCCGAAATATGAACAATCATTATTGGAAACTCTGTAGATACTTGATCTAAATCATGCTTCGTTGGAAATCTTTTCTCTTCTAAAACAGAATCGTCAAATCCCATACCAAAAATCCAACCTGTTAAAGCTCTATTTTCTGGAGTATTCCATTTTTTTAAAATTTCAATAAGTGATGAAATATCTTTAGCTTCGGCATCTGGAGGAGGTAATATTTGTGCTCCTATGGCTTGAGCAGAAAAAGAGGCAAAATGTGCATGACCATCTATGAAACCAGGAAGAAGTGTATTCCCTTTTAAGTCAATACTTTTAAAATTATTTCCAACAATTTTCATTGCTTCTTCTTTAGAGCCTAAAAATTGTATAATCTTATCTTTAACAATAAGAGCATCTACATATTCAGGAGAATTGCCCCGCATGGTGAGAATATCACCATTTAAATATAGTTTTGTTTCTGAATTGTTTTTGGAGTATTCATTTGTACAACTTATTAAACTAACGAGTAAGAATACAAGCAGGTAATTTTTTTTCATCTTTAGGGTTTATTTTAGTGTAAGTTATTAAAAAAAATACAAAAAAAAAGCTGTAAATAAATTATTTACAGCCTTCATATATTTTTAAATCAAGTTATTTTTTTAAGGTAACTTTAACTGCATTCATTCCTTTCATGCCTTTTTCTAGTTCAAAAGTAACTTTATCATTTTCAGAGATTTGGTCTATAATTCCACTAACATGTGTAAAATATTTCTCTTGGTTTTCTGTATCTATAATAAATCCAAATCCTTTGGAAGAATCAAAAAATGAAACTTTACCATTTCTAACAGGATCAACCTTATCAGCATCTGACATTTTAGGTACACTAATTTCTATATTCTTGGCTTTAACTTTCACCTTTAAAGATGGGTCTGGCGGAGTATCAGTGAGTTGTCCATTGTGATCTACATAGGCAAATTCTATCCCTTTACTTCCGTTCTCTTTAATTTCCGCTCTACGAGCTTCCATCTTCTTGCGCTTATCTTCACGTTTCTTTAAACGTTTTTTTTCTTTTTCACTTTTATTAAAAGTTTGTTGAGATTTTGCCATTAGTTACTTAAAATGTGTTTTAATTATATATCAAAGATATCTATTTACTTTAATTAAAAAAAAATATTTATTTGTTCTGATTACCTTTATTTGTTTGTGCTAAATAATTTAAATGGTTAGCTAATACTTTTTCAATCAATTCTTCTTTAGTTAAATGATGAAAAATCGTTTTTATTTTAGATTTAAAATCGTCAGTAACTGTTCGGTTTGGTTTGGTTTTAAAAATTTTCCTAGCCCATAATAAAGTATTATTTTCTTCAATACTTCCAGAATCAGCTTTTTTTACTTCTTTAAATTTAATTCCTAATTCATTTTCAAAATCTGCAATATCTTTTACTTCTTCTTTTTGCAGGATAGTTAACGAAAGCCCCTTTGCTCCTGCTCTCGCTGTTCTTCCACTTCGATGTACATAGGTTTCATAGGTGTCTGGTAAATGATAATTAACCACATAAGAAACATTTTTAACATCTATACCCCTAGCAGCTAAATCTGTAGCAATTAAAACTTTAACATGACCTTCTCTAAACTGACCCATAACTCGATCTCTAATTCCTTGAGTTAAGCTTCCATGTATGGTGCCAGAAGAAAATTTATTTTTAGCTAAATTTTTACCCAACTTATTTACAGCTGCTTTTGT
>Ga0209406_1003507_pt1 | contig 9880 bp, 9 predicted proteins | sample COGITO_mtgs_1204_FD_184808 | JGI IMG/M metagenome (GOLD analysis project Ga0209406, IMG submission 184808) | Pelagic marine microbial communities from North Sea - COGITO_mtgs_120426 (SPAdes) (version 2) | ecosystem: Environmental > Aquatic > Marine > Epipelagic ...
AATATGATGTAACGGTAACTAATGAAAATGGTTGTGCCTCAATATCTTCTATGTTAATTGATGAGCCTATAGAAATTAATGTTCTTTTCGAAGCAAGTACCGACACGATTAATTTGGATCAAGGAGCGGTAATCGCTTTCACAAACTTCTCAACTGGAACTAATATCTATAACTGGAACTTTGGTGATGGAGGTACTTCAACAGATATGTCTCCATGGTACGAGTTTTCTTCAATTGGTACTTACATCGTAACCTTAGACGCGAGTAATGGTGCTTGTGATGGCGCATTTAGCTCAAACATCGTGGTAAATAACGTGAGCAATATAGCTGCAATAGCTAATGAGAATGAAATGAAATTCATCGAAGTTGGCGGTCAACTTTACGCTTATAATAGATCATTAGCAAATGAACAATTTCAAATTTCGATTTACAATAGTCTTGGCCAATTAGTTAGTTCTTCAGCAGTTATTGCAGATGGAAACAAAATTGAAATCGTTTTACCGAATACTATGGGTGTTTATCTCATTAAGTTAGCATCTAGAGAACAAGAATTTATAAAAAAATACATTGTTGCCAATTAATATTTTATTAATAGCTTTGCCGGCTAATGAAAAAAGTCAATTCTTTTAGTTCTAGAGCGTTAAAAGTAGTTCTAATGCTTTCAGCGTTTATTTTTCTTTCGCTAGATGGTATTTGCCTAACGTTAGCTCCAGGAGGAACACCACCTTGCGGTGGGATATTTGGAGGTTGCATACCTATTGATGGAGGGGTTTCTTTTCTAATAGCTGCAGGGGCTGCATATGGCGGAAAAAAAGCTTACGACACCTGGAAAGGAAATCAATAACTCTTTTTAAAGCTAAATGCTTGAAAAAATTCGAACATTAGTTAAAAATCCGCTGATTTTATTTTTTCTTAAGTCTTCTTTTTTATTTTTATTATGGATAATTGCATACGACTTTTGGATTAATCCAGCTCAAACATTTGATTTATTTGTCATTGATCAATTATTAACACAGGGTCGTTTTATTCTTGAACTATTAGGATATGAACTCATTCCTGATGCAGTATATGACTCTGATTATCGCACCCTTGGTTTAGACGGAACTCACGGTGTTTGGGTGGGCGACCCATGTAATGGCATAACTATTTTTGCTTTATTTGTCGGGTTTATAATAGCATATCCAGGCAAACTGTTACGGAAACTATGGTTTATACCTTTTGGTATAATAACCATTCACCTATTAAACGTTATTAGAGTTGCCGCTTTATGTATAATACTTCTAAAGGCCCCAGACAAATTGGAATTTAACCATACGTATGTATTTACTACCATAATTTATTCCTATATCTTTTTACTATGGTACTGGTGGGCTAATAAACTGTCTAATGCATAAATCCAGATCTAAATTAAATTATGCATTAGTCTGTATTGTTTCTTTAGCTATAATAGGTTCTGGGTTCGTTAGAGATTCTATATTTAGGAGTATTAACTGGCAAATTACCCATTTCCAAACGGACAACCCTGTATTGGTGAGATCGTCTTTCTGTCATAAACTATTTCTCCATTTTAGCACGAATGAACTATATGCCGCTAAATGGATATTGACCATCTTTTTTTCTATTCTATTCTTTGCATACACGGTTATTGGAACGCGATTAATATACCAAACAAAACACTATACAAAAACAATAGCTATTTTATTCATTTCCGTATTTATTCTGTCTGCTCTAGCTTATGGCATTGGATATTTTACTGGCAATTTATCCCAAGGCTATCACTTTGCACGAATATTTATGGGCGCAGCACAAAGTCCATTTATTCTTCTGATTCTGCTTCCTGCAATAAAACTATCTAAGCTCCAAAACTCTATATAATCTTAGGAAAAATTCCGCGGATTCTTTTTGCGGTGCTGTTGTCTATAAACAACAAATAGGAAGCAAGCATTATCAAACCAAAATCGACCAAACCATTTAATACTATAATCCCTACATGCATCCCTGCACCAACAAACAACAACCATTTCTTTACGGGCTTTATCCAAATTAATACCGCAAATGTCAACTGATATCCCAAAGCTAAATAGTTGCTGAAATACAATGCCAGATCAGACTTAAACAGTTGATTTACTAGTGCCTGCTGACTAAAAAATGCGAAATTTAACGTATAGTAAAATGCCTCACCTGCAAGCCACTCATCACCCATTAATTTGCTCATGCCTGCAACTAGGTATAGAATACAAATTTGAAGTTGTGCCATTAAAAAGGCAGTATTTGTAATAAGATTATTTGGATAACTAAATATTTGATTGAAAATTGGTTGTTTATTTTCAGACATAAAAACGAAATATATTAACAATAAAGAAGTTGCTGTTGCGCTTCCATTGGTAATGTATTCTCCTTTATTAAATAGGTTTTCTGCAAAAAAGTAAACCAATATGCTCATAACTCTTACCAAAGGTTGTAAGCTACCTAAAACAATTGTCACGAAAAGACCACCTATAAACCACAAGTAATAAGCTTGAAACTGCTCTGTAAAAAGTAGCCTCACTAACCAACCAAACCAATCGGGTACCTGACCATTACCGTAACGCAACGATTCTGGTCCGAAAAAATATTTCAAACGCGGAAGAAACATTAAGAAGTAGATAAAAATTGTTAGGTATACGCCCCTCCGCGCCAACCAAATTCTATCTGAATTATCTTTTTCAGTAAACTCAGTAGCGAAGCAATCAACCCTATCTAGAAACCTATTCAATGTCGACAATGGGATACAAGTTATCAAGTTCAACTTTTCGTGCTAAATATTTATCCTTCATAGGGTTAAATAGCACATTAACAGTTGCAAAACGCAAAGCAACTATATTTTGATTTGGATAATCCACCTTTGTCCATTGTTGGAAATAGAGAACAGCATTCTTATTTGCCCAGGTTGATTTTAAAATTTCAGGATAGTCTTCGTGTTTTTCATACTTGATTTTATCTTCATAAAGTAATCTTAAACTAATATCGTGCACAGCATATCTAGCGCCATCAATTCCAAAACGATTTGCTTGGTGTTTCGCAATCAATGGGCGGGCTGGATCTCTCCAATCAGACCAAGTTTTATCTTCAAATTGAACTTTATAATACATGTAAAGGTCCTTCATTGGTGGCTCAGGAGCAAACAACTTCCAGTCTTGGTGAAACCAAGGCAACATATAAGCCCCAACATATCGATTAAAAATAGCTGGTGTAAATCGAGCTTCCGATACATATACAATCGTAGCAAATAGATGCCAGAAAAAAACTGACAAAACACCCAGTAAGATGAACCTTTTATAGACTTTCAAACCTTTTAAAATTGATCTAAACAAATTAACCAAAAAAACTGCTATCCTATCTATTATTTCTAATTTTGCGATTCAAAATCAGGTAAAATGGAAAAAGATCAGCAAATATTTGACTTAATTGATGATGAATTCGACAGACAAGTTGCAGGAATTGAACTTATCGCTTCAGAAAACTATGTAAGTGATCAAGTGATGGAAGCGATGGGCTCTGTATTAACTAATAAATACGCTGAAGGACTACCCGGAAAAAGATATTATGGAGGTTGCCAAATTGTCGACCAAGTTGAGCAACTGGCTATCGACAGATTAAAGACCCTATTTAATGCAGAATGGGCGAATGTTCAACCGCACTCTGGAGCTAACGCGAATGGGGCGGTTATGCTAGGTTTACTTAACCCAGGTGATACTATTTTAGGTTTCGACTTGTCTCATGGAGGCCATTTAACTCACGGTTCTCCTGTTAACTTCTCTGGAAAAACATATAAAGCAACGTTTTATGGTGTTAACAAAGAAACCGAACAAGTTGATTATGATGCGATGGAGGCTACAGCCAAAGCTCAAAAACCTAAGTTAATAATTGCAGGAGCATCATCTTATTCTAGAGATTGGGATTATGCGAGAATGAGAGCAATAGCTGACGAGGCAGGAGCTTTATTAATGGCTGACATTTCTCACCCTGCTGGATTGATTTCTAGAGGATTATTAAATGACCCTATACCCTATTGCCACGTTATTACATCTACAACTCACAAAACTCTTAGAGGACCTAGAGGTGGGGTAATTATGGTGGGTAAAGACTTCGAGAATCCATTGGGTCTTAAAACAATGAAAGGAGTAACTAAAACAATGTCGCAAGTTTTAGACGGGGCCGTTTTTCCTGGCACACAAGGTGGGCCACTAGAACATATTATTGCTGCAAAAGCTATTGCTTTTCGTGAAGCATTAACTGACCCGTATATGGACTATTGCGTTCAAGTAATGAAAAACGCGAAACTTATGGCTGAATGTTTTGTTAACAAAGGCTATCACGTTATTTCTGGAGGAACCGACAACCATTCCATGTTAATTGATTTACGCTCTAAAAACATCACTGGTAAGCTAGCTGAAAACACATTAGGCAAGGCTGATATAACAGTTAACAAGAACATGGTTCCTTTTGATGATAAGTCACCATTTGTAACTTCCGGCATACGTATTGGAACTCCTGCAATAACAAGCAGAGGGCTCACAGAAGAGCACATTCCGCAAATTGTAGAGTACATTGACGACATCTTAACTTCACCAGAAGACGAAATTAAAATTGCAGCCGCTAAGTCTTCAATAAATGAATGGATGGAAACTTATCCCCTATTTTCACAACAAAATACAAAAACACATGCTTAATATTGAAGCCAATAATCCAAATTTAAAATCTTGGGTAGAAGTTACTAGCAATTCAGATTTTCCTATTCAAAATCTACCTTTCGGAGTTTTTTCAATCAATGAAGAATACCCTAGAGTTGGTGTTGCTATTGGCGATAAAATACTAGATCTAAAAGCAATATTTGAACTTGGGTACTTATCAGGTCTACCTTTCACCGCAGCAGATTTCGACTCTGAATACCTTAATTCAATGATGATGCAAGGTAAAGAGGGCACGAGAGCATTACGCGATAGGGTTTCTGAATTACTTAACGCTCAAAATACAGAATTGCAAGGAGATGCTGAAAAAGTGCTTTTCAATCAAAGTGATGCACAAATGCACTTACCAGTAATGGTTGGGGACTACACCGATTTTTACTCTAGCGAACAACATGCATATAATGTTGGCTGCATGTTTAGAGACCCAGACAACGCCCTATTACCGAACTGGAAACACATACCTGTTGGGTATCACGGAAGAGCTTCTTCTATCATTCCATCCGGGCAACCAATTCATAGACCTAAAGGACAACAAAAGCCTAGCGAAACTGAACCTCCTGTTTTTGGACCATGTAAGTTACTTGATTTTGAATTGGAAATGGCTTTCATTACATACGAAGGTAAAGAACTAGGCGATTCTATTTATACAACTGAAGCAGACGATTACATATTTGGAATGACGTTATTCAACGACTGGTCTGCCAGAGACATTCAAAAATGGGAATACGTGCCACTTGGACCATTCTTAGCTAAAAACTTTGCTAGTTCAACATCTTGCTGGGTGGTTACTTTAGATGCTTTAGAGCCATTTAGAGTTCCTGGGCCAGTTCAAGACCCTAAAGTTTTACCATACTTAGAGTACTCTGGTGACAAACATATTGCAATTGATTTAGAAGTTCTCATTCAACCAGAAAATGGAGAGGAGAATTCTGTTTGCCACTCCAATTACAAACACATGTACTGGAACATGAACCAACAGTTGGCGCATCATACATCAAACGGGTGCGATATTCATGCTGGTGACATGCTGGCTTCGGGAACTATTAGTGGTGGAGAAGAAGGACAATATGGATCTATGCTAGAAATTTCGTGGAAAGGCACTAAGCCTTATAAAATGAACGATGGCACAGAACGAAAATTTATTCAAGATTCTGATACTGTAATCATGCGCGGATATGCGCAAAAAGATGATCTACGTATTGGATTTGGAGAAGTGAGTAGTAAAGTGCTGCCGACTAAATAGCTTATTATTTTCAAGTATTCTAAATCAATTCCATTTTAGCTATTCTAACCAGACTAAGGCACTATTAAATATTGAGTCAGACTAAACTTGAACAGTATTCAATTGCACCATAGCTTGATGATGCTTTAATTTTGGCAATAGCTTATAGAAAATTAGGCAATAGCACAACTAGCCTAAATTTTCATCTATCATTCCAATACAAAATAGACAATGGGTCCTTATTCTTAGAGCCTTCCAAATATATTTATGTATTTAAACACAAAAAGGTCAACGCAGATGGGGTAATTAAGATCAAACTGACAATTTACGCTTCAGTATCTTCCTTAACTTCTTCTTTTGCTTTATTCAACTCCCTAACTGCTTTAGAAACAGCTTTACGTTTTTGACCCCAGCCATCAACTTTTACTTGAACGGCATCAATTTTTTCTTGCACCTCAGCTTTCATTTTATCAGCAGCAGCGCCTTTTGAGAAACCAAAGAAACTTAGGTTGTTTTCGTACTGTAATACCTCTTTGTTTAGCTTATCAATTTGCTCATTGATAAAGCGCTGCTCATCTTTTAAAAGGTGTTCACCGTTATCTTTACCTTTTAAACTATCAATTTTATCATTGAATTTCTGCGCTTCGATAGCGTTTTTGTCTAAACCTAATTTATCGTAAAGAGAGTCAATTGCTTTGCGGTACTTTTCATTGATATCACCAAGACTCTTTTTAGGTACCATGCCTAAATCATCCCACTCGCTGCGATACGTTTTAATTTGTTCAGCACCTTTTTCCTTTTCAATTTTAGCTTTTCCTAAACGAGTAATGAAAGCCTCTTTCTTTTTTAAGTTTTCAGCTAATCTATCATCAAGCGTATCGTAGTATTCTTTTTTCGCATTAAAAAAAGCATCACATGCATTTCTAAACTTATTCCAAAGATATTGTTCTGCCTTTTGCCCTGCAGGTCCAACATTTTTCCAATCTTTTTGAAGTTTTATCATTTGAAAAGAAGTTTCTTTCCAATCTGTTAAATTTTTCAGTTTTTCTGCTTGTTCAACTAATTTCTCCTTTTTAGCTTTATTAATATCCCACTTTTCTTTCTCTACTCCAAAAAATTCTCCTTTTTTGTCAAAGAAACTGTTACACGCTATTTTAAATTCTTCCCAAATTTTATCATTGTATTTTTTCTCTGCAAATCCTATCGATTTCCATTCCTTTTGAATAGCCAAAACTTCTTCTGTTTTCTTCTTCCAAGTTTTAACGCTATCAATTTCTTGTTCAACAATAACTGTAACATTAGCAAGTAGCTCTTGCTTCTTTTCTAAGTTGTTTTTTCTTTGTTCTTTTATATCAGTAAAATGAGCCTTAATTCTATCAAATACTAATTTAGATGAAGCTCTAAATTCATCTCTCAATCTCCCCCAATCATCTTTGCTAACTGGTCCTATTTCATCCCATTCGCTTAAATAAGCTCCCGATAAGGTTCTTGTTTGTTTTATGCTTTTCTCTTCTATAAGAGCTCTCATTTTGACGATCAACTCCTCACGTTGCTGCAGGTTCTTTTTAAAATCGTTATCTTTTAGTTCTTTATATATGTTTATGTGATAGAAAAACTCCTCTAGCAGTTTACTGTAGTCGTTTTGTAAATCTTTGTAAGCATGAGGAGAAACTTCACCAGTTGCTTTCCATTTATCTTTTACAGCCGTCATGCGGTTAAATGCTTTCGATATATTTTCTTCATTATGAATTATATCTCTTAACTCTTCGATAAGGTGCTGTTTAGTTTTAAGATTTTGTTCTTGACCGTTTTTGATGTCGTTTTCCTTCTTTTGCTTTTTATCGTTAACCGTTGCAATCAAACTATCAAATTTCTCCTCTCCTTCCAGTTTTGGAGCTATAAAATCTTTTGGTTCCCCACCACCCCCAATAAAATCTTCTAAATTTTTATTGGTTTCCGTTTCTAGAGTTTTCCCAAAAGCTCTTTTTAGAGCTTCGACTTCTTTTAGAATATCATTAACATCAACATCTCGGTTAACGATTTCTTCAAGTTTGACTAATAATTCATTACGTGCTTCCATGATAGTGCATTTACATAGGGCTCAAAAGTAAGGAATTGGGTTGTTTAAATAAAAATGAAAAGAATCAATTTCATCTTAATAGCACCTTTTTTGTGATTTCAAGCGAATAGAATCATAAATACAAATAGTACCATGAAAATAGATACTAAATAATTTTAGCTAATTCAGCAATAGTTAATCATAAAAAATGCTATTTATAGATAAGGATTAAAACAAAATCAATCTTTATACCCCACTCATCATGAAGCAATAATTAATTTTCAGACATAAGCAAAGAACAAATATATTGTATTTTTGCATTTTGAAAAACAGAAGACAAATGAAAATTGAAGCAAATACAGTCGTGCATATGCACTACAAATTAACCAATGCCAATAATGAAGTGCTAGATAATTCAAAGGGGCAAGAGCCTTTAGCATACATTCATGGAATTGGCAATATAATACCCGGCCTTGAAAAAGAAATGGAGGGAAAAAAAGTTGGCGATAAAATCTCCGCGCGCGTTGCGCCTCAAGATGGATATGGTGAAATTATAGCTGAATTAATCCAAATTGTTCCTAAAGCTGGTTTTGATGGCGGTGAAGATGAATTACAAATTGGCATGCAAGTTCAAGTTGAAACAAATGAAGGCGGCCAAGTTGCAAACGTTACAAATATTGAGGGAGAAGATGTAACTCTTGATCTAAATCATCCTTTAGCTGGTATGGAATTAAATTTTGATGTAGAAGTAATCGAAATAAGAAAAGCCACAACAGAGGAATTAGAGCATAAACATGTTCATGGCCCTGGAGGGCACAAGCACTAGCACTGCAGTATTTTTGAAGCCCTTTTGATGTTATCAGAAGGGCTTTTTTATTCCTATGTTTCAAATTGATTAGTTTTACAATTCTAAAATTCGAAGATGACGTTATTAAAATACGCTGCAATATTTACTTTATTATTTCTTACTGAAATTTCAGTTTCGCAAGACAAAGTACTAACACTGGAAGATGCCGTATTAAAAAGACGAACAGAACTGAACCCGCAGACAATTAAGAGACTTCATTGGACTGAAAAACCTGGTCAATACTGTTTTTCTGAAAAGGATGCATTTTATATGATAGGTCAAGTTTTATCAAACACCACAAATGAGCTAGTTAGCTTAGTGGAGCTAAAAAACCTGATGAACCTGCCCGATAGCTCAAATCTAAAAAGACTCCCTTCTATTTCTTGGATCGGGCCAAATGACTTTTCATTTTATCATGATGGTGGGTTATATTTATATGATACGGAAAAGAAAAAAATAGCGAAAGCACTTATTTATAACCCTAAAGCTGCAAATAAATCGTTTGCTGAAAAAACACTGCAATTGGCTTACACAGTTGATGATGACTTGTTTGTGTCCAATACCGAAGGAGAGCAATTAATTACCTCAGATGGGGGAAATGGTATTGTAAACGGACAAGCGGTACACCGTTACGAATTTGGAATAATGAATGGTATTTTCTGGTCTACACATGAAAACTATATTGCTTTCTATCGCAAAGATGAATCGATGGTAGCAGATTATCCGCTCGTTGATATTTCGACAAAGCCAGCTACATTAAACTCAATAAAATATCCAATGGCTGGAGAAGATAGTCACCATGTGACTATTGGGATTTATGACGTAAAAGCCAAAAAAACTATTTTTCTAAAAACTGGAGAACCCAAAGAACAGTATCTCACAAATATTGCATGGGGACCTAACGAAAAATTCATCTATGTAGCGGTTTTAAATCGAGATCAAAATCATTTAAAATTTAATAAATATGATGTTAAAACTGGTGAACTTATAACTACTCTTTTTGAAGAAAAAGACGAAGAGTA
>Ga0209406_1003510_pt1 | contig 9874 bp, 10 predicted proteins | sample COGITO_mtgs_1204_FD_184808 | JGI IMG/M metagenome (GOLD analysis project Ga0209406, IMG submission 184808) | Pelagic marine microbial communities from North Sea - COGITO_mtgs_120426 (SPAdes) (version 2) | ecosystem: Environmental > Aquatic > Marine > Epipelagic ...
GATGTGCTCTAGCGAACTCATTGTTCTTTTCCAAAATTTCTGGAATGACTAATTCATCCATTTCATTTAGAAATGACTGATAAAGTAAATCGTCCCATATTAATTGGTCAAAATAAAAATCTGTAAATCTTGAAAAGAACTTAACACTACTGCCGATTAACATTAAACGAGTCGGTTGTATATTTTGAGTCCAGTGTATCTTTGAATTTAATATCAGATTTAGCTTTTCAATATCAGTTGATGGTCCTAAACCGTCATCTACTAAAGAAATGAAATTGCCTAATTGAATAAACGATAAATTATTGTAAAGGTTTTTCAAACCTTCTTCATTAATATTTTGGTGTTCGGTTTTATCAAAGTAGTGTCGAATTCTAATGTTTTTCAATGACTCATGTAAGTTTGATTCTGAAGGAGCATTAAGAGCGAAACCTATCAAATATCTGGAAGCGTAGTTCGCGTACGCATCGTAATCGGTTGTATACATATCGTTTACTATGGCATATTGAGTAATCCATTTTTCCGGCCATCCATTTATCGTGCAACCCTCCAAAAACCTGTCGTAAATTTCTATATCATTGTATTTTTCTAAAAGCTCAAAACCCATATTAAATTCCTTATAATCCGTTTGATTATAACCCATTTCTGCATCTTTCCGAAAACACTTTAAAATTTCGTAAAAATTAAATTCCCGTTGCGTTGTAAGGATCCGTTCATCAGCATGCTCCGGCTTGAAAACCTCCAGGATTTCGACTTCCTTATAGCTGTCTGGGTACAGACTATACAAAATATAGAATAGTGCAAGGTCATTCATACTACCACCCAAATGATTAATCATTCCATTCCATGACGTATCGAGAAAGGTATTATTGGGTATTGGAGTTGTACTTGTTTTATTTGTGCAATCTTCAATGGCTTGAGGTAAGAACTGTTTCGCAAGCCGAAAGCTTCCCTTCCAGTTTTTATCTTCTAAGTCAATTCCCTTCATCAAAAGCATAGCAAGCTCGGGAGCCTTCTCATGCTCCCATAAAAGGATATTTTTCAGTAGTTCTTGTTCTTGTTCTGTCATTTGCTTTATTCATTATTAAACTTCAGCAAAAGGAAACTGGGCTTGGATCTGTTGTTTTTCTTCTGAGCTGAGTTGATTTCCAGAACAATTCAATTCAGTTAATTCCCTGTTTTGACTAACATCCAAGGTGGTAAGTTGATTTCGAGAACAATCCAATCCAGTTAATTCCCTGTTTTGACTAACATCCAAGGTGGTAAGTTGATTTTCAGAACACCACAATCCAGTTAATTCCCCGTTTTGACTAACATCCAAGGTGGTAAGTTGATTATATCCACACCACAATTCAGTTAATTCCCGGTTTTGACTAACATCCAAGGTGGTAAGTTGATTAAATTTACACCACAATCCAGTTAATTCCCCGTTTTGACTTACATCCAAGGTGGTAAGTTGATTTCGATAACACCACAATCTAGTTAATTCCCTGTTTTGACTTACATCCAAGGTGGTAAGTTGATTATCTCTACACCTCAATTCAGTTAATTCCCCGTTTTGACTTACATCCAAGGTGGTAAGTTGATTTTCAGAACAATCCAATTCAGTTAATTCCCTGTTTTGACTAACATCCAAGGTGGTAAGTTGATTATATCCACACCACAATACAGTTAATTCCCTGTTTTGACTAACATCCAAGGTGGTAAGTTGATTATATCCACACCTCAATTCAGTTAATTCCCCGTTTTGACTTACATCCAAGGTGGTAAGTTGATTATCTCTACACCTCAATTCAGTTAATTCCCCGTTTTGACTTACATCCAAGGTGGTAAGTTGATTTTCAGAACAATCCAATTTAGTTAATGAGGTAAGTTTTTGCAAGATTGATAAACTTTTGAGCCCCATATCAGATACAGCAAGCTTAGTTATATTCCTTCTACGCAAAGATTCATCCACATGCAAAGCTTCAGGGCATTCACCAATTAAATGAAGAAAAAACGAAATGGCATTTGTTTCTGTATATTCATTATACCAGTTGCTGAGCTGAGGCTTACCCTTATCGCTGATGCTACAACCCTTTAATAGTTTTTGTATACGCACCCTGCCTCTCTCCGGTTTAAAAACATCCAGCGTTTCAACTTCCTGATAGCTGTCTGGATAGAGACTATACAAAATATAGAATAGTGCAAGGTCATTCAAACTACCACCCAAATGATTAATCATTCCATTCCATGACGTATCGAGAAAGGTATTACTTGGAATTGGGGTTGTTCTTGTATTATTTGTGCAATCGTTAATGGCTTGAGGCAAGAACTGTTTCGCAAGACGAAAGCTTCCTTTCCAATATAAATCTTCTAAGTCAATTCCCTTTACCAAAAGCATGGCAAGCTCGGGAGCCTTCTCATGCTCCCATAAAAGGATATTTTTCAGTAGTTGTTGTTCTTGTTCGGTCATAATTATATCAATAAAGAGAGGTGAAGAATGATCAATTCTCCACCCCAGAAACATTGCTTGTAGCTGAATCGTTACCCACAATGTATCTATTTATGAATATACAGGTTTTAATTCCTCTTCACTCATTCTATCAACAATTTAATTTAGTTTTTTTTTGTGAAATATACAACCCCATTTATTGTTTTCATCGGAAGATTCAGATGCTCGTTTATGGTATATTCAAACCTTGAAATTGAATCAAGAATCTCCAATGTCATCAAGAATGATTAATGACGTAATCATGTGCAAGGGTGAGAGTCGTTTAGGCTTCATATCAGATACATCTTGTTTATTGCGCCTCCCTATTAAACTCGTTAAATTCTCTTTCTAAAACTTCTAGATCAATATTGTTGATATTGTTTTCAATTAAGTGTCTTATAAAATCCTTCAATTGTGCAAGGTCAAGGAATTCCTCATTTACTGGGAAGCATTGAATATCCCTTTCCGCCAATGCCAAATCATAACTATCTTCCTCATAATTGGTCAAACTCCTGTTCTCCTGAGGAGTGAGATAACGGAATTTAGACAATTCTTCAACATACAAATCTCTTACTTCTCTTGCGGTACGAATGGATTGATTTTTCAACAATAGTCTTGCCGATCTTTTTCTAGGCAGTTTGTGGTCTCTTGTGATGCCTTTGATTTCGATTTTGCCATTGTTGGAACGATTTATTTCCATGATTTTTTTGAATGCCCTTAATGAAATTTTTCGATCCCAATGTTCATTTACGGAATTGGGCAAATAAAAAATGGCGGCACCAATTACCGTTTCCATAAAATTGGCTTCATCTCCATCATCCTCAAAAGCATTGTATTGAGGTCTTACCGCATTCAGTATTTGAATAAAAGCTTCAAACTTTGGATTTAATTGATCTAAAAAATTCTCAAAAACGGAATGTAATGTCAAAGAATTGTGGTTATTTAAATCAATCTTTGGAACAAGGATTTCTTGAGTACTGTTTTGATTTTGTACAAAGATTCGACCCTCTCGATGATCTATCCTTAGGACATGGTTAGCTTTTCTCCAAGACTTCATCAATGCTCTTGAATGATGGAACAATCGTTCGCGAGTGATTGTATTTTCATCGACAGAGATGTCATTTGCTAAATAGAATTGTCGGAGCACATATTCTTTGTAATCATAAAATTCTGAAGAATTCATGAAATTGTCCTTTGTTTGGTGAATTACCTCTAAGGCGGCGGCTGTGATTTTGTATTTATTCATAGATTATATATTTTCTGGGTTTAATGTGAATTTTATTTTGTTTTATCGTGTTCTTGAATTTTTATATTTCTTAATATCGGTGAGTAATGAATTTTGAGAGGTATCAATTTCAGAAATCTCATTATCAATGATATTTAAACTGGTCAATAACTTGTTGGACTTTAGGTTGAGTGAATTCAAATAATTTCCTTCTACACTCAAACCTTCTAGGTTTACATTCTTTGTCACATCCAAATCTTCGATATGATTGTATGCACAATCGATGAATTCAATGAACTTGTTTTCTGTTGTGTTCAATTCGTTCAATTCATTACAAAAACAAATAATGGAAATCAATTCAGGATTTTCCGAAATATTCAATTCCATTATCTCATTAGAACTACATGACAAGTGCACGAGTTCCTTATTGTTATACACATTCAGATGTGACAGATGATTTTCATCACAAATCAGCATTTCCAATCTTCTATTCTCTCTTACATCCAAATACTGTAAGTGATTCTCCGAACAATCTAAAACCAAGAGTTTTTTATTGGAAACAAGGTTAAGTTCAGTTATCTCATTACAAGAACAATTCAAAATCGAAAGGTTAAATAATTTATCTAGGTATGGTATTTCTTCTAAACCTAAATAAGACAATTCGAGACGGGTAATATTTGAAATACGAAGGGATTTATCCACTTTTGCGCCATTCGGAACATCGTGAATCAATAGAAGTAACAATCCAATAGCGTGCTTTTTTTTGAAGCTCTTCAGAATACCATTCAATACGGGAACCCCCTTTTCATTGAAGTAACATCCTTCGAGAATAAAACACAATCGATCAATAGCAAATTCAGGAGCGAAAAAGGTAGCATTTTCAGGTTCCACGGATGTGTTTTCTAAACACTCTATTCTGTACACATCGATGAGACGGATAAAATCTTCAAAAGGGATGTCTGCCTTTACAGCGTCGTCATAGGTCAAATGAATGAACTCATCTAAGGATTCGAAACCATTGGACCCTTCAAAATGGTTCAATCTTTTTAAGGCTGAGTTCAACCATCTGTCATGGTACTTTTGTCTTTTGACACTTATACCTTGTAAGGCCATCACAACCAATTTTTCTGGACATTCAATCCTACTTTTCATTAAGGATTCTATCAGAAGTAACTCAAATTTGTTCATTTATATCAGTTTTAATCGATTCATAATTGGGGTTGAAAAAAATGCATTTATTTCTTCTTTGGAGCAGGCAAATGCATCTATATCATCCAAGGATTCCAAATCATTTTCGCAATGAATCTCTATGGAATCGAGATGACCATTAATGAATGTTAAATCGAGCCAAAATACGCTCATATCACCTATTCCTATTTCAATCTTTGAGTCAAGAAGCACACAACTTAAATAGGCCATTAAAACCAGAAACTCAAAGGCTTCGGTGGGTCGAGAAATGTAATATTCATCGTCCATAATATGTTCCCTAATGGTTTCATAAGTCATCCGAGAACCCATGAATTGTCTGTAAAAACTCAATCCTTCAAAAAACACTGGCTTTGAAATTTTATTTGGAATAATCACGCTGTGATTATTTAAAAACTCAATAACATCATTAAATAGTGAGTCTATCTTTTGGTCCTTCATTAATAACTCAGACAAATCTTTTTTGTCAATTTTTGCGCTAATTGCTGCTGTACAACCCCATCCCATATAATTTCTATTTTTTACTTAATAATTTTTATTTGTCTAAATAATTGACGGGTTCAAACCCTTGTTTGCCCATGTAAATCAATAGTTTCTCAATGAATTCAACGCTATTATCTGAGTATCTTCCGATCCCTTTTTTTCTATCTAAAAGCTCTTCATCATAATTCATTTGAGCATACCCCATAGCGCTAACTTCATCGTCATCCAAAAGATTTTTATCCTCTACAATTTGACCCAAAACTTGTATGGAATTCACCAAAAAATATTGCCCTGAATAATGCAAAGCTGTGGTTCCAGGTGTTGAGTTATCAACACACAACTTATCGAATCCATGAGAACGATGGTTGGGATTACAACCCATGTCCAACAGCAATTGTAAGACCTCCCTATTGTTGACAAAAAACAACAGATTACATCCAAAAGGATTGAGATATTCATTAATATCTCTACCACTTTTTAAGATTTTTTGTAATTCATTTTTAATTGTGTCTAATGATGTTCCCTGAATACAGAGATCATGAATTCGGATGACTTCAATAAATGGAACACCAAATTCATTGACTTTACCAGCCTCTGATAATCCAGTAACATCTAGGTTGAAGAATTTGCGATTCTTAGTTATATATTTCATTTTTTTTATGTTTAATTTATACTGTTTGATATTTTACTCGGTGGGATTTCGAACAGATGAAGCATACTCTCAAAACAATTATTCATGGCCAATTTGATTGTTTTATTTAGGTTCTTACTCAATATAAATCCAGTATAAGATTGTTTAGAGATATACCTCACCCCTTTTTTTTGAAGCGTGTTTCGAAAAGTATCCTCGGTATTTAATGATATCAAATACCAGTTGTCCGTATAAACGTATTTGATTTTTAAAATGCGAATGGTATCCCACCAACTTGCTTGCAGAGTGCATTGTTCATCTTTCAGATTATGAAATAAAATGGTTTTAGGCGAGATACCATAACGCAATAAAAATTTAAACATTTCCTGATTGGAAATTGGAAAAAAGATGAGTTCTTTGATTCTTATTCTTTTTTCTGTTTCTATTTTGAATAAATAGATCTTATATTTTACATCGAAATCCTCCCTTTCATTACTTGATATTAAAGTACTTCCTTTCAACTGAGGAATTTCACTAAAGTCAATGGTTTCATCGATATCGTTAAAAATAAGAACCGATGGGTCAACAAAAAGATTATTAAAAGCCACATGAGTAACTGGACGGTAATCACTTCCACATGAAGGATACCAAAGTGATTCTTTTGTTGTTATTTTTTGAATTAAATCTACCATAATTGTTCTGTTTTAAATTCGTATTAAATCATATCCTCGTTTGCGCTGATATTGCAGAGATCCAGGTTCATCTGCTTCGATTTCAAATCGTGATGGGAAATGCCCACCATAAGCACTCCGAATAGGAATTAAACCAAAAACACAAATTCCCTCTTCTATTAATTCCATGGCAAATGCCCCATAGAAGTTCTGCAGGTTCCAAACATGGCCCTCATTGATTAAAAATTGAAACAATGGGACCAATAATTTTTTCTCTAGTCGCCCCTCTTCGAGTTCCCATATCAAAGGCATAAATGTTTGTTCGTTGATGGTTTCTTTGTAGTTCATCGATTACAATTTTTTATAAGATTTTTAATGTTTTTTCTCCCTTCAATGTTTAAACTATGTACCCGAATTTCAGGCAATTGGATATTGTTTTCCTTACTGTACTCAAGCAACCATTTTGCAGCATGGTAACCTGTTTTCACTTGCATTCTGTCATAGTCAACGTTTTGCTGGTTCTCACTTTTGTAATGATCAAAATCCAAGTCATGATCCAGAGAAATAACCTCTGTTTCATTTAGATCATTTTTCATTACGAAATCCACAAAATCCTCATAAGTTCTTAGGATAATCCAGGAGGAATTATCGGCATATATGGGATGTAAAGTATTTTCGTCATAACCTCCTTTCAGCCCATTGTAGACGTCTTCAGGAAATCGGATATCATCGAGAAATATTTTTTTTCGTATCTGATTATTACTCATGTTTTTTTAATTTTTAAATAATAGGTTGTAATCGTTTTTTTTCTTTTGATTAAAAAGTAGGGCAACTCTCGTAATCGTTTGTTCATTCGTGTATTTCTTCGAAACCACAATTTTATGCACCTGCTTAGACTGATGAGGGTGCATGACAAAGACAAAAGCCCTTGGTTTGCCATTGTACTTGATTTCACGATTGAAAATAAAACACCTTTGCCCCGCATATAATCCCAAATCAATCAAATCAGCCCAAATTGAAGTTTCTTCATCGATAAAATTGGACTCTGGTTTATGATGCTCTCGCTGCAGAAAATATAGAAATCGAGCTTTTGACATGCCAACGAAATGACCTTGAGGATGTAGAATCTTTGCGACAGTTTCAAAGTCTCCAAATAAAATCGCACAATACAATATACTTTTGATGTTTTCATTCGATTTATTTAATTTCATTTCTATTTTCATTTCTATTTTATTTTTGGACATAAGTATTCCATTAGGCCTTTTTAGACCATACTCAATTTTGAGGTACTGATTATTCAATACAATACCATTCAGGTCTTGACCTGTTTTTCACATTTAGACTTTAGGATTTACTTGAACATCTATATCCAAGAAAAAGAATTAACTCTTGGGTAGTTTAAAACCGTCGTTTTTGTCTTTTCCTGTTTTATAAGTGACTTCTATTTCATCAATTTTTTGTCGAAGAGCAGTAATAATCGCCTCCAATTGATGTTTTTCTGCCTTATAATTAGAGCGGACAGCAAAGCGTTTTAGTTTGTCCAAAGTATTCAAAGCAAAATTTACCCGAATGGGTGCAATTTCTTCAAATCTTTCTTTTGGAGTTTTAATTCGGTTTGATTTCATTAATACAAACATAGCAAGAATATTTCAATAATGCAAATTATAACTATATTGTTTTTAATTTAATTGTATTAATGTATTTATATATTTTACCTTTTATATAACATGGTTAAAAAATCTAATGCTTCATCTACGGTTAGAATGGCTCCAATTAATCGAATATGCATACCGTTGTCTCGAGTGTCCTTCCCGATTACAATCTCATTACTATTAACTTTAAAATAAGCCTGTTTATCCGAACTGGATGCTTTCTTAAAAAAAGAAAAACCCATATTATTAGAAACTGTGTTGAGCCAAAAATGTCTTTCAGTATGATAAAAACCGATATTAGGGTCTCGTCTTTTAGACTGTCCTGAAAAATATTTTTCAATATTTTGTTTGTTCAATCGGTCTAAATCAGTCTTATTTTTCTTTTTTTGAATATTCATATATAAGGATGATAATTCTCTAACCTCATTTGAATTTGGTATTTTGAAGCCTATGGGAAGAGAATTCTCAATTTCCGTGACTGAATAACCATTATACAAAACAGTAGAGTTGTTATCACCAAAACACAAAGCCCCACTCTTACTTGAAGCGGCTCCTTTCCATTGACTTGAATCATCCGCCGAAATTAATTTTGAAATCTTTTCTTTTTCACTTGTATTTTCGATATTATGACAAAACCACAACTGATTACCAATTTGAATAAATTCATCTTGAGGATAAACCATTTTAAGAATGATTGAATTTAGATCAATCATCTTATCTAAATCTTGACCGGATACTTTAATGGAATTTTGTCTTATCGCATAAAGTTGACTAAGAAAATAATTATTGCTAGTTACAGATGCCTTTAATTTATTCTTTACATAAGAAGCTTGTTCGTTGTTCCTAGAAAATAAGGTATTCAATTTCAAGTCACCTTCAAAACATTTTAAATATTCTACTATTAGAGAAACTCGTTCATTTTCAACTGATTGATTTTGCTCATTTATCTTATTTTGAATTTTCGATTTTACTTCATCAAAATCAGAATCTGGAGATTTATCTTCAAGTATTTTTAATAAATTTTCCGCCTCCCCTACATCAGATTGACCTAGAGCATCATCTATCTTATTCAATAATTCATTGATTTCGTCTGTTCGCTGTTTTTGTCTATCTAACTCAACTTCTTCTTGTTTTGTATTAATTTTCTCAACGGCATCTACATAATTATTTTTCACTTTTTGAAAAACATCACTCAATTGCCCTTTATGATGTCCTTCCAAGACATCCCATTTTGCATTCTTAATTTTGGTTATAGTGATTGTCTTTTCGTCATCGTTAATAATGAAGTCTTGTTCAATTATTTTTTTAAACTCATTATATCTGTTTTCTATGTCTTCAATCGATTCATCATTTGAATAATCCATAATTTCGGATTGCTGAATATCCTGAGCAATCTTATTTACCTCTTCTAATACGAGGTCTCTATTTTCAAAAAATTCTTTCGCTTTTTTTCTGTACTCAATGTAATTTTCAAAGTCGGGATAATCCATTATGCGATACACATGAAATTTTTCCCAGTTTGTGATATTCTTAAAG
>Ga0209406_1003526_pt1 | contig 9857 bp, 7 predicted proteins | sample COGITO_mtgs_1204_FD_184808 | JGI IMG/M metagenome (GOLD analysis project Ga0209406, IMG submission 184808) | Pelagic marine microbial communities from North Sea - COGITO_mtgs_120426 (SPAdes) (version 2) | ecosystem: Environmental > Aquatic > Marine > Epipelagic ...
CTGTTAATCAGAGGGTCCTTGGTTCGAGCCCAAGAGGAGGAGCAAGCGTAACCGCTACACTACACATTCAAACATAAGCCCTCGCCAAAAGTGAGGGTTTTTTCTTACAATTAAGTTAAGTATAAAGTTAGTCAATTTTTTGGCACTTATTTGGCACTCTATAATTTAATACTATAATTTAAGTAAAACTCTATTGTTATACTAATAATATTAGTTTGTAAACAGGGTGTTTATTTGAAATTATGGTAATACCTCAACATTTTTTTTATTAATAAAATACCTCTAAATATGCCAAGACCCAAAGGAAGTCCCAACAAAATAACAAGTGAAGTAAGAAGTAAACTACAAGACCTACTAGACGATTTAATAGACTCTTTAGACCTAAATGAGTTGGACAATAACCAAAGAATAAAGATGCTTCAGATAACGTTACAATACACTTTGCCTAAATTAAAACAAGAGGTAGACGAGGTTGAAGATGTACCTTTGTTTGTTGATTAAAAGCTTTTTTGAAGAGTATTAAGATTGTATTATCACTATTTTTAGTTGTTTATTAAAATTATTAATTATAATATGGTATCATAAATATACATTCAAAATGAGAAAAGCTTCCATATTCATTCTTTTTCTACTTTTAGCCTGTTCAAAGGACGCTGCTGTTCCAGAAGAACCAGCAACTGTTAACTACACTGTTGCAGTATCGGCATCTGAGGGAGGTGTTGTAAATTCTCCGGGAGGTTCATATGCTCAAAACGCAACGATAACTCTAACTGCTACTGCATCAGATGGGTTTGTATTTTCGGGATGGTCTGGTGATGTTACAGGAACTACAAATCCTTTATCGTATTCAGTTACTGCTAATGCATCCATAGTTGCAAATTTCACTCGTTCAAGTTATAGTTTTAATCTCCAAACCACTGGTCAGGGTTCTGTGGCAGAAGAACTTGTTAGTTCAGCAAAATCTAAAACTGATTATGAATCTGGGAGTACGGTTCGTTTGACAGCAACTCCAGAAGCGGGTTGGTTGTTTTACAGATGGGAAGGTTTAGCTAGAGGGTTTATTGACGCTGCTACAGGTCAGGAAGAAGTGTCTGTAGACTTTGATAACCCTATTGAAGTTGAGGTTAATAGTTCAATCAATGCCACAGGAACATTTGAACAAATTATATCAGAAGATGACAATCCAACAAGTGGAGTTGGTAAATGGAAGATTAGAAAAAAATCGGTAAGCTCAAAATCAGATAAAACGACAATAGTTGACTGTGACATTACTGAAATAATCTTCAGAACCGATGCAACGTTTTCTATTTTCACATCAACAGCAACAATTTCAGGACAGTATGTTTTTGATTCAAATACATCCATTAGTTTGTCACAATCAAACTCACCCTTTGGGACAATAACGAACATTGTAATCTCCAATAGCTTTATTAGTTTTTCAATCGATATTAATAATGGATGTAATGATGATTTAGATGGAGATAAAGATGATGATTACATAGAGAGTGAAGACCCAATTACTGGGACAGTAGCCTCAGCAACTTGTACAATCACAAGTTCATTAGATAGCGGCTCAGAAACTCAAACAGTAACACAAACTAGCTCCATACAAGATATTGTGTATTCTTTCACTACAACTTGTACTGAAACATTGTCTGCGAGTGCTGATAATCTTCCACCGGGAGTAACGATGACTTTTAATAACAATCAAGCTACTATAAGCGGAGCACCGTCTGGTAATGCATCAGGAACTTATGATTACACAATTGTTGTAACGGCTCCTAATATAGCTACTTCCGTGAGTGGTCAAATTAGTGTTGGAGAAATCTGTACTTCAGCTTCAATTGAATTAGTTTATGAACCAAATAATACACTTGGACAAGGCTCAAATAATCAAATTATTACCTTAGGAAATTCTATATCTTCAATTAATTACCAATTAACCACAAATTGTCCTCCAGATGCAAATGGCAGTTCATTAAACTCATCTGCTGAAGGACTTCCAGAAGGAGTTAATTACAGTTTCTCTGGACAAAATAATACTATACTTATTAGTGGTACTCCAACAACTCTAGGAACATATACTTATAGTTTAACCTATTATAACAATCAAACCATTCAAAGCTCAACAGTTTCTGCTTCAGTAACTGGTCAAATTACTGTATTAGCAGACACTACAACAAGTACCTCAACAACAGCTTGCTCAATTTCAGGTGTTTTACAAAATGGCAGTGGCCAATCATCACAAAATGTCAATTCTGGACAAGCAATACAAGCGATTGGATACGACATAACTTCTAATTGCCAAGTATTGAGCGCTCAGGCATATAATCTTCCACCAGGAATTACTATGAGCACCAACTTTCAAGAAGCAGCCAATAGTAATACTTTAAATATTTCAGGAACACCAACTTCAAGTGCTTCAGGGACCTACAATTATGATATAGTTGTATCAGAGGCATCAACTACTAACTCAATTACCCTTTCTGGAACAATTACAGTTGCTAGCTCAGTAACTTCTAACTCAGGAAACATCTATTTTGAAAATGGAACTTGTAAATGTCCAAATGCAACAGTTGGAGAGACCGCTGATATTAATGGAGTTACTTATACTGTAGTTGATAACTCATCAATTTCAGTGCAAATAGCTAATGGTAATGTGAATTTGTGTACTACTCTAGTTACCAGTATGGCTGATCTTTTTCAAGATAATACCTCATTTAATTTGGATATAGGCTTTTGGGATGTTTCTAGAGTAACTAATATGTCATATATGTTTTTCAATGCATCTTCTTTTAATCAAAACATTAGTAATTGGAACATTTCAAATGCTGGTTACATTGATAATTTATTTAATGGGGCAACTGCATTTAATCAAGATATTGGAGGGTGGAATACATCTAATGTAATTGGAATGTCAGGGGTTTTTGATTCTGCTGAGAATTTTAACCAAGATATCAGTAATTGGAATACTTCCTCTGTCAACAATATGGAAAGTTTATTTTTTGGTGCATTTTTATTTAATCAAGATATCAGCGGCTGGGATGTTACTGGTGTTACAGATATGTCTAATATGTTCAGAGCAGCTCGAGCATTTAATCAAAACATAGGAAACTGGGATACTTCAAATGTTACTGATATGACAGAAATGTTTAGAAATGCTGATGAATTTAATCAGAATATTAACGCTTGGAATGTATCTGCTGTAACTAATATGAGTGGAATGTTTAGAGGTACTACCGTATTTAATCAAGACATAAGCAATTGGGATACGTCATCTGTTACTGATATGAGCAATATGTTTAATACAGCAACATCATTTAAACAAGACATAGGAGGCTGGGATACATCTAATGTAACTAATATGGGTAGTATGTTTGTCTCAACAAATTCAACTCCAAATATTGGTGGTTGGGACGTGTCAAGTGTAACAGAAATGGGAGGGATGTTTTACAACGCAAACTTTTTAAATGATGATATAAGTTCCTGGGATACATCTAATGTAACTAATATGGAAAGTATGTTTAGAGACGCTGGAGCATTTAATCAAAATATTGGTAATTGGGATACTTCTGCTGTTACAGATATGGGTCGTATGTTTCGAGGAGCTCCAAATTTTAATCAAGATTTAAAAGGATGGTGTGTGAATAATATTTTATCTGAACCTGAGCTTTTCACAAATGAAACCTCAGCCCTTACAGAAGCCAACAAACCGCTATGGGGTAAAGAGTTTAAAGTAGCACTAACGACTGGCTCTAATTCACAAACAGCAACAGCAACTAATGCTATTACAGATATAGTATATACATCAACACCTATTTGTACAGGCTCTATATCTGCTTCTGCTTCAGGTTTACCTTCAGGTGTAAGTATGGCATTTGCTAATAATGTTGCTACCATATCAGGAAGTACTAACGCAACAGGTACATTTGCTTATGCCCTAACTTTTACGGGAGCTTCAACTTCACAAGCAGTAACAGGGACGATAACGGTCAATGCAGCTACAACTGCTGACACCACACCTCCTGTGATTTCATTATTAGGTTCTTCTACGATTAACCTAACTGTTGGAGATACTTTCACAGACCCTGGAGTTACAGCCAACGATGATGTTGATGGAGATGTTACACTTTCAATAACAGCTAGCGGAATTGTTGATACAACAACAGCAGGTACATATGTAATTACCTATTCTGTAACAGATACTGCAGGAAATACAACTACGGTAGATAGAACAATTAATGTAATAGCAGTAGCTTCATCAATCTATTTTGAGAATGGAAAGTGTAAATGTCCTAACGCAACAGCGGGAGATACTGCAGAAATAAGTGGAGCAACTTATACTGCAGTTGATAATTCAACGATAGCAGGAGAGATTGCTAATGGGAATGGAAATTTGTGTACGACATTGGTTACTGATATGAATTATCTTTTATTTAATACGTCTTTTGACGAAGATATAAGTTTTTGGGACACCTCTAATGTGACTAATATGGAAGCAATGTTTAGAGGTGCATCTTTTAATGGAAACATAAGTAATTGGGACACCTCTAGCGTAACTAATATGAGCAATATGTTTTGGTTAAATATTACTTTTAATCAAAATGTGAGTAGTTGGAATACTTCTAATGTGACAAATATGAATTTTATGTTCTCACAAGCAACAGCATTTAATCAAGACATTGGTAGTTGGGATGTTTCTAACGTAACTAATGCCACAGCGATGTTAAGTGGTGCAACAGCCTTTAATCAAGATTTAAGTGGATGGAATATTTCTAATTGGACTTCTTTAAATGGCTTGTTTGATGGAGCAACATCATTTAATCAAGATATTAGTAGCTGGGATACTTCCAATATTACGGATATGTTCAATACGTTTAACGCTGCCTCATCATTTAATCAAGATATAGGAGGTTGGAATACTTCTAGTGTGACTAGAATGAAAGGTATGTTTAAAGATGCCTCATCATTTAATCAAGATATAGGAGGTTGGAATACTTCTAATGTGACAGATATGTCCTTTATGTTTGACGGAAATAGCGCATTCAATCAAGATTTAAAAGGATGGTGTGTTACTAATTTTTTATCCGAGCCAAGCAATTTTGCAACCAATTCAGCTCTAACAGATGCAAACAAACCTATCTGGGGAACTTGTCCTAGTGACTAATTAGAGCTACTATGGTATAATTAGTTGGACACCAACAACCGCAGGAACCTATTACTATCAATGTTCAGCACACAACGGGATGTATGGAACAATTACAGTTCGATAAAAACGGTTTACCCTATTCTTTCTTTTATTAATGATCAATTAATGTTCCATAGAATAAGGGTAGTAAAAAAGTCAATTCAAGAGTATTGTTTTTAGCTTCTTTTAGAAGTTTTATCATATTAAATTCTTTCTAGCCCTTAAAATACGGCAACCAATAAATTTAAGAGAATAACCCAAGTGGTTCTATCCAATTTTTTCATACCCACAAAAACCATAATTCTCTTTTGATTTGATAGGACTCAAAATAAAATTCGTATTTTAAACATTAATAATCATAAATCAATTAAAATGAAAATCAAAACTATTTTTAAAATCAATATGGGGCTGCTTTTTTTACAGGTTTTACCCTTACTTATTTCTTTGTTTTCCCCAGAATTTAAAATGATGTTAATGTCAGACGGTTTCGGGGAGTCTGCCTCTCAGGATGCGGTCGTAATGTTTGAACAATTTGCCTTAGTATTGGGATTGATCGTAATTGGAATAATTGCCTTCCTTTATGGAGCATTATCTTTCAACGATCTTGATACTCTAAAAAGAGTATCTTTTTTGTTTTTTGCTTTATCTGGTTTTTTTGCTCTACCCGATCTGATAAATGTGTTTACAGGTCAGCCAACAGCTCCTGCACCAGTAATCTTTATGGGATTGGTGTGTTTAGGGTTATTTTATTACGGATCTAAAAAAGGAACCATTTAAAAAACACAAAAAAATGACCAAAAAAACACTTTTTTGGTCTAAAATGACTAAAAATAGATCAAAATAGGCCTAAAAACGCTAAAATAAGCTTTGTGAATAAGGCTGTTAAAAAGTTAAGAATATAAGTTTGATTAATGACCAGACTGAATAATTTAAGGTCTTTTTCAAATTAATAATAACGACCATAGTTCAGCTGTGGCGGTTATATTTTTTTCTCGATGTTAATATTAGGAGATAAGTAAAAAAAATAGTAATTTTTAGAAAAAATGAAATTTTTAGAAAAATACTATCCTGTTCTTCTTGCGTTTTTTAGTTTTTTATACTCAGTATATTTATGGTTTTCTGGGAACGAGCTTGAAGGGATTTATGTGGGCTTGTGGCCGGTTACAATTTTAGCTTTTGCCTTTGTAATAAGACAAAGAAGGAATGATGATAAAAACTCAGGACTATGAATAAAAATCAAATAATGTTTATCGTTGGCTCAATAATTTTTGTCATTTACGTTTATTTTTATTTTAAAATAATCCTAAGACAACATAGGGGCAAGCGTGAAGATAACCTCAAACTCCATGATTCAAACGATTTTGACGGAATGGGTAATCAAGGAAGAATTCCAGACAAGAAACCGAAAAACAGAGCGATGTAAGCTTGATTGATTCGACATCAGGCTCTTTTGTAAGCATACAAATTCATTTAAAAACCATAGTTGCAAATTGCAACTATGGTTTTTATTTTGTAATTTTAAATAATAAACTATAATTAAAAAAATGAAACACACGCTCTTATTATTATTCACATTTGTGGTAACGGAATTGACCGCACAAAAAAATTTAAATGGTAAAATTTATGACAAGCATCCAACCATAGAAATCGTAAACAAGTTTACGGAAGCTTATGTTTCGGGGGATGTTGCTACCATCGAAAGCTTGGTTACCGATGATTTTATCATGTACAATACAATGAACAACAACCCCAATTACAAAGGTGGGGATGTATCCAACTTAATAGGGCAAACCAATTTTATTAAAAACAACATGGTTGGGGTAACTCTCAAAGACCGGGTAGCAGCCTATTCAGATGCTCTTGAGTTCAAAAATGGAGCAATTTATGTATACACCTACCAGATGTTTACCGCTTACGATAAAAGCAACGGATTCAAAATTAAAACTCCCAGAAACAGCACTTTTATTTTCGATAAAACCAATAAAAAAATAAGACGCCTATTGTGGGCAGACAACACTGCAGCTTGGGATAAGTGGAGATTATCAAATCAAACCATCAAGAATGGAACCATATACAAAGACCATCCTTTGATTGTAAAGGTAAGAAAGGTTTATTACAATCTTGTAAATGAAAATGTAGAGGAAACCTTTAAAGACTTTAATCCTAATGCCAGAATTTACGACAGTAATTTAACCGACAAAAAATATATTAGTCTGGAGGAGCAAAAAGAAAACGTGGCCAATGTTTTGAAAACTTTTGAGATGATTTCAATAGACGAAGTCGGTTATCCCGACTATTTAGATTATGAAGGTAATGGAGGAGTTGCACTTTCTTGGTGGGAATTTACTTTAAAAAATAGAAAAACAGGAGATATCAAGAAATTAAGTGTTCACAGTCAAATGTGGTTCAACGAAAAAGGGATGATTGGAAGGGAAGACGTCTATTACAACGCAAACCTTTTACAATAAACAGCTAAAAAATGCCTCCGCATATAGGAGGCATTTTTGATTGTTAAAACAAAAATTAAAAAAATCTATTAAATGAAAAAATTATTATTTGCAATTGTTTTACTTACAACCATGTATTCTTTTGGTCAATCAACAACCATGTTGGCAATGCTTTTAGAGGACGGAAAAGAAGAAAGTTATCTTAAGATGGAAGAGAATTGGAAAAAAGTCAATGAAGCTTTTGTAGCCAATGGGTCCATTACCCAATGGTCGGTTTGGAAAAGAACTCCGAGAGAAGGAGATGAAAATTGGGCTCAATATTATGTTTTGATCCGAAGAAATGCAAAACAAGATCAATTACAAAATGATAACTGGAAAGAAGTAGCCTACAACGCCTTCAAAGGGAAAAGTAAAAAAACAGTTGACAAAATGTTATCCTCAGAAGGAATCATAAAAGAAATAAGAAGCAGAACCTATAAATTAGTCGCATCTACAGGATGGAGAGGTCTGGAATGGGAAATTGGCGATAAAGCTTATTTCCATTACATGACTCAAAAAAACGATGATTTTGTTGCTTATGAGAATGCGGTTTGGAAACCCATTGCTCAACAAAGAATCTTAGATGGATATCTAAAATACTGGGGAATTAGTGAACTTGTCGATTCTAATGACGTAACAAAAGCTCTTGAATCAAAAGCAACTCATGTAGCTTTTAACTTTCCTGCCAAGAAAAAAAATGAAACTCAATGGAAAGAACCTGAAGGATTTTTGAATCAAAAAGCATGGGAAGGACTTTTAGAGTCTAGAGAGATGTTGGATGCTGAAGAGCTTACCCTAGTCTATTCCACGTTCTAAGATTTTAGTGTTAAAAATTATTCCAAAAGCCTTTAAAATCATAGGAGTTACTTTTTTAGGGATTATATCCTTACTTTTTTAAACGCATATATTTTTTCGGTCAAGTCAAGTAAAAAAAGCTCAAAATTAGTTGCAGAATTGGGGAAAGACGCCCTCTATAATACGGCCATGGATTGAGCTACAAATGAGAGCAAACTTTTATTTTAACGAAAAGTAAGGAGTTTATTTCTTTTTAAGTTTTACGGTGAAGTGTCGCATAATCGGAGCCTCCCAATCAATCTCATAACCCCTTTTAGCCTCTTTACGGGTATCGTAAATGTTTTTGAGTGCGACGGCAACATATTCCATTTGCGAAAGGGTATAAGTTCTTCGAGGGATGGCTAAACGAACCATTTCTAATTTTGGAAATCGATTTTCTCGAGTTTTGGGATCCCGATCAGCCAACAGGGGTCCAATTTCAACTCCCCTAATTCCGGCAACAATGTAGAGTTCAATAGCCAAGGACTGTGCCCTGTATTCTTCTTTTGGAATATCGGGTACAAACTTGGCAGCATCAATATAAATTGCGTGTCCCCCAAAAGGTTTAAGCACGGGTACTTTAAACTCATCAAGGCGACGACCCAAGTAATTTATTTGTTGAATTCTACTTTCGAGATATTCAAAGGTAGTACCCTCGATAAGACCCTGAGCCAAAGCCCCCATATCCCTGCCCGACATTCCGCCATAGGTTACAAAACCCTCGTACATGATCGCAAAAGTTGAACAGTTTTTGTACAGTTCAGAATCGTTCATAGCAATGAACCCTCCCATATTTACAATACCATCTTTTTTTGCACTCATGGTCATCCCATCTGCTAAAGAAAACATCTCTTTTACAATTTGTTTGATTTTGTGGTCTGCAAATTCTTTTTCTCGAATTTTGATGAAGTAGGCATTTTCGGCAAAGCGGGCTCCATCAATAAAAAAACCCACTCCATACTGGTCACAGAGCTTACGAATAGCGCGCATGTTTTCTATAGATACTGGTTGTCCTCCAGCAGAATTGCAGGTAACGGTTAAAAGTACAAATGGGATTTTTCCCGGATGCTTTTGTAATGTTTTATCAAGTTTTTGTAGATCAATATTCCCCTTAAAAGGATAATTATCCTTGATATCAAAAGCCTCTTTTACAGTACAATCAACAGCAGTTGCATTCCTGTATTCGATATGACCTTTTGTAGTATCAAAATGGCTGTTTCCTGGAATTAAATCTTCCTTGTTTACCAATGCAGAGAACAAAACATTTTCTGCGGCTCTGCCCTGATGTGTTGGAATAAAATGTTTAAATCCCGTTAAGGATTTTACCGTTTTTTCGAGTTTAAAAAAAG
>Ga0209406_1003531_pt1 | contig 9843 bp, 8 predicted proteins | sample COGITO_mtgs_1204_FD_184808 | JGI IMG/M metagenome (GOLD analysis project Ga0209406, IMG submission 184808) | Pelagic marine microbial communities from North Sea - COGITO_mtgs_120426 (SPAdes) (version 2) | ecosystem: Environmental > Aquatic > Marine > Epipelagic ...
CTATTCCAGTTTTGGTGTGGAACCGTTGAGGTCGTTGTATTGATAATGGCCGGTTTGTAAGATTCTAGTATCGCATTTACGGCAGCTTCGTTGTAGGCTTCTGAGGGGATGAATGCGGAGAGGAATGTCTTCTCAACCTCGAAACTGTCGAAGGGAAGTTCGCTTAATTCGGCCTCTAAAATTTCAGGAAATTGGCTGTCGGAAAATTCAAGTCTGAGGTGTACGTAGTCCAAGGAAATAATTTTAGCCAAGGTATTAAAGATACCTGTGCCCCTGGTCAGGAATTTGTTTCCGCCAATGGGCAGGATCGGAAAAGCGCTGGGAGGTTCTGTGTATCTTTCTTTAGATTTTTGAATGCGCTAAATATGAAGCAAAAGAAAAGGAGTGAGCAGTCATTGAATACTTCCGAGGAAGGGCTGAATTCGTTTAGTACTCACTCCCAAATTTTATCGTTTCAAGCGGTAACCGGGTATGCCTGATATATGTATACATGCATTTTACTCTTCCAGTCAGATTGGATCATGCGCCCCGCCTCCATGCATCCTCTTGATCCGGAATTTTGATCGACAAAATGGGCGAGGATTTCATCGGCTTGAGACTGCGAGTCGATTTCCCAGGATGTTAAACACGCATAGTGGTTAGCAAGTCGATCTCGAGTAGGCTGGTCGATCATTCCGATTTTCCAAATAGAATAATCTGGCCGCGACATGGCTTCGATTCTTGTCTTAATCTGATTTTTGATTTCCTCAATTTTCATAGCGCATAGAGTCAATTTAACGTGTGTACGTCAAGTGTGAATTTTTGTTCCATTTGCCACGCCGGATTGGGGCCGTCATGCACAGATCGAAATTAGTTGATTTGAATATGCGCTGAACTTAGGATGAGAAAAAAAAGTGGTCAGATTATAAGAAAAAGTGCTTGGGTCGCCAGCGGTGAGCGAGAATTCGGACGTGTTACCATTTTGTCTCTAAGGTTGTTGTGCGTTTACTTGAGCTGAATTTCCAACAATTGATAAGCTCAGCTGCGCACTTATTGATTCTGCGGTTATTCGACCAATTTCAGTTTTTAGGCGTTGAATTCTTTCGTGTAATCATCGTATCTGTGCACAGATTGAAGCCTGACTCGCTTCGCTCATTGGACCTTTTTCATTTCCAACTTCGCCGGAGCAAGCTCGGTTCTAGGGTTAGGATTATTTCATGATCCTGTCTTGCCGAGAATTGGATGAAGCCTGATTCGCCTCGCTCATTGGACCTTTTTCATTTCCGACTTCGCCGGAGCAAGCTCGGTTTTCGGGTTATTTCATGATCCTGTCTTGTCCGAGAAGTGGATGGAGCCTAATTCGCTTCGCTCATTGGCCATTTTTCATTTCCGACTTCGCTGGAGCAAGCTCCGCTCGTAGAAATGAAAAAAGCCCTGTCGCTTTTGCGACAAGGCTTTATCATCTAGTGACCCCGACAGGATTCAAACCTGTAACCCTCAGAGCCGAAATCTGATATTCTATTCAGTTGAACTACGGGGCCAATAAGGTGGTCCCGCGGTGAAACTAAATCTCAAATCTATTCAGTTGAACTACGGGGCCAAAGAATGCAGACCCGCAGTTCAACTAAATCTTCACAAATGAAGTTGAACTACGGGGCCAATTCGGCTGCAAATATAATTTTCCATCAAACGATTATGAAGGTTTTTTCGGGCGGATGTGCTTGCGGCCTCTTTCTACGATTCCGGGACTCGAAATGCGGCTATTTTATATTGAAGGTGATGTGTGACTAGGATTATTCCATGATCCTTTCTTATCCGAGGAGTGGATAAAGCCCAATTCGCTTCACTCACCGGACGTTTTCCATTTCTGACTTTGCTGGAGCAAGCTCGGCTCGTAGAAATGAAAAAAGCCCCGTCGCATTGCGACAAGGCTTTATCATCTAGTGACCTCGGCAGGATTCGAACCTGCAACCTCTTGATTCGTAGTCAAGGACTCTATCCAGTTAAGCTACGAGGCCAATTCGGGCGGCAAAGATAACTGAATAACTCACTTTAAAAAGGCATGATTTCGGTCGATTCTTCAAAACGCTTTCTAATATTTGTGTGACACATATATATAGGTATGCCCGCTAACAAATTTGCACTTCTCAGATATCGAATAATTGATCGCTCTATTCGCAATAGAGGAAGTAAAGCCTATCCATCAAAAGAAGACCTTAGATATGCTTGTGAAGAAGCGCTTTATGGCAGCGATGGTGAGCATATATCCATGTCCACCATCGACAAGGATATTTGGGCCATGCGCAACGAAGGTGAGCTTGGATACTACGCCCCGATTAAGTTTAGCAAGGACCATGGTGGGTATTTTTACGAGGATCCGGAATACACCATCGCAGAGCTTCCATTAAACGAAGATGATTTAAGCGCCATTCGCGCAGCAGCAGAGACGCTCTTTCAATTTCGTGAAATACCTCTATTCAAGCAATTCGATTCGGCCATTGAGAAAATATTGGATCGAATGAAGATTTCGGCAGGAGATGTAGAAAAAAAGGAAAACGAGGTAATCCAGTTTGAAAAACTCGGGTCATATAAGGGAAGTGAGTTTTTGAGCAATCTGTTCGACGCATGCACACATAAGAAGGTAACTTCAATAACGTACCAAAAGTTTCAAACAGAGGAGGTGAAGAGCTACACGTTTCACCCATATATATTAAAGGAATATCGCAGTCGATGGTATGTGATTGGATACGATATCAATACTCAAACGCACAAGACTTTTGCGCTTGATCGAATAAAGAAGGTTGTCGTGGGTGAGCATAAATTTGTGGTGGATGCAGCGTTTGACTCAAAGTCATTCTTTGAATATGCGCTTGGAATCACTGTAACAAATGATCAACCTCAGGAAATTGTTCTCGAATTTCAACCAAATCTGGCTCCTTATGTTCAATCTCAACCAATTCATCACAGTCAAAAAATTATTGAACAGTCAAATTCGTATTCCAGAGTGTCAATAAAAGTAATCGTCACTGTAGAGTTGATTACGACAATTCTGGGTTTCGGAGATGGGGTTAAAGTAGTGTCTCCTAGCGCGTTGAAGGAGCAAGTGAAGCGAACGCTGAATTCCTGCATCTCGCAGTACTAAATTCTCATCCTATTTCATTGATCTAAACTTTGAGTATAGATAGGTCTATCTATTCGCTTGACAGTCAGGTTTGTTATCAGAATGCGCAGGTCCCTTAAATCGAACCAGACCAGAATTGACGCGGATTCCAAGCATTTTTGCTAATGTGGATTACCAAGTAAAACATTTCAGATAATCAAGGGGTAAATCGTTTTTTTATTACTTTTTTTTAGTCAATATTTGCTCCTTCAAACAAGGCACTGTTGGTAAGTTGCTGAAACGTTTGAATAACCCTAAAATTGAAGTTGACGTGTACATCTTGTATGTGTGCGTCTAATACCGCATTAAATGAGTAAAAACCACGAAGAAGTCTGGAGCCGATGCCTTGAAATCATCCGTGATAACGTAAGTCTACAAAGCTTTAAAACTTGGTTTGATCCAATAAAGCCAATTAAGGTTTCTGATGATACGTTAACGATTCAGGTGCCAAGCCAGTTTTTCTACGAATGGTTGGAGGAACACTATATCAGCCTTCTAAAGAAAACAGTCAAGAAAGAACTAGGGCCTGAAGGACGGTTGGAGTATAGCATCGTTATGGAGAATAACCACACAACGTCGAAACCTTATACTGTTCGCATACCAACATCGAATATTAGTACTGTGAAGAACCCGTCGGTTAGTATGCCAATCGACATTGGGAGTAAGACCATTCGAAACCCATTCATTATTCCTGGGCTTAAGAAGGTTGTCGTTGACTCGCAGCTAAACCCGAATTATTCCTTTGAAAATTTTGTGGAAGGAGATTGCAACCGATTGGCAAGATCTGCTGGTTTTGCTGTTGCGCAAAAACCAGGTGGAACGTCATTCAATCCACTTCTTATATATGGAAATGTAGGTCTTGGTAAAACACACCTTTCGCATGCCATCGGAATTGAGATAAAGAAGAACCATCCAAACAAGACAGTACTTTACGTTTCATCTGAAAAATTCACCCATCAGTTTATTGATGCGGTTCGAAACAACAACACCAACGACTTTGTACACTTCTATCAAATGATCGATGTATTGATCATTGACGACGTGCAGTTTATGGCAGGAAAAGAAAAGACACAAGATGTCTTCTTTACGGTATTCAACCACCTCCACCAAACAGGCAAGCAAATCGTATTGACAAGTGATAAACCACCTGTAGAAATGCAGGGAATGGAGCAGCGTCTGTTAAGCAGATTCAAATGGGGCTTAAGTGCAGATCTTCAGATTCCTGGACTTGAAGCTCGAATTGCCATCCTAGAAAAGAAGATGTACATAGAGGGAATCGAGTTGCCAAAAGAGGTGATCGAATACCTAGCATACAGCATTACCACCAACATTAGAGAACTTGAAGGAGCTTTAATATCTCTTATTGCTCAAGCTTCGCTGAATAAGAAGGCAATTACGCTTGATTTGGCCAAGCAGATGATCGACAAGTTTGTTCGAAATACCGCGAGAGAAGTTTCCATCGACTACATTCAAAAAGTAGTTTGTGACTATTTCGATCTTCCTATAGAGCTTATGAAGTCGAAAACGAGAAAGCGTGAAGTGGTGCAGGCCCGTCAGATAGCTATGTACTTTGCTAAGCAGCTTACAAAAGCTTCATTGGCAAGTATTGGCGCACATTGTGGAGGTAAAGACCACGCAACTGTCCTTCATGCTTGCAAGACGGTCAACAATCTTATGGAAACCGATAAGCGATTCAGAAGCTATATCAGCGACCTAGAGAAAAAGATGGCAATCCAATAGCATATATCAACTACAAAATTTGCCCATCAATTCACTTTGCTGGGCTTTTTTTTGACCTGAAATGAAGCCAAAAAGAATCCTGTTTGTATGTCTCGGAAACATCTGTCGTTCGCCAATGGCCGAGGGTGTTTTTCGTGATAAAGCGCAAGAATTAGGATTGGACATTGAGTTCGATTCATGTGGCACTGGAGATTGGCATGTAGGCGATGAACCTGACAGAAGGGCGCAGGAGTGTATGAAAAGGCATGGAAGTGATATCAGCGATCTGAGGGGCAGGCAATTTGGTCCCAGTGACTTTGAGTCTTTCGATCTCATTTTTACCATGGATGAGTCTAATCATGAAAATGTGATGAAGCTGGATACAAACAATGTGTATTCATCAAAGGTTAAAATGCTCTTAAATGAGGTGAATCACGGATCAAATGATTCCGTGCCCGATCCGTATTTTGGTGGCGATCAGGGATTCGACGCTGTCCATGCAATGATTTCAGTGGCAGCTGACAACGTTTTGAAACGTATACGCCATGAGTAAAGGACAATTGGTACTAATCCCAAGTGCTCTCAGCGCTAATAAGCCGAGACAATATTTGCCGGAGCGTAGCTTGGAGTGGATTTTTGATTTGACACATTTCATTGCCGAACGATCGAAGACAGCACGTCAATTTTTGAAAAGCCTGGACTTTCCTAAGCCCATGAGCGAAATTCATGTAGTTGAGTTACACAAACATCAAGAGGAAGACTACAATGAGCTGCTTCAACCATGTTTAGAGGGGATTAACGTCGGCCTCCTTTCAGAGGCAGGTGTTCCAGGTGTTGCAGACCCGGGTGGTGGAGTAGTGCGAGCTGCACATGATTTGGGAATTGATGTTGTTCCTCTAATTGGCCCATCATCGCTGTTGCTTGCCTTGATGGCCTCAGGAATGAATGGTCAAAAGTTCACCTTTCACGGGTATTTGCCGAAGGATGATAAATCCTTGCACAAGGCGCTCACTCAAATGGAGGGGGAATCGAGAAGAGAGAACACAACGCACATGTTTATCGAAACGCCCTTTCGCAATCAAAAACTACATGCTACTCTTTTGAAAGTTCTATCCTCTGATACACGCTTGTCTGTTTCCGTTGAATTAACCTCAAATAACGAGGTGAATCGAAGTAAATCGATTCAAGAATGGAAAAAAATAAAAATAAATCTCGACAAGAAACCCACGGTATTCCTCATTTATTCGGGTGAAAAGGTGAAATAATTTCACAACGTAAATAGATTACATCGCTGGCGTTGAGTTTTGATCTCAGAAACAATTAAACATCTGAAATCATGAGCGCTAACGAATTAAACATCTTTCTAAATTCATTTCATAGACCGGCTAATTATACAGATTCAGCGTGGCGTCAACTGCTAGATCAAAGCAGGGAGGTATGGAATCTCTTTCTTAGCGGAGAAGAATGGAAGGAGAAGCTTGATATTACGTGCAAGGAAGCATATTTAATGCTGGTTGATAAGAATGGAGAGCTCATTATTAAGGATGATACCCTTCTTAACTATGTGCAAAATCAACATGTTACCTCATGGAAGAAGCGCCTTGAAGAAATCGCGTACAAAGCCATTCGAGATAAGAGATATCATATCGCCGAACGATACTTTGGTAAGTTGATAAAGCTCGATGCCTCCAATGCGATGCATTATTATCGCCGTGCACTTATGCGATTGCAAGTCCTCAAGAATAAAGACGCCTTTAATGATCTGAACCAAGCAATTCGCATCAACCCGAACGTTGCGGTATTCTATTTGAAACGTGCCGCTGCATACCGATTGTTGGATGTGGATCACAAGGCAATGGCTGACCTAAATAGTGCCATACGGTTAAACCCCAGCAGCGATGAGGCTTATTCAACAAGAGGTAAGTTTCGCATGTCCCTTGGCGATCGAGCAGGGGGAAGGCTTGATATGTTGAGGGCGGAGGAAATTATCTCAAGAAACAGTGGTTCTGATTCCAACTCAATGAATCTTGCTGCCTAATGTGCTTCTACTAATCTAAGAGAGTCATACCCAAGCATCCAAAGCGACATTGATAAACACCGCGATTGTTACATAACTATGCACCAAGAGATGCTTATTGTTTCGAAAAAGGTCAACCAATGGTTGGCCTTTTTTTATGCCCTAGATTCGCGTGCAAGTTCCAATCCGTGCTGTTTAATAGCCCTTTATTCATAATCTACTTTTTGCCGGTGTTTTTGCTGGCTTATTTGCTCTGCCCCAGCAAATGGAAAAATGCGCTTGCTCTCCTTGGAAGCTTTTTGTTTTACTTCTGGGGTGCTCCTGTATTTGCATTGATACTCCTCGTGAGTGGTACACTCGACTTTTTCATTTCAAAGCACTTGAATGGCGACCATGCTAAACAATGGCTTTGGGTTTCTGTGGCATACAATATTGCGACTCTCTTTGTATTTAAGTACTTCAATTTCTTTTTGGAAAATGTCCGAGTTGTAACGGAAGGGATGGGGCTCGGTTTTCCCGAGTACATGAATGTAGCGCTACCAATCGGCATCTCATTTTTCACCTTTCAGAAGATCAGCTACTTGGTGGATGTGTATCGCCGAGACTCATCCCAAGCAAATAGCCTTATAGACTACCTACTCTTCGTTTTCTTATTTCCACAATTGATTGCTGGCCCTATTGTGCGCTACAAAGAAATTGCGGATCAAATCAAAGAACGGTTCATTGAAGATGGCTGGGGGAATCGATTTGACGGCATCCTTCGTTTTGTTTTAGGCTTGTCAAAGAAGGTTCTTATTGCCGATGCTCTTGCGCCCATCGCAGATGGAGCATTCTCAGGTGGAGATATTGGAATGGTCGATGCTTGGCTCGGACTTGTGGCGTACACACTTCAGATCTATTTTGACTTCAGCGGCTATTCCGACATGGCGATTGGGTTGGGCAAAATGATGGGTTTTCGATTTCCTGAGAACTTTAATTGGCCCTATGTGGCGAAAGGTTTTCAAGAATTTTGGAGACGCTGGCACATCACGCTCAGCAATTTCATGCGCGACTATCTATATATTCCACTAGGCGGAAATCAAGGGTCGACCTCCAGAACGATTACCAACCTATGGATGGTGTTTTTGCTTTCAGGCTTGTGGCATGGCGCCAGTTGGACGTTTGTCATATGGGGCGCATGGCACGGCTTATTCCTTTCTGTTGATCGACTTACGAATGTCTTCAAACGAATGCCACCGATCGGCTCGGTAGGTCTTACGTTCGTGCTTGTCATGTTTGGATGGGTCTGGTTTCGGGCAGATACAGCCGCCGTAGCCTTAGATTATTTCGCCAACATGCTTGGGGGCAGTTCAACCCTAGAACCAGCATTTCAGACAACGACCAAACAGGTGTTCTTGATTATTACTGCGGCTGGGTTTTCATTTATTCCTGTTCGATTCCACTCTTGGTTTACGGGTCTTGTTTTATCAAAAAACAATTGGGTTGACCTCGTCAAACTCTTGATCGCATTTATTCTTGTCGTCCTTTGTCTAGGGCAAATGGCATTAAGTAAAGGTCAACCATTCATTTACTTCAGATTTTAATCCAAATGCGCGCACCATTGCTACATTTGATTTAATAATTCAAAGCGCATGTCAGAAGGTAAAAACATCATTTTTTCGTTACAAGGAGTTAGTAAAGTATATCCACCGAGCAAGACGGTCTTAAAGGATATTTATCTCAGCTTTTACTATGGTGCCAAAATTGGCATTATCGGTCTCAACGGCTCTGGAAAATCTTCCTTGCTTAAGATCATCGCTGGAGTTGAAAAGGACTTTATCGGCGACTTAAGTTTTACTCAAGGTTTCTCCGTTGGTTATTTGGAGCAAGATCCTCAATTGGACGATTCTAAAACGGTCATCGAGGTAGTTCGTGAAGGTGCAGGTGAGGTCACAGCGCTGCTTGAAGAATACGAGAAGATCAACAACGACTTTGGTTTACCGGAAGTCTACGAGGATGCAGATAAGATGGAGAAGCTCATGGCCCGACAAGGCGAACTTCAAGATAAGATTGATGCTGTTGGAGCTTGGGAATTGGATACGAAACTAGAGCGGTCAATGGATGCGTTGCGCACGCCTGAAGGAGACACGCCAATAAAGAACTTAAGTGGAGGTGAGCGCCGTCGTGTGGCACTTTGCCGATTGTTGATTCAACAACCTGACATCTTGCTATTAGATGAGCCTACCAACCACCTCGATGCAGAATCAGTGGAGTGGTTGGAGCGACACTTGCAAGAATATGCAGGAACGGTAATCGCGATTACACACGATAGATACTTCCTCGACAATGTTGCTGGTTGGATTCTCGAACTGGATCGTGGAGAAGGTATTCCGTGGAAAGGAAACTACAGTTCGTGGTTAGATCAGAAGTCGAAGCGTTTGGCACAGGAGGATAAGCAAGCTGGAAAGCGGCAAAAAACCCTCGAGCGTGAGCTAGAATGGGTGCGGATGAATCCAAAAGGACGCCAAGCAAAGAGCAAAGCTCGATTGAGCAATTACAATAAGATGCTCTCTGAAGAGCAGAAATCGAAAGAAGATAAGTTGGAATTGTACATCCCGCCAGGACCACGCTTGGGTAACAATGTGATCGAAGCAATTGATGTCAGTAAGGCATTTGGAGATAAGCTGTTGTATGAAAACCTGAATTTCAATTTACCTCCAGCAGGAATTGTCGGAATTATTGGTCCTAATGGTGCCGGTAAGACCACGCTGTTTAGAATGATCATGGAACAGGAGACTGCGGATCAAGGAGAATTCAAGGTGGGTGAAACTGTCAAGGTCGCATACGTAGATCAGGCACATGAAGATGTCGATGTTGAAAAAACCATCTACGAAGTAATAAGTGGAGGAAACGATTTAATAGACGTTGGCGGACGTGAAATCAATGCGCGAGCATATGTGAGCAAGTTCAACTTCGGAGGAAGCGATCA
>Ga0209406_1003540_pt1 | contig 9824 bp, 7 predicted proteins | sample COGITO_mtgs_1204_FD_184808 | JGI IMG/M metagenome (GOLD analysis project Ga0209406, IMG submission 184808) | Pelagic marine microbial communities from North Sea - COGITO_mtgs_120426 (SPAdes) (version 2) | ecosystem: Environmental > Aquatic > Marine > Epipelagic ...
CATTTTAAAATGATGAGGTTTTTTTATGGGCATATCTTTGACTAACCCAAACAATCTTTGTTTTAAATTTTATTAAAAACCATTATTTAATAGTAACTCCTAATCTTAATTCATTAGTTTTTTTTTAACCCACTAAGAATCACAAAAAATATTTAAACACAATAGACTACAATATATTTTTCAAAAAAATGGATTATTATTAGATTATAATTGACGACACAGGCTATATATTGAAGTAATAATTCTTAAAATTACTGCACAAAATAGCTATAAAAACATCCAGAAAAAGGCCTCATAAAATACTTTTAAGAAGAGTTTTATAAAAGAAATCGCACCTATTAATAGTTCAAAAAAAATGCCAACACAATTTCTTCTTTAAATAACCCAAAATTGTCAATAATTAAGTATCATTTAAGGTATTACAACGCGACTTTTACTCCATCAGTGCGCAATTTGTATTGTATACTTATGTGATACAAATTACATGTGGACGTAATTTTGTCTAAAAAGAAGAGAAAAGCAAAAAAACCTCATATTACTATGAGGTTTTTAATTCTTTATTTTATGAACTTGAATTACACCATCATTTCTGCTGCAATATTTTTATATGTACCGTTTTCTAACAATTCTCTAATTGCTGAAAAAGCAGTAATAGTTTCGTCTATATCTTCTTGTGTATGTGTAGTAGTAGGTATTAATCTTAAAATGATTAATCCTTTAGGTATTACAGGATACACAACAATAGAACAAAAGATTCCGTGGTTTTCACGTAAATCATTTACCATTGCCATTGCTTCTGGAATATCTCCCTTTAAAAACACTGGCGTAATACATGTTTGTGTAGTTCCTAAATCGAAACCAGCATCACGTAAACCAGATTGCAAAGCATTCGTATTTCTCCATAAAGTTTCTTTTAACTCTGGCATTGTACGCAACATATCTAAACGTTTTAATGCTCCTTTTACCATTGCCATTGGCAATGATTTTGCAAACATTTGAGAACGCATATTGTATTGTAAATACTGTATTACTTCTTTATTTCCTGCAAAGAAAGCACCAATACCTGCCATAGATTTTGCAAACGTTGCAAAGTAAACATCTATATCATCTTGCACCCCTTGCTCTACTCCTGTTCCTTTTCCGTCTTTTCCAAGAGTTCCAAATCCATGAGCATCATCAACTAAAAGTCTAAAGTTATATTCTTTTTTAAAAGCAACAATCTCTTTTAAACGACCTTGTTCACCACGCATTCCAAAAACTCCTTCAGAAATCACTAAAATTCCTCCGCCTGTTTTTTCAGCCATTCTATGGGCACGCTTAATATTTTTTTCAAAGCTTTCCATGTCATTGTGCTTATAAACAAAACGCTTACCCGCATGCAAACGAACACCATCTATAATACATGCATGAGTATCCATATCGTAGACAATTATGTCGTTTTTGGTAACCAATGCATCAATAGCAGACACCATACCTTGGTAACCGAAATTAACCAAATATGCAGCTTCTTTTTCAACAAACTCAGCACATTCTTCCTCTAGTTGCTCATGATACTCTGTATGACCTGACATCATTCTAGCCCCCATTGGGTAGGCCATACCATGTTCTTCAGCGGCAGCACCATCTACTTTTAAAACCTCTGGATGGCTTGCTAAACCTAAGTAATCATTTATACTCCAAGTAACTACTTTCTTACCATTAAAAGACATTCTATTAGAAATAGGTCCTTCTAGCTTAGGAAAAACATAATAGCCTTCTGCCTGTTCTGCCCATTTGCCTAAAGGTCCTTTATCAGCCTCTATTCTTTGAAATAAATCTATCGCCATGTTCTCTTTTTTTTATTTTTTTACTGTTTACAAAGTAACCGCTTTTTTTGCAGTTTATCAAATTGTAAAGCTTTCAATTCTAGTTATAAAAAATGATTTTGTTTCATCCATTCATCGCTATAAATCTTATTCATATAACGAGATCCATGGTCTGGAAAAATTAAGACAACAAAACTATCTTTTGAAAACATATTTTTTGCAGCATACTGTTTTGTGGCTTGCATTACAGCCCCGCATGTGTAACCGGGAAACATTCCCTCTTTTTTTACAATACTTCTTGCCTCTAGTGCTGCATCCTTGTCAGATACTTTTTCATAAATATCTATTACGTCAAAATCAGTAGCTGTAGGAATTAAGTTTTTACCCAATCCCTCAATTTTATAAGGACTTACTTCATTTAAATCGAGCTCTTTGGTTTCATGATATTTTTTTAACACAGAACCTATAGCATCAACTCCTAAAACTTTAACTTTTGAGTTTTGCTCTTTTAAGTATTTCCCCGAACCAGAAATAGTACCTCCTGTTCCACTTGCAACAACTAAATGGGTAATTTTTCCACCTGTTTGCTCCCAAATTTCGGGCCCTGTTGTTCTGTAATGTGCTTCTATATTAAGCTCATTAAAATACTGATTGATATAGACAGAATTTTCTGTTTTTTTATGAATTGCTTTCGCTACTTCATAATACGATCTTGGGTCTTCTGGCGGCACATTTGCAGGACATACGTGTACCTCTGCCCCCATTGATTTTAGTAAATCTATTTTATCGCGAGAAGATTTATCACTTACAGCTAAAATACATTTATATCCTTTTACGATACTAATCATGGCTAAACTAAAGCCAGTATTACCTGAGGTAGTTTCTACAATAGTAGCACCTTTTTTAAGTATGCCTTTTTTCTCGGCATTCTCTACAATGTGTAAAGCAATTCTATCTTTTGATGAATGCCCTGGGTTAAAAGCCTCAAATTTCGCGTAATAGTTACCCGGTAGGTTTTTAGTTATGTTATGAAGCTTTATTAGCGGTGTTTCACCTACTAAATCTAATATTGAATTTGTAATCCCTGAATTTCTAGTCATTCTAAAACGATTCTCAAAGTAAATGTCATCGCTAAAAAAGCACACAAAAGTAGCAAATAGTAATCTAAAAGCAGACTCAGTTGCGTTTTACAATGACAATTATTTTCTCTCTCTTTATGAATGCAAAAGTACGCTTAAAACTTAAATATGTAAACTGTTTTTAAAACTTAATTTTTAACTGTTTCTATTTTATCTTCTAGAGCTAAAAAGAAAGTGTACATTTTAGCGGTTTCTTTTAAAGAATCAAATCGACCAGAAGCACCTCCATGGCCTGCTTCCATATTTGTATCTAAAAACAATAAATTTTTATCTGTCTTTAAGGTACGCAATTTTGCAACCCATTTAGCAGGTTCCCAATATTGTACCTGAGAATCGTGAAAACCAGTAGTAACCATAATATTAGGATAGTCTTTAGCCTCTACTTGGTCGTAGGGTGAATATGATTTTATATAATCGTAATATTTCTTCTCATTCGGATTTCCCCATTCGTCGTACTCTCCCGTTGTTAAAGGAATGCTATCATCTAACATCGTAGAAACAACATCTACAAAAGGTACAGAAGCTATAATTCCGTTATACAATTCTGGGTTCATGTTTATAATTGCGCCCATTAGCAAACCACCTGCAGACCCTCCCATTGCATATAAATGCTTAGGTGAAGTAAACTGATTATCAATTAAATATTGAGAACAATCAACAAAATCATTAAAAGTATTTTTCTTATTCAACATTTTACCATCATCATACCATTCTCTGCCTAAATACTCACTTCCACGAATATGGGCTAAAGCATAAACAAAACCTCTATCTAACAGGCTTAAACGTGTAGTAGAAAAACTATCTGGTATTGTATATCCATAAGAACCATAGGCGTATTGTAATATGGGCGTATTTTTAGTTAGCGCTGTGTCTTTATGATACACCATAGAAATTGCTACTTTCTTACCGTCTCTTGTTGTTGCCCAAACACGTCTACTAAGGTAATTTTCTTTCTTGAATTTATCGCCTAAGACTTCTTGTTCTTTTTTAACTTCTTTTGATTGATCGTTCATATTAAAATCAATCACAGAACTTGGTGTTGTAAAAGAATTATATGAATACCTAATTACGTCGGTATCAAAATCCGGATTTGCATAAACACCAACCGAATAAGTTTCTTCGTTAAAAGGCAAATAATAATCTTCTTTTTTATCCCAACGTTTAATTCTTATTTTATTTAAACCATTGGTTCGCTCTTCCAAAACTAAAAAATCTTTAAATATCGAAAAATCTTCAAGTAATGTATCTTCTCTATGCGGTATTACATCTACCCAATTTTCTTTACTTGTTTTAGAAATAGGAGTTTTCATCAACTTAAAATTAGTGGCATTACCTTTATTAGTTAGCAGGTAAAAATGACCTCCAAAATGCGATACACTATATTCTAAATCTCTTTCTCTTGGCTGAATCATTGTAAACTCTCCAGTTGGGTTATCAGCATCTAAATATTGTGATTCTGAAGAAACAGTGCTGTAAGAACCTATAATAATATATTTATCTGATTTAGATTTTGTTACATACGTCCCAAATGTATCATCTTTTTCATGAAACACTTCTACATCATCAGAGGTTGGTGTTCCTAAAACATGCCTATACACACTTGAGCTGCGCAAAGTTACAGGGTCTTTTTTTGTGTAAAAGATCGTTTTATTATCATTTGCCCAAACTGAACCACCAGAAGTGTTTTCTATAATATCTTTGTAAATTTCACCTGTCTCAAGGTTTTTAATTCGTAAAAAATACTGTCTTCTACTCACCGTATCTGTTGCAAAAACTATGAGTTTATTGTTATTAGAAACATTTAACCCTCCTAATTGATAGTAATCGAAATCTTTCGCCATTTCATTTACATCAAAAAGTATTTCTTCTTTTGCTTCTAAATTTTCTTTTTTACGACTATAAATAGGATATTGGTTACCAACCTTATAGCTTGTTATATAAAAATATCCATTATCTTTATATGGCACAGAAGAATCATCCTCTTTAATTCTACCTTTCATTTCTTCGAACAATTCTTCTTGAAATGGTTTCGTAGGTTTTGTTACTTCGTTATAGTATACATTTTCTTCTTCTAGATAACTAACTACTTTTTTAGTATGAGCATCTTTTTCTAACGCATTTTTCTGATCATCAGACAAACGCATCCAAAAATAATCGTCTACTCTTACATCTCCGTGCTTCTCTAATTTTTTAGCTTCTTTAGTTGCTAAAGGAACTTTTGCATCCGTACTTTTCATGGTCTTATTTTTACATGCGGTTGCAAATGTAAGACTTAAAACAATGAAAGGAATAACTATTTTTCTCATTTTTAGATAATTCAAATTCTTTATAAAACACTAAGTTTGTATTTAATTAAAAAACAAAAAAACGATGTTTGGAGACTTATCTGGAATGATGGAAAGCCTTAAAGGTGCACAACAAAAAGTAGAAGAAACAAAAACAAGATTAAACTCGGTTTTGGTTGATGAAGTTACTGCCGACGGAAAATTAAAAATAACTTTAACAGCAAATAGAGAAATCAAAGCGATTTCTATTGATGATTCATTATTTGCTGACGCTGAAGAACTAGAAGACTATTTAATTATTACCCTAAATAAAGCTATAGAAAAAGCTACAAAAATTAATGAGGCAGAAATGGCTGTAGCTGCTAAAAGTGGTATGCCAAACATACCAGGAATGGACATGTTTAAATAATAAAAATGCTTTTACTAATGGATAATTATTTGTTTACATGTTAAAATAAAAATTAAGCATAAAAAAGGCGGATTATTGGGTAAAAAGAAGAAAAAGTAAAATATTTAAAGAACTCCCATTAAAGAAACAATAATTAACAAAGCATATAAGGACAATGTTATAATAGTAAACACACCAATAAACTTATAATGTGATTTTAACTTTTCAAAAGCACTTGCTAAGGTTTCATTATTTTTAGTTATCAATGCTTTTTTCATCTTCCTAGAAAACTGTAATAAATAATACACTGGAAAAAAGTATATAATTGATAAAACTAAATAAGTAATTGCCAACGATAAACCTAAACTTTCTGGAATACCTGGTTGCATTTTTGCTACCATATTGAAAATTGTGGTCGAAAAAGCGGCAAGAACCAACATTAATGTAATTAAAATAAAACCTAAAATAGATAAAAAATTTGTCCATTTAGCCGTTTCTTTTAAAAAGCTTTTTGAAGTACTTGTTAAGGTTAGTTGCTCTAATTGTGTAATAGGATTGTTTATCATGATACTAAGACTTTCATTTAGTTATATTCAAAAATAAACAAAAAAAAGAAGCCACAAAATCACAAACCTAACTTTGTATTTCGTGGCTAAATTAGAAATGTAATTTCTTATTTCTTAAACTCAGAAATTGTTTTTTTAATAATAGCTATACAATCCATTAATTGAGTTTCATTCATCACCAAAGGTGGTGCAAAACGAATAATATTGCCATGTGTAGGTTTTGCTAACAAACCGTTTTCTTTTAATTTCATACAAATATCCCACGCTGTAGAACTATCTTCGGTATCATTAATTAAAATTGCATTTAACAACCCCTTACCTCTCACGGATTTCACTAAATTATTAGTTTCTGTAAAATCAGCCAATTCTTTTCTAAAAACGTTACCTAATCTATCTGCATTTTGTGCTAATTTTTCATCAGCAACAACTTCTAATGCAGCAATTGCAACAGCAGCAGATATTGGGTTTCCTCCAAACGTAGAACCATGATTTCCTGGTTGAATAACATTCATAATGCCATCGTTTGCCAAAACAGCAGAAACGGGATACGCACCACCACTCAAGGCTTTACCAAGAATTAAAATATCTGCTTTAACCTCTGGTCTTCCTGAGCAATTCTTCTCTTCGCAAGAACAATTACCGCAAGTTGCTAATAAGCGTCCCGTTCTTGCAATTCCTGTTTGTACTTCATCTGCTATAAATAATACATTGTGCTTAGCACATAATTCTTTTGCAGCTGCTAAATAACCTTCAGAAGGAACATAAACACCGGCTTCACCCTGAATAGGTTCTACTAAAAATGCAGCAATATTTGTACTACTTTCCAATGTTTTTTGTAATGCCTCTAAATTGTCGTATTCTATTTTTAAAAAACCTTTTGTATAAGGTCCAAAATTCTTTCGAGCAACAGGATCATTAGAAAATGAAATAATAGTAGTTGTTCTGCCATGAAAATTATTTTCACAAACAATTATTTCAGCTTTATTTTCATCGATTCCTTTTACTTCATATGCCCATTTTCTTGCTATTTTTAGAGCTGTTTCTACAGCTTCTGCACCAGTATTCATTGGTAATAATTTATCAAAGCCAAAAAGCTCTGTCGCAAACTTCTCATATTTACCTAACACATCATTATAAAATGCGCGAGAAGTTAATGTTAAGGTTTTTGCTTGATTTACCATTGCATCGATAATTTTAGGATGACAATGTCCTTGATTTACTGCAGAATACGCAGATAAAAAATCATAGTATTTTTTCCCCTCTGCGTCCCAAACATAAACACCTTCGCCTTTACTCAAAACCACAGGAAGTGGATGATAGTTGTGCGCTCCATATTTGTCTTCTAAATCGATTGCTTCTCTCGAAGTTAATTTGTTTAAAACAGTCATTGTTTTTATTTTAAATGTTTATAATTAAATAACCATTCCTGTTCTACCTTTATTCTTTCAGTAAATACTGAAAATTCAGCGTGGGAAAGAAATCATCCCCGAAGTTTTACAAAAATAGTTAATTTAGTTATTGTAACAAATTAATAAATGGTTGATAAAACTAAAAAAGAAACAAAACATTGCGTAAAATAACTTCATTGCAAGGGATACTAATCAAATGAATGGTCTTTTTTGCTTCATCAAACCATATTTTCCCTAATTTTGCAACTCATAAACAATGTAAGAATGCCACGCAGAGAACGAAATAAATTTGTAAAGAAGAATCAAGTTTTAGAATTAAGAATTGAGGATTATGCTTTTGGAGGAAAAGGAATTGCAAGAATAAAATCTGAAGAAGGTAGTTTTGTCATTTTTGTACCAAATACTTTACCTGGCCAATTGGTAAAAGCACAAATAAGTAAGTCTAGTAAAAATTATGCAGAAGCTAAATTGATAGATGTTTTAGAATCATCTGAAGATGAAGTTGAAGTGCCGTTTCAAGATATTCCTGGAGCTCCTTACATTCAACTTCCAATCGAATTACAGCATAAATACAAAAAAGAAAGTACACTTACATTATTTAAGAAAATAGGAAAAGTAGAAAATATTGAAGATTTATTTGATGAATTTGTAAGCTCTCCAAACCTATTTCACTACAGAAATAAAATGGAATATGGTTTTTCTGCTATCGGATATGATAGAATCGCAAAACGTGATAAAGATGAATTTACTTTAGGTTTTAAAAGACGTGGTGTTTGGTGGATGGGAGATAATTTAGAGAAAGATTCTGGTTTATTTGATAAGCAGCTGGAAGACAATCTAAAAAACATCAGACAATATTGTATTGAAACTGGTTTAGAACCTTGGCATGGACCCAAAAAGACAGGGTTCTTTAGATATTTTGTTGTTAGAAAATCTTTTAAGACAGATGAATTATTATGCAATTTAGTGACTACTTCTCCTGAGTTAGAAAACTTCGATTTAAATAAATTTGCAAATTTCTTAAAAGATATTTTTGGAGATCGTTTAGCTGGTTTACTTCATACAATTAACGATGAAACCGGTGATAGAACAATTGCGACTGCAGGAACTATTGATTTAGTCTATGGAAAAGATAAAATTGTTGAAGAATTATTAGATTTAAATTTTGAAATAAGTATGAAAAGCTTTTTTCAAACAAACCCAAAATGTGCAGAAAAACTTTACACTAAAGTTGTAGAATATGTTTTAGAAGACAAATCTAAAGTAGACAATACTGTTGTTATGGATTTATTCTGTGGAACAGGAACCATTGGCCAGATTGTTGCCTCTAAAAGTAAAAATGCAAAAATTGTTGGGGTAGATATTGTTGCTTCAGCGATTAAAGATGCAAAAAAAAATGCAAAAAGAAATAACATAGAAGGTTTACAATTTTACGCAGCAGACGTTGGTAAATTTTTAATTGCACATCCTGAATATCAGGATAAAATAAAAACCATCATTCTAGACCCTGCAAGAGCAGGAATTGCACCAAAAACATTGCGAAAAATCATCAGATTAAACGCAGACAGAATGGTGTATGTTTCTTGTAATCCTGCAACGCAGGCAAGAGATACAGAATTATTAAGAGATGCTGGTTATCAAATAAAAAAAATTAGTTTGGTAGATCAATTTCCACATACTTCTCATATTGAGACTGTGGTTTTGTTTGAGAAATAAAAGAAGAAATAAGAAGAGAAATAAAATTTAACTACGTTAATTGTAATTCACTTTTATTTGTCTTCTTTCTTTATGCATTCTAAAGTCTTTATAAGTATTATTAATATCTAATTGAACAATGTTAGAATGAGACTCTACATTAATTAAAAATTCATTTTTAATTGTAACTGACTTTATGTTTTCTTTATATTTTGATAAGAAACAGGTTACTTTTGTATGATGTTCATCTGATTTTATTTCTAAAACTTGAGGTACTATTTTTTCACCATCAAACACCCAACTCGTTGTTTTATTTAAGTATTTACTGAAATCTTTACTAGAAACATGTAAGCTTTTAGAAACGGCAAACTTAGTAAAGTTTTCTTCATCAAAATCAATTTCTAGCATCAATACATGCCCTCTTTTTACAACATTAAAAGTAGCAGAAATCGATTCATGCAAATTGTTTGTTTTACTTATGTTTAGAAAAGCTAAAAAAGTAAAAATTAAAATTTTCATGTTATAATAATTTTTATT
>Ga0209406_1003545_pt1 | contig 9818 bp, 10 predicted proteins | sample COGITO_mtgs_1204_FD_184808 | JGI IMG/M metagenome (GOLD analysis project Ga0209406, IMG submission 184808) | Pelagic marine microbial communities from North Sea - COGITO_mtgs_120426 (SPAdes) (version 2) | ecosystem: Environmental > Aquatic > Marine > Epipelagic ...
CACGAAGCTGCTGCAGAGGGTAGTTCTAAAGTTGGTACTGCTAAGAAAAAATCGACAAAATCTTCAGCTGATAACAAAGCAGTTAAGAAAATCAACGACAAACAAGAAAAAACCACACTCGGAGATTTAGACGTATTGTCTCAGTTGAAAAGTGACATGGAAAAAGGCGGAAAATAAACGTCTTTACTAGCTTACAATTAAATCCCTTTCGAGAAATTGAAAGGGATTTTTGTATATAATAGAGCAGAATATAGATATTTAATGGTAATTCTATTTTTATACACTGTTACTAATCAAATATAAAAACAGTGCTATTGAGAGAGCTTAAATATCTATATTTGCGCAGCGAAGGCAATGCAACCAAGAGTAATATTAAATAGCACTCAACTCCATCTCACTATCAACCGCCTTTGTTACCAATTGATAGAGAACCATAACGATTTTTCTGATACAGTTTTAATTGGGCTTCAACCCCGTGGTAAGTATCTGTTGAGCGCAGTAACTGCTCAATTAGCAAAGATTAACAAGAAATTGCCTATTATTAGCGGGAACTTAGACATTACCTTTTATCGTGATGATTTTAGAAGGGGAGATGTTTTAAAAGCGAACACTACTGAAATAGATTTTGAAGTAGAAGGAAAAAAAGTTGTGCTAATTGACGATGTGTTGTATACAGGAAGAACAATTAGAGCAGGATTGGAGGCGATAAATCATTTCGGAAGGCCAGAGAGTGTCGAGCTACTTGTTTTAATTGATAGACGTTTCAGTAGGCACCTTCCCATTCAACCTGACTATACAGGAAAAACAGTCGATTCCGTTACTAAAGAGAAGGTAAAGGTAGAATGGAAGGGAATTGATAAAAAGAACCAAGTCTTGTTATATACCCCAAACGAATAATATGGCAGAACTAAGTACAGATCATTTATTAGGAATAAAATACATTACCCCTAAAGATATTGAACTGATATTTTCAATTGCCGACAATTTTAAAGAAGTAATAAATCGCCCAATAAAAAAGGTGCCAACCTTAAGAGATGTTACTATAGCTAACATCTTTTTCGAGAACTCGACTAGAACAAAACTTTCATTTGAGTTAGCAGAAAAAAGACTTTCGGCAGATGTAATTAATTTTTCAGCCGGTGCATCATCTGTGTCTAAAGGAGAAACCTTGGTTGATACCGTGAATAATATTTTAGCCATGAAAACCGATATGGTTGTAATGCGACATCCAAATGCTGGGGCTGCTGCATTTTTATCTAAACACGTTGATGCTCAAATTGTGAATGCTGGTGACGGAGCACATGAACATCCAACTCAAGCTTTGCTAGATGCATATTCTATGCGTGAAAGATTAGGCGATGTAAGAGGAAAAAAGGTGCTGATCGTGGGAGATATTCTCCATTCCAGAGTAGCATTGTCTAATATATTTTGCTTACAAAAACTAGGGGCCGAAGTAAGACTTTGTGGCCCGGCAACTCTAATGCCTAAATACATTGAAACATTGGGGGTAAAAATAGAGTTTGATTTTAGAAAAGCCATACAGTGGTGCGATGTAGTAAATATGCTCAGAATACAAATGGAAAGGCAAGATACAAAGTATTTTCCATCGCTTAGAGAGTATACTATGCAGTATGGGCTTACAAAGAAAATACTAGATTCGCTAGATAAAGAAATTGTGGTAATGCACCCAGGCCCAATTAATAGGGGAGTTGAAATAACAAGTGATGTTGCTGATTCAGAACACTCAATTATACTCAATCAGGTCGAAAATGGTGTAGCTATTAGAATGGCTGTATTGTATCTTTTAGCTGAGAAAATTAAGCGATAGGTTTTGACCATTTGACAATTGTTCCCTCCATTTGGTATTAAGCTATTTCACAGATATTTTTTTTGAATGTATTACCCCATCAACAGATTTAGCGCGTAAAAGGTAAATTCCAGGCCTGACAAATAACTCAATTGAGACCTCTTTTTGATTAGTATCGCTTATTTTAAATACTTCTTCGCCCAATAAATCTATCAAGTTTAACTCTAAGATATTGGTGTTTGAAATTGACGCAACAAAACTGCCTATTGACGGATTGGGATAAACAAGTAGCTTATTATCAGATAGAACTTTATCGGCAGCGCCACCAAAGCCTCCTCCACACAATTCTGCTTTGGTGTCAATAAATAGTTTTGCACCTATAATCGATAATTCACCACAAGGACCGTGATCCATGTTTCCATTATCTATTAATTCAACACTGTCAGCACCAGCAGCAATAAAAGCATCGTAAGCAATTTGAGCATGTTCATACGGAACGACATTATCTCCCGCACAATGTGCCATTCGTATATGTGTCTGAGGCACCCAGTTATAAAGATCATTATCTCTTAAAGCTTCTTTGAAAGGATGTAAACTATCTGCTAAGAAATTGGCAAAATAGGCACTATCGATCATGTTTTTTGGTATACTGGGCAAATAACCATTGATTGTACCCATTCCATTGGTGCCATCAAATAAAGTGGCTAGAATTGAATCATAAGGAGGAGCAAATACTTCCTGCAAACTATCATATAAATCATACACTTCATTATAACCCATAATAATATATGGTAAGTAACCAGGTTGGGAATAAACACTGTCATTCTCGAGAAGTTCTCTTTGAACACCTGAAATATCATACGGACCAGCCATGGGTACAGATGCAACAACATTAAATTCTGAACTATAATTCAATTCTATTTCTTTGATAGCGGCCATGGTAGCATGACCGCCTTGACTATATCCCATTAAGAATATTTGATCATTTAGTGCATAGCCATTTGAATTACAAAATAATTTCCCAGATCTTATGATATCAAGTACTGCATTTGCTTCAGTTTGAGCATGACAATATGGATGAAAACCTGGGCTATCACCCATTCCAATATAATCTGGCATCACAACTGCATATCCATGAGAAGCCGCTATTGTACCAATCAATGCTTCTCCACCTAGCTTGCTGGGGATTCCAGATTCATTTGCTAGGGTACCATGCTGATAAGAAATTATCGGCAAGCCACAAGAAACATTTTCAGGTAAAAATAATGCACCTGAAGCAGTAGTTAAAGCACCTGTTGCATCAGTGGTTTCATACAATAACTTATAAATATTAACATCATAATTTGTTTGTCCTACAAAACTTGGTATTCCTCCTGCGGTATAAATAGAATCAACCTGTTGCTGCGTATAGGAAATCATTAAGCTATCTGATAATAGCTGCGCATACAATGTGTTTCCAAAATACAGCAATACAATAAATGATATACTTTTTATTTTCATAGATACATTTAGTTTAATAATAACAAATATACTGGAAAATGAGTATTGAATCCGTTTAACCATTTTAACTAGCGAAATTTCTAATAAGCAACTCCTTAATATTCTCTAGGAACCTTGATTTTAGATGTGCTAAACTAAAAATACGTAGGTTAAAAAAATTAATTTATTTGTTAATTTTGTTAGAATTAATATAAAACACTAAATGTTTTACAAATTCTATTTTCTTTGATATGATAATGTTCACAAACCTTAATTATCAATATTTAATTCGATAAAATTTCAGATTTTTAGTTCGATGTGCAGTCAAGTTGAAATTTCACTACATTTGGGCAGTTACATAAATTGATCACAACATGAGTTTTACTTTAACGAAAAAAGAAAAATATTCATTAATAGAAGTTGGCACCGAAAAATTGGATGGTCAGGTATCTCCCGAGTTGAAATCGCTTCTCGTGATGGAAAATTCAAAAGGTGTAACAAATTTGGTGCTTGACATGAGTGGTGCTAGATATTGTGACTCATCTGGTTTAAGTGCCGTTTTAGTTGGTAAACGATTATGCAATGGAGTGCAGGGTTCCTTCATTTTGTGTGGAGTTCAAGAACCTGTTATGAAGATGATAACAATTTCACAATTAGATTCTATTTTGTCAATAACTCCAACAGCTCAGGAAGCCGAAGACTATCTTTTTATGAATGAGATAGAGAAAGATTTAGGAAACGAATAATTACTAATTTAAACTTTACAATATGAAAAAACTTATACTTAGTGCAATTACATCATTAACTATTTTAGCTGGGGCTTTCGCGCAGTGCGTGCCAGGCTCAGATTATCCATTAGCAGATTTTAGTGATTCGCTTTTCGGTGCTTGGCCAGATACGACTGTTGGGTTCCCAGATGCAGACCAAGGGGTATATTATTCACAAAATTTAACGTTTAAAGTACCTTTAGATGGAGGAGATGTCGACCCGTTATATACAGGCGTAGCAATTGATAGCTTCTGGGTTGACACTGTAATTGGACTGCCGCCTTGTTTGAGCTATTCTACAAATAATTCCAACGGTTCATATTTAGGCGGAGAATTGGGTTGTGCAGAGATTTTTGGAACTTGTAACACTTCAGGTTCTTATGATGTTACAATCAAAACATTAGGTTGGGCGACACTAGTTGTTGCATTTTCTGTGCCTTATGATTTCGTAGGGTACCATATTGACGTTATAGGAACGACAGGCGAAATCGAAATTACTAAACAAGATTTTTATGTAACTCAAAACTCTCCGAACCCTTTTAGAGGAAATACAGAGATTGTTTACCAAACTAAAGAGACAGGTAATATCTTATTCGATGTGTATGATTTATTAGGTAAAAAAGTTTATTCCGAAGCTTACCAATCTACATTTGGACAAAATATTATAACGTATAACTCTGGAAATACCTCAGCTGGCGTATATATGTACACTTTATCGCAAGGAGGTAAGGTGATTACTAAAAAAATGAACATTGCCGGGGAGTAAGTTCGAACTTACTGTATTGGGAAGCAATTCCGCAATACCAACAGCTAACAGACATCCAAGCGCTCATTTACTAAATGTAAATGAGCGTTTTTATTTAATAGATTGTGGAGAAGGTACTCAGATTCAGCTGCGTAAATATGGGTTTAAGTTTCAGAGAATAGGTCATATATTTATAAGTCACCTGCACGGGGATCATTTTTTTGGGTTAATAGGCCTATTAACCACAATGAATTTATTGGGGAGGGAGAAGCCATTAACAATTCATGCGCATAAAGAGTTGCAAGAATTGATTACTTATCAACTCAAAGTTTCGAAAAGCTGGATCGATTTCAAAATTCATTACAATCATTTACCAACCGATAGTCAAATCATTTTAGATGATGCTCAGATAACTGTCCAAACAGTTCCGCTAAGTCATAGGATACCATGCTGTGGCTTTGTTTTCAGAGAGAAGCCACACGATCGAAAATTATTAAAGCCGGTAATTAAAAATTATAATATTCCAATCGTTTTGTTAAAAGGAATTAAACAAGGAGATGATTATATTGCCCAATCTGGTAAGCTTATTGCTAATAAAGAATTAACAGAATCCCCTCCTAAATCGAGAAGTTTTGCTTACATAACGGATACAAAATACAAAGAGGAAATCATTCCGTTAATAAAAGAGGTTGATTTGCTTTATCACGAATCGACCTTTACCGAAGAACATAAAGAAAGAGCAAAGCATACATTTCATTGCACTGCTAGGGAGGCTGGAACAATCGCACAAATGGCGAACGTCAGTAAATTGCTTTTGGGCCATTATTCTGTTCGTTACAAAACACTTGATCCATTGTTACTTGAGGCAAAGTCTATGTTTGAAACGAGTGAATTGTCTATTGAGGGCCAAACGTACAGTGTTTAGTTAATGTTAGTAATATACTATTTAGAATTGTTCTAAATAATATAAAATGTGGTATTTTTGTGCTTAATATGATAAAAATTGTAATTGCTGAAGAAAGAGAAATAGTTAGCCAGGGGTTGGTAAATATTATCTCTACTATTGATGATGTTGAGGTGTTAGCTATTAAAACCAATAGTGCAGATCTTTTAGAATATGCTAAAAATTACCCTGTCGATATTGTTGTTTTAGATTATTGTTCCGAAGGATTTAAAGTGGAAGATGTTCCAGTAATTCAGTCAATAAATAATATTAAGGTCCTAGCGATTTCTGAGCGCCCTGAAAAAGATTCGTTGCAAACTGCACTCAGCGCAGGTGCCTGCGGTCATATATTATTGTGCTGTGATGGTCCAGAAATTAAAGACGCCATCAATTCGTTACATAATGGTGAGAAATTCTTTTGTGGTAAGGTTTTAGACGCTATTAATGAAGATTCACTTGACGTTTCAAAGTCCTCATGTTCGCCAATTAACTTATCAAAAAGGGAATTGGAAATTATCGCAATGATTGCAGATGGATTAACAAATAAAGATATAGCTGAAAAATTATTTTTAAGTACGCATACCGTAACAACTCATCGAAAGAACATAATGAATAAGTTGGGTGTAAAAAATACTGCGGGTATCGTCATTTATGCGGTAAAGGAAAACGTTATTTCACCTAATAAGTATTTGTTTTCTCCAACGGAGCTGATATAGTTATTTCTAAGTAAATTCAGTTTTTTCATTAAAATACCTTGTTTTAGGTATTGGTCTAAAATCACTTCATTTTTATATTTGCAGCATTATTTAGAATAATTCTTAATAAGCAAAATGAAAAAGCAACAAGTAACCTCTCTTATTTCACTTTTAGAACCTCAGGTCAATTTGGTTACTGATAAGTGCTCTAAGAAGGAAAAGAAAGAAAGCTGCTGTGATAAAATAAGTAGAAAGGGAAGGTATTGTAAAAAGTGCCCAGTTTTAAAAGGATAAATAGTGAATAGGATTATTGCAATTGTCATTTTATTCGCCGGTCTGCAAGTTAATGCTCAAGTGTCATTTATCGATACAACAACAAATGCTGCAGCAAATTCAGCTGCAAATATTATCGAAAATAAATCTAATAAATTACAAATTGGGTCTTATGCACAGATTGACTATAATCAGCAATTTGGTGATACAATATCTCACCAAGGTAAATTAGATGTGCACCGATTGGTTTTATTTTTTGGTTATCATTTTAATGATAGAACAACATTTGTAACAGAAATTGAAGCTGAGCACGTAAAGGAGTTTACAATTGAACAAGCTTTTGTGAATTATAATATTAATCCTGCAATTAATTTTAGAGCTGGGTTGTTGTTGATACCAATGGGTATTGTAAATGAATACCATGAGCCTACAACATTTAACGGTGTAGAACGTCCGAATTCTGACAAGTATATAATCCCATCAACATGGAGAGAAATAGGAGCAGGCTTCGCAGGTAAATTGGAGTCTGCTGCTATACGTTATCAATTTTATGTTGTAAACGGATTTAATGGGTATGATAGTGGAGGAAATTTTCGTGGAACAGATGGTTTAAGAAAGGGAAGGCAAAAAGGGGCGGAATCTTATATTACAAGTCCTGTTTTTTCTGGAAAACTTGATTACTATGGAGTTAACGGATTAAAAGTTGGTTTAGCTGGGTATTATGGTGACTCTCAGTCAAAAGCACTAAATGGCATAGTAAAATCATCTTCGTTACAAAGGCAAACCGCTGATTCATCGTATATCGGTATTGCTATGGTGGGGTTTGATTATCGTTATAATTTCAAAGCCATTAAAACTCGTGGCCAGTTCATATATGCATCGCTAAAAAATACAGCCCAGTACAACCGATATGCCTTAAGCGATTTGGGCGCTTCGATGCTTGGCTATTATATCGAAGCTAGCTATAACATTTTTACACCTCTTAAATTAAAAGGTAACCAAAAATTAGATGCGTTTATTCGCTATGAAAACTACAATACCCATCTTTCTGTCGCTAGTGATATGATGATTAACCCTGCTTATGATCGCACTGATGTAACCATGGGATTAAGTTATCATATAGCGAAAGGAGTAGTATTAAAAGTAGATTATCAATTGATGCTTGATAAGTCTGGTGGACAGACGAATATGATTAATTTTGGAGTAGGAACTTGGTTTTAATTTAAAAGATGAGAGCTGTACTTTTAGTTGTTTTACTGGGTTTAAATTGGCTTGTTAGTGATACTAGTTTTGATTTACCTAAACCTGCGGTAAAGAAAATTGATAAAACTCTCTTGGCATATTTTCCAGAGACAACAATCAATAAAAAGGCCTTGTCATTGAGTAATGCTGAAGAAAAAAAGCTTTCTTTTAAATTGAATGAAAACAAATTTTTTCAGTTATGGGATAACGCAGAGCTCAAAGGTTATATGTATATTGATAAAGCGAAGTCAAAGTTCGATACGTTCGATTACATGGTCCTTTTTAAACCAGATTTATCAATTATGACCTCAAAAGTACTGTTGTATCGTGAAGATTACGGTGGCGAGATTACAAGTAAACGTTGGTTAAAACAATTTGACGATAAAGCGAACGGAGAAGAAATGGGATTGGGAAATGATATTCAAGTTATATCGGGTGCTACAATTTCTTGTCGTTCTATAACTGCAGGAATCAAAAATCTTTCAAAGAATATTCAAGAGCTTAAATCGGAAGGGTTTCTAAATTAGACGAATGAAAATTTCGGGATTGATACATCGCTTGCCTAAGTCGGCAAAATTCTTCATTCTCTTTTTCACCTTATCCCTGTCATTTGGTTATGGAATGGGGTATAAGTTCTTGTTTAAATCAACTGATTTAACACCCGCAGGAATTGAATCTAATTACAATGGTAATGAAGAAGACGAAGAGGCTGTTGAAATGAAGTTTAAAAAATCGGAGGGAGAAATGCTCACGATTATTCATACACATGTTATTTCAATGTCGCTTATTTTTTTCGCTTTGGGTTCCATCATTTGTATTACTTCGATACCAGAAAAGCTGAAGCTATTTTTGTTAGTAGAGCCTTTTTTATCTGTTATTCTGACCTTTAGCGGGATTTGGTTTCTTTGGCAAGATATACTTTGGATGAATTACGTTGTAATGCTTTCAGGGATGTTAATGACAGTTTCTGTAATCCTTATTGTTTCAGTAATATTATGGCAGCTAGTTAAGAAAGCTGATTAATCCACTTCATTTTTCTTTGCAAACTTTTCCATTAAGAAGATAACAAGGAAACCAACAATACTGAGTCCAATAACCATAATTAATTGGGAATCTCCCTCATAGTCCATTGGATATATGTTTTCCTGAAGAAAAGGCACTTCATCACCATGGCTATTTGTTCTGTATTTCGTAGTGATTTTCCATGGCCATACCTTGTTTAGCGAACCAATCATAAAACCAGTAAGAACAGCTAGCGCTATATCATTATATTTTGACAGAAGCCATGATAAAACTCTAGAAAAACCTAATAAACCAGTAACACATCCAGCAGCAAAAACTCCAAGAACGAGGATGTTTAAATCTTTGATTGAGGTCAAGATGTAACTATACATCCCCATGAGAAGCAGAATAAAACTTCCTGAAATTCCTGGGAGAATCATAGCACAAATAGCAATGGAACCAGCAACAAAAACAAACCAAATCGGGGTATCTAACTGCGAAGGTTCTAGAACCGTTATCCAGTAAGCCACTCCTGTGCCAATAACCATCGAAATAATACTTTGAGCATTGAATTTTGTAATCGACTTACCAATAAACAATATACTAGCTATTATTAGACCGAAAAAGAAACCCCAAATCAATTGCGGATAAGCAGCTAGTAGGTGGGTAATTATTTTTGCAAGGGAAACAACACTAATTCCAATTCCGCCACACAAGACTAGAAGAAACCAGCCGTTTATTTTAGTCCAAAACGCAGCAATATCTCCTTTTAGTAAAATTTTTAAATTTTCGACATTAATATTTTTAATAGAGCTAAGCAGCTCTTCATAAATACCAGAGATAAATGCAATTGTTCCTCCAGAAA
>Ga0209406_1003559_pt1 | contig 9792 bp, 8 predicted proteins | sample COGITO_mtgs_1204_FD_184808 | JGI IMG/M metagenome (GOLD analysis project Ga0209406, IMG submission 184808) | Pelagic marine microbial communities from North Sea - COGITO_mtgs_120426 (SPAdes) (version 2) | ecosystem: Environmental > Aquatic > Marine > Epipelagic ...
ATAATCTCATTTTGATTCAGATTTCTTATTGTTGGACCTTCTTAGTTCCCAAAGCCTACCATGTTTAAGCATGGATTCATAAGCAGTAGAAAAGGCAATTACGAAACCCGCATAACCATCAAGAATGCCCAATCTCAAAAAATATCCCCTAAAGAATCTCCATAGGGGACGTAGCAAAATTGGTGCAATAGATGGTTTGAAATTCAAACTGGTAGAATTAGTTTCTAAAAAAATGTCAGAATAATGCAAAGTTTTTTCAGTTAAACTCCTGAGTGAAGGATATGAAAAGTGTTGAAGGTCACCTTGTAGAAATAGGCAAGGACCATCTAGATTCAACTTATCATGAGGATTCGTACCACCCCAAGTAGCTTTACCTTTTTTTGACAACCGCACTTTTCTATCGGGATACCAATCACCGTGCTTGATCCATCTCCCGAGGAAATAAGAACAGCGATTGAATGAAGCACCACAGGAATTAGAATTCTGAATCCCAGATGTCAGGAAATTAATTATTGAAGTCCTGAGCTCATGGGACAATGCCTCATCTGCGTCTAAGCATAAAACCCATTCATGTGTACAACGAGATAACGCAAAATTTTTTTGCTCAATGTAGCCTAACCAATCATGCTCTATGCATTTCGCCCCGAAACTCTCAGCAACTTTAATCGTACCATCCGTGCAATCGTTGTAGACTAAAATGATTTCACAGGAGAGACCTTCAAGGCTGGCTAAACACCGAGCAATATTCTCTTCCTCATTTTTTGCAATTATGGAAACACTTAATGGGAGTTCGATCTTCATGCTCGTCTTAGCTCATTACAAGCATTTAAAACCTGCGAGACAGGCAAAGCATCAATCCCTCCAGCGTGACCTGCGTTAGGCTCGCCAGATTGAACGATCTTAGTTGTAGCACTCATAAATGGAGATGTGACTAGAGGGTTTGTCGGACCGAAAAGAACTACGGTTGGTGCACCAAGGGCATTTGCAAAGTGCATCCCGCCAGAATCATTGCCTACGACCATCATACAATTAGATAAATCCTGCCCAAGTTCAAACAATGATGTCTTCCCACACAAGTTATCAATAATGATATCATCAAGGGTGCTACAAATTTCATCTGCAATAACATTGTCATCATTTGTGCCAAAAATACTTACCTTTAATCCATCACTATTATTCAGGAGTTCCACAATGAGCGAGCACCATTTATCTGTGGACCATCGTTTGGATGGATTGTTTGCAGAACCAGGAATGATGCCTATTCTAAAATCATTTGATGATGTTGCATCTAGAGAATACGGCTGCAAGTCGAGCTCTTCTTCCATTCCAAAGTGATTAAGCATACCCTTCCATAAAGTAATTTGATGGGTTGATTTAAGAGCATTAACGACAGACTTTGGTGGATTGTAGGAGTGAGTAAGTAATGGACGCCACCTTCGTGGCAACGACAACCCGTACCTCCTTGGAGCCCCCAGTAATTTGCACTCTAAATCTGATCGGAAGGAATTGGCGAAATTAATGATCAAACTTGGGTAATCATACCTTTTTTTAACGAACTTAAGAAATGCGCCCGTACCACCTCCATAGGGAAGGGTGATAAAATCATCACATAAATTCAACTTAAGTGAAATCTCTCGAAACATGCTTTTTCCAATTAATGTTATCGATGCATCAGGACGACCTTTCCTAATCGCAATTAAAAGGGGAAAGGTCATCACGAAATCGCCCAACCAATTTGGCATTCTGATCCAAAATCTGTTTCCTTTAGCCATTGCTCCAGAGAGATTAGATCGTTTATGCCGGTGCCTTAAGTGAAATCTATAATTTTGTTGAGTTTTCCATCTTTCATGACTCCACAACCACTCTGGTAATCCTTGATTACTCGTTATATTCTCTTCGAGGATTTTGTGAGCAACATGCGGAATCTCCTCAGTTGGACAAATAAATTCGCTTAATTCGAGGGAAGTTTTAAAAAAAGCCAACCTCTTTGGGAATGCATATGCAGTTGTCGCTTTGGTTGACTTCGCAAAAAGACTAGGGAGAGTGCTTATAGAAGCAAAGCGATTTAGGAAATCTGAATGACAACCCTGGATTCCTGAATTTTGATCAAATAATATTATTAGCCAATTGTTCTTTCGCAGAAATCCTTTAGATTCAAAAATTGCCGAATCCCTCGAAAACATTTGAATTCCAGCGGAATCCCGAGACCCATTTATCCATCTCTCTAAATTCGGGTTTCGGTTCGGTCGATAGATTGCTCCTAGTCTCCTTCCCCCTTGCGGGCGAAATGAGGATGATGTAGCAAGAGTCTCAAAAAGGCATACATGAGGAACTAAAAATATAACGGGGTTACCTGACTTTCTCAATGATTCTAGTTTCTTCTCAGTCTCATTGGAGTAAGAAATCGTTCGTCTTTTTTGGTCTTTCGACATGAAGGGGTAACAAAGAGAGAAAAAACCCATTTCAAACATTCTAGCAGCAGACTCTAAAGCAGTCATTTTAATCTTACCGTATGACCACTCTGGAAATGCATGCCTTAAATTAGAAAGCAAAACTCGTCGGCGTGGGCTAGGGATAAGCATGAAAATTCTCGCTAGGCACTCCGTCAGAATCTCCAGTACCTCGTAAGGCAGAAGAGAAAGAATAAAACCAGTTGCTTTAATCAGTATCGCCATCAATCCACAAAATTAATATATAAAAACTTATGTTCAATCGAATGCAAATACCATTTCACATATGAAGGTTTTAATTATAAAACCTTCATCACTTGGTGATGTCGTACACAGCCTTCGTATCGCCGACTTGCTGACCCAAGAAATACCAAAAATAGAAATTCACTGGGTAATTAAGAGTGGATTGGAAGGAATCCTCGATGCCAGTGGAATTATATCGAGGAATTATATTTTTTATCGCGGGGGAGGTTTTTTTAAATTTCTAAAACTATGTAAAGCGGTAAGGAAAGAGAAATACGATTACGCATTGGATATGCAAGGCTTACTAAGAAGCGCAGTTCTAACAAAAATCGCAAGGAGTGAAAAGAAATTTGGAAGAGCTGACGGTAGAGAATTTTCAACTTTTTTCTATAAATGTATTGGCGAGAAATCGAGAGAGAAAGTAATTCATGCAATTGATAGGCTACTTCCATTCGTTGAACTATTTGGAATAAAATATTGCAAATCTTTGCCACTCAAGTTCCCCAATTCGCAAATACTTGAAGGAAGCAACCTTTCTTCAATACAAAGATCTCCTTACATTTTAATTTTTCCTGAGAGCAGAAGACCGGAAAAAGAGTGGCCCAATTTCGAAGATTTAGTAAATTTAATTAATAGAAAATTTAATTTGAATGTTGTTATTGCAGGCTCTGTTAGAAGCGATAATTTTCAAAACTGTATTGATGTGCGGGGCAAAGTAAAATTAGTCGAGTTGCCATGGTTGATCAAAAATTCTTTAATTGTTATCAGTAATGACAGCGCACCGCTCCATATCGCATCCTCGTTATGCAAACCATTAGTCGCGTTATTTGGTCCTACCGAGCATGAAAGATATGGACCTTATCCACAGGATGGGCATGCAAAAGTAATTGCGAGCACATCGAGAAAAATTGAAGATATTTCAACCGAGTCGGTTTATAGAACTATTGAAACAACTTTAACTGAAATCAAAGTTCAGTCATAGAGACTTCCAAGGATTTGTGCTGCAGATAACCCCTTAGTCTTGCGGTTCTCTTTGAATGAACGGGCAATCTTATTGGAAAATTTAATGTAGTTTAGAGGGTTAAAGTAGTATTGTATTTTCTGCTCATGAAGTAATTTCAACTTTTCTTCAGCGCTGGGGAATTGGAATTTCTCGATGGGTGAACTTTTACTTTTATTCATAACAGCAAATATATTACCACCATCTGTAATCGTATCACAAAAAACTATTTGCAAGGATAGCTTAACACCGAGAGCACGGAGAGTCTCTTTACAATATGAGAAGAGATGTCCAGGATGCCATTTATTGGAAAATGCCATATCGCCGTACATAATATTAGGCACCTCGATAATTAAATGTCCTTCAGGTTTCAGGAATTGTGTTAGATGTGTTAAATCATCAACAGGATTCTCCAAATGCTCAAGAACATGAAACATTGTAATCGCATCGAATTGGGCATTGGGCGAGAATTTGGAGAATGCTTGAATATCCACCCCAATACCTAACTCTTGAGAACTAAAGTTAGCATAGCCTTCGTTTGCTTCAATTCCCCTTGCTCTAATTCCCTTGGATTTCAGTAAATAGACAAACTCTCCACTGCTTGAACCTGCATCCAAAACATCTCCGCCAAAATCAATTAGACTATTAATAAGCCCAAATCGTTTTAATGCATTTTGTCCGGCACGATAAATATGTTTATTTTTAGGCACCGAAATACCTTTGTATGACTTGCGGTAATCATTCTTGTAAAAGCTTTCTGTATTATGGAATGGTACCGGGTCTACAAATATGAGACCAGACTCACTGGATATTACATTAGTTAATTCCCTCCCGTGGCGATCTTTAGATGCGAGTAGGAGTCCATCATTACTACCCGATATCGGGCATGGCCTAGATGTTTTGATGGCATTTATACCTGTCATATTTACTCATTACCCTTAAAGTAAAGATCTTTCAACAAGATTGACTACACTCGCAAGCATGGTCTCGTGAATATAATGATTTTGACGCTACTCCATTTGATTGATGATATATATGTTTTAATAAAATGATCGACCTAACATATTTCAGAAATAATTTAGATGACTTAAAGCTTCATATAGCACGGAAGAAATTCTCTTGTAATATTGACCTCGCACAAGATCTGGACTCCAAGAGAAGAGAGGCGATTTCATTAGCTGAAAAGGCAAGGGCAGGGCAAAAGAGTGCGAATGTAGAGATGTCACAATTACCAAAGGGTTCTCCTGAATTTATCGAAAAAGTAAAGGAGATGAAGTCATTGGCCTCTCAGGTAAAAGTTTTAGAGGGACTGGCGAAAGAAGCAGATGCCAAATTCCAGGAAGTCTTCATGACAATCCCCAATATCCCGCATTCATCTGTTCCGGACGGGAAGGGAGAGGCGGAGAACAAGGTAGTTTCCACCTGGGGAGATACGGAGGGTGAGTACCCCAACGCTCTGCCGCACTTTGATATTCCATGGTTTGATCAAATGATAGATTTTCCACGCGGGGTAAAGGTTGCAGGTGCGGGTTTTCCCTTTTATTTAGGTGACATGTCGAAGTTGGTGCGTGCTCTCATTAATTTCTCATTCTCCAATCGTGGTGAATTCACAAAGCGCCACCGCGACTGGGCAATTACCCGACAAGGAAGGGCAGATGTACTTCGATCAAAATGAAGAACTTTACCTCATCCCAACGGCCGAGGTTCCGGTAACCAATTTTTTCCGTGACGAAATTATACCAAGTGAGAACTTGCCCATTAAGAGATGTGCTTACACTCCATGCTTTCGAAGAGAGGCGGGGAGTTGGGGGAAGGATGTTCGTGGATTAAACCGCTTGCATCAATTCGACAAGGTTGAACTGGTAAAATGGGTACATCCGGATGATAGCTTTGCCGAATTAGACTCGTTGCGATTGGACGCCGAGGGCCTGCTACAAAAGCTGGGTCTTCCATACCGCGTATTACTTATTTGTTCAGGTGATATTGGTTTCCCTCATGCCAAGCAATTCGATCTTGATGTTTGGTCCGCTGGTCAAAAAAGGTGGTTAGAGGTATCAAGTTGTAGTAATTTTACTGATTTCCAGGCACGGCGGGCAAATATTCGCTATCGAGAGGAGGGAGTAAAGCCAAGCCCTGTGCATACATTGAATGGATCAGCCCTTGCAATCCCTCGAGTTCTTGCCGCAATTTTGGAGAATAACTTACAGGCAAATGGTCAAGTAAAGGTACCCGAATGTCTTCAACGCTGGTTCCCCGCGCAATATATCGGTACTCCTTAATCACATGAGTGGTTTGCTTCAGGTGCCCGCCAACCTATCTCAAATAGCAAAGGAGGTACTTGAGATAATCCCAGATTCTGACTGGCATCCACAGGCAATCGATTTACTCTCTGCCAACACCGATAAAACCTGGGTGATTGCATGCTCTGGAGGGGCTGATTCCTTAATGGCACTTCTCTTGGTGTATGCATCCTTCCTCGGGAGACAAAATAAACTAGTGGTTGCTCATTTTAATCACAATTTACGGGGAAAAGAGTCTAAGGATGACGCTCTCTTTGTGAAGGAAGTAGCGAGAGTGTTAAATATTGAGGTCGTAATTGGACTGGCAGAAAAAATCGACAAGATTGACGAAGGTACGCTACGCGAACAAAGGAGAGCGTTTTATCGGGATGCAATGAAAGAAAAATCTGCCACACTTTTAATTCAGGGGCATAACCTGGATGATATTGCAGAGACATTCTTATGGAGAATTGCCCGTGGAGTAGGGGTGGATGGAATTTCTGCACCCAAACCGGTCCAAGAATTAGGAGGATTTTATTTGATAAGGCCTTTACTTTCAATTTCTCGTGACTTCATTCGTCAATCTCTTCAAAAGTCAAAAATTCATTGGAGGGAAGATTCAACTAATGCGGATGATTATTACCTAAGAAATCGAATTCGTAAAAATACATTGGCTCAATGGAAAAATGACTCGGACCGAGATTTGCTTAAGGGAGTAGGGCGAACGCGAGACCTACTGGAGGAGCAGGCAGATGCATTAGAAGAATTAGCACAGGATGCCCTCCATCAATCACTGGATTCTGATCATTTAATCTGCACAAAGTTGGAACAATATCCTCGCGGGTTACTCAGAAAGGTAATTACGCTTTGGTTCACAGAGAGTATGAAACTCCCCGCGGTTCATCAATATCATCTAGACGAAATCCTTGACTCCCTAAAGAGCAAGGAAGATTTCAAAATAACCATCTCCAGTTCCTTCACTCTTGTCAAAAAGGGCAATGTAATCATGAAGCAACCGGTTTTGAGTAAAAGCGTTGAATGGGGAACCATCAATATTCCTTTCAATTTGAAAATTTTCTTGCCGGGCCATTACTTTCTCTGTGCGGAAGTAATTAATTTAGATTCGGAGACTCGCAAATCGATTCTATCAGGAGAGGTGGATCAATTAAAAAATGCATATATTTGCAGTGAAGTCACTCCCACTGAATTGTTTCTAAGGAATCGATGTATTGGTGATCGATTCACTCCGTTAGGAGCTCCAGGGAGCAAGAAGGTCAAGGATTGGATGATCGATCGCAATTGGCCTGAGGAGCAAAAGAACCGCACTCCAATAGTGGTAGATCGGACGGATCAAATTGTTTGGATACCAGGCTCTCCGCCAGCAAAGAATTACGCTATTAATGGCACTGTGACTCAGGTAATCCGTTTGACTTACAGGGAATCTGCATCATTATGATTCCTTGTGGAAAACAAATCAAATAAGGACGGAGAGGATAAACCAAAGAACTTTCACCCCAAGGTATTACTAATCTGGCTTGCCATTTTAGCTGCGGTAATTGGACTCGCTATGGCTCAGTCCCCGGGTGTCACCCCTTCTCATAGCAACATTACTTCAATCAATGACTTAATGCTTGAAGCACGGGATGGCAACATAGATAAGGCGGTAATTGAAAGTGACCCCAAAGGTGGCGAAGAATGGTATGCCATTCAGGGTAACTTCAAAAACCCAGCTTATTTGGCGACTAGTAACGAAGATGAATACCAACTTCTCCCATTTTACGTTAAGGGCAGAGTCACGGAGTCTGAATACAAGGAATTGAGAAATCTTTTAGGTGGCAAACTTCGCGAAAATCCATCGACTACAATTTGGACTGATTTGCTTTTCAGCCTACTCCCATTTCTCCTCATCATTGGTTTATTGTATTTCCTATTTGTCAGGCAGTTAAGGATGGCAGGAAAGGGAGCACTGAACTTCGGGAAAAGCAAGGCCAAGCTACTTACAAAAGAGAACGAGAAGATCGTGTTTGATAATGTGGCCGGTTGTGATGAGGCCAAGGAGGAGGTGTCTGAAATTGTTGACTTTTTAAAGGACCCCAAGCGATTTCGTAAAATTGGGGGCAAGATTCCCAAGGGTGTACTCATGGTTGGTCCTCCCGGTACTGGTAAGACTTTACTCGCCAAGGCAGTTGCTGGCGAGGCGGATGTTCCCTTTTTTAGTATAAGTGGATCCGATTTCGTGGAGATGTTTGTAGGGGTTGGTGCGGCACGAGTAAGGGATATGTTCGAGCAAGGCCGTAAAAGTGCACCTTGTCTAATTTTTATTGACGAAATCGATGCGGTTGGCAGACAAAGGGGAGCAGGATTAGGAGGAGGAAATGATGAACGTGAGCAAACTCTCAATTCACTCTTAGTGGAAATGGATGGTTTTGACGGACACGAAGGTGTGATTATAATTGCAGCAACCAATCGACCCGATGTGCTTGACAACGCATTACTCAGACCTGGTAGATTTGATAGGCAGGTAGTTATTGATCTACCTGACTTAGAGGGACGGGAAGCCATTCTGAAAGTTCATGCCAAAAAAATCAAACTCTCGGATGATGTAGATTTGAACTCCCTCGCCCGTGCAACTGCAAGTTTTTCGGGTGCAGATTTGGCAAACTTACTCAATGAGGGTGCATTAATCGCAGCCCGCAGGCGCAAGAAAATGGTGGAACGAATTGATTTGGACGACGCTAGGGAGAAGATTTCTTTTGGTACTGAGAGAAGGCGGGCAATGGATGACGAGGATCGAAAAATTATTGCCTATCATGAAGCTGGACATGCAATAATTCAGGCCGTTGTAGATGATGGGTTACTTCCCATTCATAAAGTTACCATTATCCCAAGAGGACAATCTTTAGGAAGTACGATGTTTACTCCTAAAAAAGACATACTTAACCACAGTAAACGCAGAGTACTGAATCAAGTTTGCTGTGCGATGGGTGGTCGTGCCGCTGAGGAGATTGAGATTGGTGATGTAACGAGTGGTGCGGCAGGTGATATTAGAATGGCAACCAATATTGCCCGGAGTATGGTCTGTGATTGGGGAATGAGCGAACTTGGTATGATTTCTTATGGTGATAAGCAAGACCAAGTATTTTTAGGAAAAGAACTCTCCCGTGCCCAGAATTACAGTGAAGAAACGGCACAAAAGATCGATTATGCCATCAAAGAGATAATTGATATTCAATACACTCGTGCCATGAAGATTTTGAACGAGAACTTAGATGCTTTGCACAAATCTGCTGCAGCACTGCTCGAGCATGAAACAATTGAAGGCAAACATATTCACGAAATTTTGGACAAGGGTGAAATCATTTCTCCGATCATAAAATCAGCTCCCCTGAGTCAACAGGGAAAAGATGCGGAGAATAAGAACAAGGAAGACGAGAAGTCGGACGCCAAGTCAAAAGATGATGAGCTTGGTCATGGTCCAGAACCAGTCGGAATCCCTGCTTAATACGCTATTTCCCCAAGCTTTTTTCTTGCTACATAACTATTAATTGTTACATTACCCAAACTTATGAGCAGACATCCAAGTTTTAAGCCTCCTGGAGGATTAGCAGTTAAACGTAACGTTTTAAAGCGGTTCGAACGCGTTGAACTTTTGAGAAAGCGCGGCCAGTGGAAAGAGGGAGACCGTGTAGTCTCTTTAGTAAAGACTAAACCCGAGGAGTGATCAACATGCCGATGGATCGTGGATCCATTGTGCATATTCTTTCGAGCTTGAAGATTCCCAGTACACCCATTGGGGGACATCGTACTCATGTAGTATTTT
>Ga0209406_1003561_pt1 | contig 9789 bp, 6 predicted proteins | sample COGITO_mtgs_1204_FD_184808 | JGI IMG/M metagenome (GOLD analysis project Ga0209406, IMG submission 184808) | Pelagic marine microbial communities from North Sea - COGITO_mtgs_120426 (SPAdes) (version 2) | ecosystem: Environmental > Aquatic > Marine > Epipelagic ...
CTTGTCGGACTCATCTTTCCAATATATGGATTTATCTGGATATTCATAAATTTTCTCTTCGGCGGCTATGACAAGCCAATTAACCTGCTCAAAAATTTAAAAGGAATATTGATAGGCTCAGCAGCCATTCTGATATTTTATTCTTTATTAGATGAGTCAGTTCGCTTTTCAAGAGCACTTACACTAATTGGGTGCTCTTGGGCAATTTTCATCACCATAATAATAAGGTTATTACTCCATGTATTTAAACTAAAGGAATACCAACTTATTGGCACGAACAAGAAGAGAATTGGAATTGCAGGAACACGCCTCGAAGTGGATAGGATAAAAAACCTACTTAAAAAACTTGAAATTGAAATCGAAGCATTTATTCCAATTAAACCAACTAGTTCATTGGAGATAATTGACACTTTTCAGCTACCGTTACATAAATTAAATGATGGCTTAGAGTTATTTAAGATAAACGAATTAATATTTTGTTCAGTAGACGTTAGCAATCAAGAAATAATTGAAACAATGGCCAAACATTCAGAATCCAATCTCGAATATAAAATTGCGCCTAAAAACAGAGATTATATTGTAGGAAGTAGCTCTATTGATACTACTGGTGATGTATACAAGTTATTGGAATCAAACTCAATCAATTCATCGGAAAACAGCAGAAAAAAGATCATTTTTGACATTTCCTGTAGCCTATTGCTATTAATTCTATTCCCTTTGTGGATAAACAAAACCAACTCGATTTCTAACACTTTTCTAAATCTATTCAAAACACTGGTTGGTCGCAAATCAATAATTGGATACAACATGAACATTAAAAACACGCTTCTTCCGAATATAAAGCGTGGCATTCTATCACCAAAAGATGCAAATCCTGAATTGAATTTAACTGCTGACGTTCTTCATGAACAGAACATCTCATACGCCAAACATTATGCACCAAAAAGTGATTTAAACATACTGCTTAAGTCGCTAAAATCACTTGGCAACTGAGGTGTATTGAGAATACCTAAAACTTATCCTCAGCCCTTAATTACACTTGTTAAAATCATTTTTTAGGTTACTTTTGCACACGTAAATTCAAACGTACAGAAGACATGGCACAAGTAGAGGTTTTGTTACCTAAAATGGGAGAAAGTGTTGCAGAAGCAACAATCACTAAATGGTTAAAAGCTGAAGGTGATACAATTGAATCAGAAGAGTCGCTTGTCGAAATTGCCACAGACAAGGTTGATTCTGAAGTTCCTGCCCCAGAAGATGGAGTTATTGCAAAGATTCTTGTTCAAGAAGGAGATATTGTAGAGGTAGGTAAACCGATTGCAATTATTTCTACAGGAGGCGAAAGCTTTGTAGCATCTGAAGTTCCTACTTCAGAGCCTGCCGCAGCCGTGGCTGAAAAAGCACCTTTTCAACCGCTTGCTATTGCTGATGCATCGCCAATTTCAACAACAACAGGCGGTGGTAGATTCTACTCTCCACTGGTGAGAACTATCGCAGCTAAAGAAGGCATTGAAATGACTGAATTAGATGCTGTTTCTGGTTCTGGTCATAATGGAAGGGTAACAAAAAAAGACATTTTATATTATGTAAAAAACAGAGAAAAGATCGGTTCATCTTCTCTAGTCCCTAGAGTTGAAACATCTGCAGCACCGAATTCTACCAAGCAAGGGGTCCAAGCAGTGATGCCTTCGAAAAGTTATGGTGATAATGTAGAAATCATTGAAATGGACAGAATGAGAAAGCTTATTGCTGATCACATGGTTAATTCAAAACATACTTCACCCCATGTTACCTCGATGGTAGAAGTTGACGTTACCAATTTGGTAAACTGGAGAAACAGTGTTAAAGATGCATTTTTGAAAAAAGAAGGAGAAAAACTTACTTTCACCCCTCTTTTTATCGAGGCTATTACAAAGGCTATTAAAGATTTTCCATTGATTAATGTTTCTTTGGAAGGTGATAAAATTATCCGAAAAAAAGATATTAATGTTGGTATGGCTGCAGCATTGCCATCAGGAAATCTTATTGTTCCGGTAATTAAAAATGCTGATCATTTCAATCTTACAGGTTTAGCAAAAAAAGTTAATGACATGGCAAATAGAGCGCGCGCCGGAAAATTAACTCCAGATGAAATTCAGGGGGGAACTTATACAATGACAAATGTTGGCACATTCGGAAACGTTATGGGAACACCTATCATTAACCAACCCCAAGTTGCTATAATGGCTGTTGGTGCAGTTAGAAAAAAACCTGCTGTTATCGAGACGCCTCAAGGTGATTCACTCGGTATAAGACAAATGATGTTCCTATCACACTCTTATGATCATCGTGTTGTAGATGGAGCACTTGGCGGATCATTCGTAAGAAGAGTTGCCGATTACCTAGAGCAATTTGATGTTACCCGAGAAATTTAATCTAAAATGCTATATTACTACTAAAAAAAATAACTTTGTTTAGTAGTCTAATAAACTTATTTATAAACTCTTAATGAGAAAACTATATTTAGTTCTATCGCTGCTGCTTAGCGTTAATTTATTTGCTCAAGATGATTTTAAAAATCGTTTTGAAGAAGCAAGTGTTCTTATGGAAGATAATTGGTATGCTTTGGCTTTACCAATGTGGCTTAAACTTCACGAACAGCAACCGGAAAACAATAACGTAAACTACAAGATTGGCCTATGTTACTATAATGAACCTACCGAAGAGATAAAAGGATTACCATACCTGCGCAATGCGGTTAAAGATATAAACAATAACTACGACCCTTTTTCATCAAGCGAAACGAGCTCTAAACCAGATGCTTTATTCTACTTGGCTCATCTGTACCACATTGATTACGAGTTAGATTCTGCAATTACCTACTTCAATAAGTTTACCGAAAGTGTAAACAAGAAACATATTCTTTCAGGAGAAGCAGGAAGACAAATTGAACAATGTGAAAATGCGAAATTTCAACTTCAGAACCCTATTGATGTGGAAATTAAAAACTTAGGCATAACTATTAACTCTGCTTATTCGGAGCACAGCCCTGTTCTATCCTTAGACGAAACTGAAATTGTATTTACATCTCGCAGACTTAGAAAAGATAGTTCAAACATTAAATATAAAGACATGCACGATGGACATTATTTCGAGGATGTTTACTTAGCATTTAAAGACGAGCATGGACAATGGTCTGAACCAGAACTAATTAATATTGACAGAGTTAATCATCATCTGGCATCTATTGGCCTGTCACCAGATAATCAGACGCTTTATGTTTATCATGATGAAGACGGTGATGGAAACATCTACCAAAGCTCACTAATTACAGATAAAAAATGGTCTAAACCTGAACAAGTTAGTAAAGAAATTGATTCCGATGCTAACGAAGACCATTTATCAATTTCGGTTGATGGTAACACAATGTTCTTTACAAGTGACCGAAAAGGTGGGCTTGGCGGCACAGATATATATGTCTGCCGGAAATTGCCTAATGGTGAATGGAGTAAAGCTCAAAATGTTGGCACACCAATTAACACCCCATATAACGAAGAAAGTCCTTTTTTTCACCCAGATGGAATAACGCTCCATTTTAGTTCTGAAGGTCACAACAGCATGGGAGGTTTTGACATATTTGTAACAGAACTGCAAACAGATGACACTTGGTCCAGCCCTATCAATATTGGATATCCTATTAATACAACTCATGACGATATTACATACGTTACATCACCAGACGGTAAAAGAGGTTATTTCTCTTCATACGGAGGAAAAGATTCTTATGGCGACATGGATATATTCATTGTTCTTCAAGATGATGCGATTGAAAAAGAGCTGACACTTTTAAAAGGCTATGTAACTGTTAATGAAGGCGATAATTTACCAGAAAATATAGTTATCAATTTAACGGATAATGAAACAGGAAAACTGGTGGCACAAAGTAGGCCTAGTTACAGAAATGGAAGTTTCGTATTCATTATTCCTCCTGGAGAGAACTACAATATCTCTTATGAACTAGAAGGAAAGGACTTTTACAATGAGAACATCTATGTTCCTATGGGGTCTCAGTACCAAGAAATTGATAAAGAAATTTTACTCGACCCTATAGCATTAACTGCTAAGGCGATTGATAAAGAAATTTTGCTCGACACGATAGAATTAACTACTAAGACGATTGATAAAGAAACCGGTGAAGAATGGATTGTAAAATTTCAATCTCGTAGCACTAAATTGCCTGGGGGCCTTGTTTTGAAGTGCCATAACGACCAAGGCGACCTGCTATTTACTGCTTCGAAAAAAGAAGATGGATCTTTTGCTTTTTCAAGCCTACCTAAAGATAAAAATTACTTATTCATGCTTTATAAGGATGACAAAAAAATAATAGATTGCTCAGGAATTGAGATTGCGTTGTTCCACAGCAAGGAACAAAAGGCTGTTTTATTTCCAAATAAGGATTGTGAATTCTTGGCTACAGAATCTAATAAAGTTGGAAAAATTGCTTTTGTAAATTTAGACGATATTCCATCGAATCTAAAAATTCAATATCTTGATGATGATGGAACAATTTATTACTCTGAAAACATTGATGAAAATGGATATTTCAAATACATAGAAACTCCTGAAAATAAACAAATTCGACTTCAACTAATTAGTGATGCACCGTGTTCTGGCGCTCAATTACAAATTGTTCAATCGGGAGACGAAGCTACCGTACTTATTGAATTTACTGCTACAGAAGAAGATGGTTGCTCTTTCGTTCCGATAACAAAAGATAAACTTTCATACCAGGAATTTTTTACCTACAATAAAAACTACCCTAAAAAAGAGAAAGAACTACAAAATTTTATAGTAAAAGTTGCTGAGCAAATCAACTCTACTGGTAATGTCAAGATATCTATTGAGTCGAGTGCATCGAGGGTTCCCACCACAACTTACGACTCCAATAATCAATTGAGTAAATTAAGATCCGAAATTGCAAAAACAATGCTGTTAGAAAGCTTAGCAAAAGTAGGAATTGAAAAAGACAAAGTAACTTTTGTTAATTTAAGCACGCTTGTTCAGGGGCCTAAATACAAAGGAGACTACCTTGAAAACAAAACAATGTATGAAAAATACCAATACGTTAAAATATATAGTGAATAGATTGCCGTTATTAAGGTAATTATACTTCCTTAATTATGCGGACGTTATTTGGCCTTTACATTATCTTTTTTCTTTCTCAATTTTCGGGTTACAGTCAGGATTCTGTAGAAAAATATGCTGCTAAAGCGTACAAAAACAATAATTTCACCGAGGCGATAAAATTCTACGAGGATTTATTAGAAAGCGACCCTGTAAATCGCGAATTTTTATTTAAAATAGGGGTTTCTTACTTGTCTTCAAATGTTGACAAGTCAAAAGCTATAAAATATTTAGAGAAACTATATGAAATTGACCCAGAAAATCATGAACTATGGTATTACGTTGCACTCGCGTATCACTATAACTTTCAAATTGATAGATCATTAGAAATGTTTGAAATGTACAAGCCATTTGCAAAAGAAAAAAGAAAAATTCAAGTAGAACAGCGCATAAGAAACTGCAAGTCTACAAAAGTACTAATGAGTCAACGGGTACATGTAACTTTCGAAAACCTGGGGCCTTTGATAAATACAAAATACCCTGACTACTACCCTTTTGTTTCTAAAGATGATGAATACCTCACCTTTACGTCCAGACGAATAAATACAACGGGTGGTTACCAGTATTTTGATGGATTTTTCGCGTCTGACATTATGATGACAGAAAAAGATACTGCCGGAAATTTTGAAAAAGCCAGAAAAGGTGGTTCTAGACTTAATACAAAACATGACGACCAGTGTGTTGGCCTTTCTGACGATGGCCGTACAATGTTTATTTATACAAACGAGAATAAAGATGGAAACATCTATAAATCACATAGAAAAATTAACTCTTTTGGAGAACCTGAAAAATTAGGCGATCATGTTAACACAAAAAAATTAGAATCTGCTGCCTGTATATCCCATGACGAAAGCTTACTGTTCTTTTCTAGTAAGATGGAAGGAGGTTATGGAGGTTTAGACTTATACATGACCCGTAAACTTCCTTCTGGCGAATGGGCTTTGCCTCAAAATTTAGGTCCAAATATTAATACTGAATTTAACGAAGACTTTCCGACACACTCAATCGATGATCAAATCCTATACTTCTGTTCTGAAGGCCATGAAAACATTGGGGGATTCGACATATTTTCAGCAGAATGGAACCCTAATAATAACAAGTGGTCTATTCCTAAAAACATTGGCTACCCAATTAATACTCCTGATGATGAGCGTGTAATCTCGTTCACAGAAGACGGTCACCATGCCTACATTTCAGCTGTTAAGAAAGGTGGTGAAGGAGATCTAGATATTTACAGAATTACTCTTCACGACAATCTTCCTCAAGCGATAATGAAACTTAACTTGATAAATGAAACAGGTGGAGCGTGTACAAATGGCTTAGTTTCCATGTATGACCAATATGATGACATTGTAGGACAATACAACACAAATACCGGAAGCTATTTACTTATTGTTCCTGTTGGGAAATTTTACTTACATGTAGAAGTTGATGGTATGAAATATCATGTAGAGGAATTTAACCTCACCATAGCTGATGTAGAAAAAAATCCAATGATGGCTAAAGAAATAATTCTTAAAAAAACCAATTAACGTGAATATTAAGCTAATTAGACCTATAGCTTGTTTCGATCTAGAAACGACTGGCATTAATGTGGCGACTGATAGAATTGTTGAAATATCTATTCTAAGAGTTCAACCTGATGGAAACAAAGATTCTCTAACAAGACGTATCAATCCAACCATTCCAATTAGCAAAGAATCGTCTGAAGTACATGGGATTTATGAAGCTGATATTTCGAATCAACCCACATTTAAAGAATTAGCGCCAGAAATCATCGAATTCCTAGATAATTGTGATTTATCTGGTTTTAACTGCAATCGATTCGATGTACCACTGCTTATGGAAGAGATTCTAAGATCAGGACATGAATTTGATATCGAAACAAGAAAAATTATTGACGTGCAAACTATTTTTCATAAAATGGAAAAAAGAACACTCGAAGCTGCATATAAATTTTATTGCGACAAAACTTTAGAAAACGCCCATACTGCAGAAGCTGATACAACTGCTACTTTTGAGATTCTTGATGCACAAATTATTAGATACAAAGACCTAGTTAATGATATAGATAGCTTAGCTGCATTTTCTACTTTTCATAAAAATATAGACTTAATGGGGCGAATCGTAGAAAATGAAGACGGAATTGCCGTTTTCAACTTTGGAAAAAACAAAGGTCGATCCGTAGAAAACATTTTATTAAACGAACCTGGTTACTATGGTTGGATGATGAATGGTGACTTTCCTTTATACACAAAAAAAGTACTGTCAGAAATTAAACAAAGAATTGGGTAATGAAGATAATCTGTATTGGAAGAAATTACGCTGACCATGCCAAAGAGCTAAATAATCCCCTTCCGAAAGAGCCTCTATATTTTCTAAAACCGGACTCCGCAATACTTCCCAAGAATAGTCCTTTTTTTATTCCTGAATTTAGCAAAGAAGTTCACTACGAATTAGAAATCGTTCTTAAAATTAATAGAATCGGTAAGCATATTGAAGCCCGATTTGCACATAAATATTTCGAAGAAATCGGTTTAGGAATTGACTTTACCGCTAGAGATATTCAACAACAATGTAAAGAAAAAGGCCACCCTTGGGAGAAAGCAAAGGGTTTTGATGGCTCGGCTCCTCTTGGAAAATTTGTGAATAAAAGCGAATTTTCAAATCTGGCAGATATTAGCTTTTCTCTTACCCAAAATGGTGCAACAAAGCAGAAAGGAAACACCAGTGACATGATTTTTTCTTTTCACGAGATTATTTCATATGTTTCTAAATTTATGACGCTTAAAATTGGGGACTTAATTTATACAGGTACTCCTGCAGGTGTTGGCCCTGTTAGTAAAAATGATTTACTCGAAGGTTTCATTGGCGATAAAAAAATGCTCTCCTGTAGAATTAAATAAGCCATTAACACCGCTTGGTTTATAATTTCAATAACGTACGCGCTTACAGACTCTTCTTGAACCTATTTTTGGTTACTTGATGAAGGTATTCAATATCATTCTATTAACAGGGCTAATCTCCGCCTCTGCGTTTGGCAACAAATACAACAAGGCGTATGAGAAAAAATTTAATAGTGTGCGAGACAAATTGGGTCAAGGTAGAACTGGAGAAGCTTATATTCTCCTAAAGGAACTTTACAAGATTGACTCCACCAATCATTACACAAACTACTTAATGGGTGTTTGTTATACTGAACAAAACATAATCACTGAACAATCAATTAAGCACTTAGAATTTGCGAAAGACAGCATTATTGACGAATACAAATACATTCCATATAACGAAACTAGAGCTCCAATTTTTGCTTGGTACTACCTAACTAAAGCGTATAGTCAAAACGGATATTGTGCAAAAGCAAGATGGGCAAAAGGTGAGTTTTTAAAATATGATACCGACTTTACTGGAAACTCATTTTTCTTAAACAACATCAAACAGTTTATGATCGATTGTGAAAAAAACAAAGCCATTCTCAGAAACAAAAAAAGAAAAGAAAGTGTGGTAACAAAGCCTATTACTTACTCAGTAATGCAGCCTTTATATGGAGTTCAAGTAGGGGCCTTTACTGATTTAGTGCCTATTAGAGAAGAATTCGACAACCTAAAAAATGTTGAAGCATTTTTAGACAAAGAAGGCACATTGCGTTACGTTGTTGGCCATTTTAGCACAAAAAGTCAAGCAAAATCCTTATTGGAAGTTATAAAGGCAACGGGATATCAAGATGCTTTTATTGTGGACGTTAACGAGCAGAAACGTTTTTCTAACGAAGTAATTATCGTTGACAACATGTCGTTCAAAACACATATTACAGGCGATGTCGAGTATCGGGTTCAGATTGGTGCTTTTAAAGATTCTATTCCTGCTGAACTGGCCCAAATCTATCTTAAAGTAGACAACATTGTTGAAGTTGAAGATAACGGACTAACACTGCTTCAAGTTGGTCATTGGTCGCTATATAGTGATGCTATGTACAAAAGGTCAAAACTTAAAGATCTAGGTATTCCAGGACCTTTCATCGTGGCGTACGATAAGAAGCAAAAATTATCAGTTAAGGCAGCTCAAAAATATCAGCATCGAATGAAACTAGAAGCTGCTCAAAAAGAAGCGGCAAAGCAAGAAGAAGGAAAAAAAAAGAAACGAAAAGAAATTAAAAACGGCAAATCCAAGCAATTTGAATAACGAATAATCTCCATGGAAAATTCGGAAATACAAGCACTTATACGCCTGCTGGACGACCCAGATGAAAAGATTTATACTCAAATTGAGACTAAACTTGTTTCTATGGGTGAAGAAGTTATTCCCCACTTGGAGTCCGCTTGGGAGCATGAATCTTGGGGTATTTCTTTTCAAGATAGAATAGAAAATATTATCCACACCATTCAATTCGAGCAAGTAAAAGAACGCCTTTCGAACTGGGGCATTAATGGCACACATGATCTACTAAAAGGAATGATTTTAGTTGCCCAATATCAATACCCTGATCTTGATGAGAACCGAATTTATGAGCAAATTGAAAAAATTGAGAAAGACATTTGGCTAGAACTTAACGAAGCTTTAACTGCATTGGAGAAAGTTCGAATAATTAATCACATTCTTTTCGAAGTACATGGATACTCAAGCAAT
>Ga0209406_1003563_pt1 | contig 9780 bp, 7 predicted proteins | sample COGITO_mtgs_1204_FD_184808 | JGI IMG/M metagenome (GOLD analysis project Ga0209406, IMG submission 184808) | Pelagic marine microbial communities from North Sea - COGITO_mtgs_120426 (SPAdes) (version 2) | ecosystem: Environmental > Aquatic > Marine > Epipelagic ...
TGATCTTCTTACCTGACTTCACAGTCTTCACAATACCACGCTCGATCAACTTACGTACGATGAACGGCTTGTACAGCTCTGCAGCCATGTTCTTAGGAAGACCACATTCGTGTAGTTTTAATTCTGGACCAACGACGATTACCGAACGAGCCGAGTAATCCACACGCTTACCCAATAAGTTCTGACGGAAACGACCTTGTTTACCTTTCAATGAATCTGAAAGTGATTTCAAAGGACGGTTGCTCTCAGTCTTCACCGCAGACGACTTGCGTGTGTTATCGAACAAGCTATCTACAGATTCTTGAAGCATACGTTTCTCATTTCTCAAAATCACCTCTGGTGCTTTGATTTCTAGAAGACGCTTCAAACGGTTGTTACGAATAATTACACGACGGTACAGATCGTTCAAATCTGATGTTGCGAAACGACCACCATCTAGCGGTACCAATGGACGCAGTTCTGGTGGAATTACCGGAACGACGCTCATCACCATCCACTCTGGATTATTCTCGATACGCGTGTTTGCATCACGTAGGCTCTCAACCACTTGCAAACGCTTCAATGCTTCTTGCTTACGTTGCTGAGAAGTTTCCGTATTTGCTTTATGGCGTAATTCGAACGATAAAGAATCTAAATCCAATGAACCTAATAATGCCTGAACGGCCTCCGCACCCATTTTGGCTACGAATTTATTAGGATCCGAATCCTCCAAGTACTGGTTCTCAATTGGTAAACGCTCCATTGCATCCAAATACTCGTCTTCAGTCAAGAACTGCAGACGCGTTAGTGGATTACCCTCATTATCTACTGCATTACCGGCTTGAATAACCACGTAACGCTCATAATAGATAATCATATCTAGTTTCTTCGAAGGAAGACCTAGTAAGTAACCAATTTTGTTCGGAAGCGAACGGAAGTACCAAATGTGCACTACAGGAACCACCAAGGAAATGTGACCTACGCGATCGCGACGGACCTTTTTCTCAGTAACCTCAACACCACAGCGGTCACAAACGATTCCCTTGTAGCGGATACGCTTGTACTTTCCACAAGCACATTCGTAATCCTTTACAGGACCGAAAATACGCTCACAGAACAAACCATCACGCTCAGGCTTGTGAGTACGGTAGTTGATTGTTTCTGGTTTCAAAACCTCTCCGTGACTGTTCTCAAGGATGGTTTCTGGCGCTGTCAACGAGATCGTGATCTTGCTGAAGGCGCTGTTTTGTTGTTTATCGCTTTTTCTAAGAGCCATAATGCGATTTTTATTGTAGTCCGCAACCTGAGGGCAACGGAGATTACTCAATTAATTAGTCCAACGTTACTTTCAATCCTAAACCTTTCAATTCGTGTAGCAACACGTTGAATGATTCTGGAATACCCGGTTGTGGCATGCGCTCGCCTTTTACGATTGCCTCATAAGTCTTAGCACGTCCAACGACGTCATCCGACTTGACTGTGAGGATCTCACGTAAAATGTTCGCTGCACCAAATGCTTCCAATGCCCAAACTTCCATCTCACCAAAGCGCTGACCACCAAACTGGGCTTTACCACCCAATGGTTGCTGCGTAATCAATGAATATGGTCCGATCGAACGAGCGTGCATTTTATCATCAACCATGTGACCTAGTTTCAGCATGTAGATAATACCTACGGTTGCTTTCTGATCAAACGGCTGACCTGTACCACCATCGTAAAGTTGCGTGTGGCCAAACTCTGGCAAACCTGCTTCTGTTACGTAGCTTGAAATATCATCAAGAGACGCACCATCGAAAATTGGCGTAGCAAACTTCTTGTCTAATTTACGACCCGCCCATCCAAGAACAGTTTCGTAAATCTGACCAATGTTCATACGCGACGGTACACCCAATGGGTTCAATACAATATCAACTGGCGTTCCATCTTCCAAGAACGGCATATCCTCATCACGAACGATTCGAGCAACAATACCCTTATTCCCGTGACGACCTGCCATCTTATCACCCACTTTCAGCTTACGCTTCTTAGCGATATAAACTTTGGCCAATTTCATAATACCCGCAGGTAGTTCATCACCTACTGTAATCGCAAAGCGCTTACGGCGGTACATACCCTGAATATCATTTACTTTGATTTTGTAGTTGTGAATTACCGTGTCGATTTTATCGTTACGATCATCATCAGTAGTCCACTTGCCACCAACAATACGGCTGTAATCCTCAATTGCATTCAACGCTTTCAACGTAAACTTCGTTCCTTTCGGAATAACATCTTCGTTTAGATCGTTCTTAACACCCTGGCTCGTTTTACCCGAAACTAAAACGCTCAATTTGTTAACGAATACAGATTTTAATTCAGCTAATTCCGCCTCCATATGAAGGTCTAATTGGCTAATCTCTTCTTTATCTTCCGCACGCTGACGTTTGTCTTTCACCAAACGTGTGAAGAGTTTCTTATCAATAACGACACCATTCAAAGACGGCGACGCTTTCAAAGAAGCATCCTTTACATCGCCCGCCTTGTCACCAAAGATGGCGCGTAAGAGTTTCTCTTCAGGAGAAGGATCACTCTCGCCTTTAGGTGTAATCTTACCAATAAGGATATCACCTGGTTTGATTTCAGCTCCAACGCGAATGATTCCATTCTCGTCTAAGTCTTTTGTAGCTTCCTCGCTGACGTTAGGGATATCTGCAGTTAATTCTTCAGCTCCTAACTTCGTATCACGAACCTCCAAAGAGTATTCGTCGATATGAATCGAAGTGAAAATGTCTTCACGCACTACACGCTCAGAGATAACGATAGCATCCTCAAAGTTGTAACCCTTCCAAGGCATGAACGAAACCAACATGTTCCGACCCAAAGCCAGCTCACCTTGCTGTGTAGCATATCCTTCACAAAGAACCTGACCAAACTCAACGCGATCACCCATCTTAACGATAGGCTTTAAGTTGATGGTCGTTCCTTGGTTGGTTTTTTGGAATTTAACCAATTGGTACGATTTCACATCGTCTTCAAAACTAACACCACGCTCATCTTCCGTGCGGTCGTAGCGAATTTTGATTTGCATGGAATCAACGTATTCTACTGTACCCGCTCCTTCAGAGTTGATAAGAACACGAGAATCTGTCGCCACTTGACGTTCTAGACCCGTTCCAACGATAGGCGCTTCAGGACGTAATAACGGTACGGCCTGGCGCATCATGTTCGATCCCATCAATGCACGGTTCGCATCATCGTGCTCCAAGAAAGGAATCAATGAAGCCGAAATAGATGCAATCTGATTTGGCGCAACGTCCATGAAATCAATGGTGTTCGGCTCTACAACCGGGAAATCACCTTCTTCACGTACTTTAACCTTGTCATTAATGAATGTACCGTCAGGGCTGATAGGCGCATTCGCTTGTGCAATTACTTTTGCTTCTTCTTCTTCTGCACTTAGATAGGTAGGCTCACGGTCGACGACCACTTTACCATTCTCAACAGAACGGTAAGGCGTTTCGATGAATCCCATACCATTCACTTTCGCATAAACACACAATGAAGAAATCAAACCAATGTTTGGTCCTTCTGGAGTTTCAATAGGACAAAGACGTCCATAGTGCGTATAGTGAACATCACGAACCTCGAAACCTGCACGCTCACGTGAAAGACCACCAGGTCCTAAGGCCGAAAGACGACGCTTGTGTGTAATCTCAGATAAAGGATTCGTCTGATCCATGAACTGAGACAACTGGTTCGTACCGAAGAATGAATTGATCACAGAAGATAAGGTCTTCGCGTTAATCAAATCTATTGGGGTAAATACCTCGTTATCACGAACGTTCATACGCTCACGTATGGTACGAGCCATACGAGCAAGACCTACACCAAACTGGTTGGCCATCTGCTCGCCTACAGTACGTACACGACGGTTGCTTAAGTGATCGATATCATCAATCTCCGCTTTCGAGTTGATCAATTCGATTAAACGCTTGATGATTTCTATGATATCACCCTTCGTCAATACTTGAGAATTCTCTTCACTGCCGTTGTACAATTTCTTATTCAAACGGTAACGACCAACCTCTCCTAAAGAGTAACGTTGCTCGGAGAAGAACAATTTATCAATGATACCGCGAGCAGTTTCTTCATCTGGCGGTTCAGCATTACGAAGTTGGCGGTAGATGTGCTCTACAGCTTCTTTCTCTGTATTTGTGGGATCTTTCTGTAAGGTGTTGTGAATAATTGCGAAATCAGAAGATGCAATATCTTCTTTGTGCAATAAGATGGCATTCACTTCTGCATCAAGAATTTCTTCTGTATGCTCCTTATCTAAGACAGTATCACGATCAAGTATAACTTCATTACGCTCGATGGATACTACTTCTCCTGTATCATCATCAACGAAATCTTCAATCCAAGTTTTCAAAACTCTTGCAGCAAGCTTACGACCAATTGAGCGCTTCAAAGAAGCTTTGCTCACCTTCACTTCCTCTGCAAGGTCGAAGATTTCTAAAATGTCTTTATCTCTTTCGAAGCCAATTGAACGTAATAACGTCGTTACAGGCAACTTCTTTTTACGATCAATGTACGCATACATGACTTGGTTGATGTCAGTAGCGAATTCAATCCATGACCCTTTGAACGGTATGATACGGGCTGAATATAATTTAGTGCCGTTCGCGTGGTAGGATTGTCCAAAGAATACACCAGGTGAACGGTGTAATTGGCTTACAATAATTCTTTCTGCACCATTAACGATGAAGGTACCGCGTGGTGACATGTATGGAATGGTTCCTAGATAAACATCCTGGACAATTGTCTCAAAATCTTCATGCTCTGGATCCGTACAGTACAATTTGAGGCGCGCTTTCAACGGTACGCAGAATGTCAAGCCACGCTCGATACATTCGCGCTCCGAATAACGCGGTGGATCTACAAAGTAGTCCAGAAATTCAAGAACGAAATTGTTTCTTGAATCCGAAATAGGAAAGTTTTCCGCGAATACGCGGTATAATCCTTCCTCTGATCTTTCTGATGGCTTCGTCTCTATCTGGAAGAAGTCCATGAAACTCTTCAACTGAATATCTAGAAAGTCCGGAAAAGCCGTCTTAATAGCAGTGGAAGAGAAATTAATACGCTCCTGTGGAGCAGTAACTTGGTTTACCATTTCAGCCCAAAATGTTAATTAAACACAAAAAGGTTTAGGTCTAAGGGGACCTCCCCAAAGACCTAAACCGGATAACCTAGCAGTTGATCAATTACTTGATCTCAACTTCAGCACCAGCTTCTTCAAGCTGTGCTTTCAAAGCTTCTGCCTCGTCTTTTGATACGCCTTCCTTCAATGCAGCAGGTGCGCTATCTACTTTTTCTTTAGCTTCTTTCAAGCCTAGTCCAGTCATTTCCTTAACAAGCTTAACTACAGCAAGTTTAGAACCACCAGCAGCTTTCAAGATTACGTCAAACTCAGTCTGAGCCTCAGCAGCGTCATCGCCACCACCAGCTGCAGGACCAGCAACAGCTACAGCAGCTGCAGCAGGCTCGATGCCGTATTCTTCTTTCAAGTATCCTGCTAATTCAGATACTTCTTTAACTGTCAAGTTTACTAGAGCATCGCCCAATTCTTTGATATCAGCCATTTTCTGTAAAATTTAATTTTAATTCTTAATTAATTGTAAATAAAGGAATTACGCGTTGCGCTCTTCCAAAGTTTTGAGGAGTCCAGCAATGTTACCACCAGCGCTCTGAAGAGCAGAAATAACGTTTTTCGCAGGGCTCTGGAGTAAGGTTAATACATCGCCAATCAATTCTTCTTTAGACTTGATTGCAACGAGCATATCCAAATTCTCATCACCTACGTATACGCTTTCTTCTATCCATGCACCTTTCAATACTGGCTTGTCATTCTTCTTACGAAACTCTTTAATAAGTTTTGCAGGAGCGTTACCAGCTTCGGCAAGCATAATGCTTGTATTTCCTTTAAGTACATCGTACAGACCGTCGAAGTTTTTCTCCGATGCGTCCATAGCTTGTTTGAGCAAAGTGTTTTTAACAACGTTTAGTTTGATACCCTTACCAAAACTAGCGCGACGCAAATTTGATGATGCTACAGCATCCAAAGATGCGATATCCGCTAGATAAATGGTTGAGGTATTATTCAATACCGCCGTTAAATTTTCAATCTGTGCAAGTTTTTCGTCTCTTGTCATGATGCTACTTCTTTAGCGTTATGAAATTGATTTAGCATCCACAGCAATACCCGGCGACATTGTTGAAGAAATATAAACGCTCTTCATATAAGTACCTTTAGCCGCACTTGGCTTAAGCTTATTCAGAGTTTTCAATAATTCTTCTACATTCTCGCGAATTTTATCTGCTTCAAAAGAAACCTTACCGATCGCAGCATGAATGATACCGTAACGATCAACCTTAAAGTCAATCTTACCAGCTTTCACTTCACCTACTGCTTTTGCTACGTCCATTGTAACGGTACCAGACTTAGGGTTCGGCATAAGGCCACGAGGACCTAATACACGACCTAAAGGTCCAATTTTACCCATTACAGAAGGCATGGTTACGATGACATCAATGTCAGTCCAACCGCCTTTAATCTTCTCAATGAATTCATCAAGGCCTGCGTAATCAGCACCTGCTGCTTTTGCTTCTTCCACCTTATCTGGTGTAACCAAAGCTAAAACACGAACATTTTTACCTGTTCCATGAGGAAGACTTACCACGCCACGAACCATTTGGTTTGCTTTACGTGGATCCACTCCCAAACGAACAGCTAAGTTCACAGATGCGTCAAACTTAGTACAGTTAACCTCTTTCACTAGAGCTGCTGCCTCGCCTACAGGATAAACCTTGCCTTTTTCAAGTTTAGCGAGCGCGTTTTTCATGTTCTTAGTCAATTTTGCCATTGCTTCAAACTTTTAATTAAAACGGCTTCTCGCCTATTACAGTTATACCCATGCTTCTTGCAGTACCAGCAATCATACTCATTGCTGATTCAACAGTAAAACAGTTTAAATCAACCATTTTATCTTCTGCAATTTTGCGAACAGAGTCCCAAGTTATTTTAGCAACTTTACTACGGTTAGGCTCTGATGATCCCTTCTTAATCTTCGCTGCTTCCATCAATTGAACTGCTGCAGGAGGAGTCTTGATTATGAAATCAAATGATTTATCTGCGTAAACAGAAATCACTATTGGCAATACTTGGCCCATCTTGTCTTGCGAACGAGCGTTAAATTGCTTACAGAATTCCATAATGTTGACACCTGCGGCACCCAATGCTGGACCTACCGGAGGAGAAGGGTTAGCCTGGCCACCACGGACCTGAAGCTTTACTACTTTACTAACCTCTTTTGCCATTTCTTGTTTCTACTATTTTGCGTTGTTTGTGCGGATCATTCTTCAAGTTGGAAGCGTAAAGAACGAACCTATATATAGCTCACACCTATATCAATTATAATTTCTCCACTTCCGTGAAGCCTAGTTCAACTGGAGTCTTACGACCAAAGATCTTAACAGTGACCTCTAGTTTTTGTTTCTCCTCGTTGATCTTCTCAATGGTCGCATCAAACGTGCTGAATGGACCACTTACTACTTTGACAGTTTCTCCCACTGTAAATGGAATAATTAGCATTGCTGCATTTTCTGCCTGACGATCTACTTCACCTAACAATCTGCTCACCTCAGAGGCACGCATTGGTGAAGGATCTCCTCCCTTTACGTTAGATAAAAATCCAACGACATTAGGAAGGTTTTTAATCATATGACTCACTTCACCCGACAATACTGCCTCTACATACATGTATCCCGGTGTGCGCGTCTTTTCTTTAATTACTTTCTTTCCGTTGCGAACTTGCACAACTTTTTCCATAGGAATCACTACACGTCCTACTAAATCACTCATGCCTGCATGAGCCATATCCTTTTCAATGTAGGTTTTCGTTTTGTGCTCTTGACCACTTATTGTGCGAAGCACATACCATTTCATTCCAGTATCTGACATGATTATCCGAAGATTGAGTAAACAAACTCAAGCACTGTTGAGATTGCTTTGTCCATACCAAATACTACAAGTGAAAAGATGATGGTCCCCACAATTACCAACGAAGTGCTTTTCTGCAACTCTGTCATTGTAGGCCACGATGCTTTAACTGCAAACTCGTGCCAAGACTCCTGTATACTCGTAATTAATTTGCTCATCTTTTTGTTGTTTGCACGGGCACAAGGATTCGAACCCTGATCAACGGTTTTGGAGACCGCTATTCTACCATTGAACTATGCCCGTATGTAGGCAGAAAGGCGCCTCCCATTGGGAGGCACCTTAACTACCTGTTCTTTATATCAAAAGAGTAAGTGATTACTCGATGATTTCAGTAATCTGACCAGCACCTACTGTACGACCACCTTCGCGCATTGCGAAGCGAAGACCGTTGTTCACAGCAACATTTGCGATCAATTCAACAGTAATAGACAAGTTATCACCTGGCATTACCATTTCAACACCGTCTGGAAGGTGAATCTCACCTGTAACGTCAGTTGTACGTAGGTAGAACTGTGGACGGTATTTGTTGTGGAATGGAGTGTGACGACCACCTTCCTCTTTCTTCAAGATGTAGACCTCAGCCTTGAACTTCTTGTGAGGAGTGATTGAACCTGGCTTACAGATAACCATACCACGACGGATTTGAGTTTTCTCAATACCACGTAGAAGGATACCAACGTTATCACCTGCTTCACCCGTGCTCAAGATCTTGCGGAACATCTCAACACCAGTAATAGTTGATGTCAATTTTTCGTCACCGAAACCGATGATCTCAACGCCTTCACCTGTGTTTGCAACACCAGTCTCAATACGACCAGTTGCTACAGTACCACGACCAGTGATAGAGAATACATCTTCGATAGGCATCAAGAATGGCTTATCACGATCACGCTCTGGCTCTTCGATCCATACATCAACTGCATCCATCAATTCCATGATCGTATCAACCCACTTCTGCTCGCCGTTCAATCCACCTAGAGCTGAACCTGCGATAACTGGAGTGTTATCACCATCGTACTCATAGAAAGATAGAAGATCACGAACTTCCATGTCTACCAATTCCATCAATTCTTCATCATCAACCATATCTGCCTTGTTCAAGAACACAACAAGACGTGGGATACCAACCTGGCGACCCAATAGGATGTGCTCACGTGTTTGAGGCATAGGACCATCAGTTGCAGCAACTACCAAAATAGCGCCGTCCATCTGAGCAGCACCAGTAACCATGTTCTTCACGTAATCCGCGTGACCTGGACAGTCAACGTGTGCGTAGTGACGGTTAGCCGTCTCATACTCTACGTGAGAAGTGTTAATAGTGATACCGCGCTCCTTCTCTTCAGGAGCGTTATCGATAGAATCGAATGATCTCAATTCAGACAAACCTGCCTTCGCCAAACATGTGGTGATTGCAGCTGTCAATGTTGTTTTTCCGTGGTCAACGTGACCAATTGTACCAATATTCAAGTGAGGTTTGGTACGATTAAAATTCTCTTTTGCCATGACTAGCGATTATTAAATATATAAACAGTGTAAAGATTCAAACTATAACTTTAGAGCCAATGACGGGAATTGAACCCGTGACCTCTTCCTTACCAAGGAAACGCTCTACCCCTGAGCTACATCGGCGTAACCTTAGAGCGGAAGACGGGATTCGAACCCGCGACCCTCAGCTTGGAAGGCTGATGCTCTACCAGCTGAGCTACTTCCGCGGTAGTGGGGGGAGCAGGATTCGAACCTGCGAAGGTTTCCCAACGGATTTACA
>Ga0209406_1003577_pt1 | contig 9756 bp, 8 predicted proteins | sample COGITO_mtgs_1204_FD_184808 | JGI IMG/M metagenome (GOLD analysis project Ga0209406, IMG submission 184808) | Pelagic marine microbial communities from North Sea - COGITO_mtgs_120426 (SPAdes) (version 2) | ecosystem: Environmental > Aquatic > Marine > Epipelagic ...
GTTTCGTGAAAAAAAAGCGACCAAAATTATTGGTCGCAAAGGGGAGATTGACTAAACATAACAGGCCATTAATTAAGGCGTATAAGTAACTTATTGATTGGGGCGAGGTCGGTACTTTCTGCGCTGCTCACGAAAAGTATCACCTAAGGCTTCACGAACGGTTGACCGTACATCACCAAATTCTTCAGCGGCTGCTTCGCGAGCAGCATGCATAGCTTCTTTCGCTGATTCGCGAGCGGCTTGAGCGGCTTCACGTGCAGCGTCTACGGCAGGATCATTCTCAATACCGGCTTCGCTAAGTGCTGCTTTAACGATTTCTGTTGCTGCTGTGCGGGCGGCATCACGGCTGGCTTCGCGGACTTCTTGTTTAGTTAATCCAGCTTCTTTTGCTGCATCACGAGCAATTTTTGACGCGGCTTTAGCAGCTTCGCGGGCTTCTGGACGAGTTGCCTTTAAGACTTCTTTGGCTTCTGGTGATATTGCTTCACGAGCGGCTTGGTTAGCGGCGCGTGCTGCGTTGTGCGCTTCAACAGATGCGGTTAATGCAGCTTCAGAGGCAGCAATAGCTTCAGCAGAGCCTATTTCAGTAGCAGCGGCAGCGGCGGCGGCATCAGCGGCAGCAGTGGCGGCAGCTATAGCGGCTTCTGTTTCAGGTTCTTGCGCAAAGGCGTTTAGTGACACTAAAGCAGATAATAAGGCGGAAAATGCAGCCGCGCTAATTAATGTATTGAGTGGTTTAGAGGTCTTATTCATGGTTATCACCTAGTGATTTGTTGTTAGAGTGGCTAATGTACCGATAACATGTAATCAAAATATCTCTTCAAACAAGAAAGTTGTATCAAAGTGTAACGAGCCTATAGCGTGATTTCATGGTCTATCAGAAATTACTTATTTTTATGATGGGACTGCTTTGTGCTGGAATTCAAAAAAACTAACGATTTTAATGTGTTGCGAGCGTTTCTGTTTGCCGTATTAACATTGGATTTGTTCAGTTTGATATAAGAGTGAGGGTATATCAATATTATTATTTTGACTTTGTGGTCCATTGTCCACATCACTTACAAAGGCGGCCCATGGCCCATGATAGGGGCGCCAGAATTCGAAAAGGAACTTCTTCTAATTGATTTATTTTTTTAAAAAATAAAAGTCTCTAGATATTTCGAAAACTAGACTGACAATGCCTTTTTTACCGCTTTGAAAAAAAACGCTTGCATATTGATCAGTAAATACTATATATTTCCTAATATTGGATCACTTTAGTCCTCGAAGGATTGAGCCTTATTATACTCTCCTTCTTAAATTAATTTGATCCCACTATTGGGGTTCCTGGTATGTCCTCCATGCAAAGTTACTAACGCTGCATCTCTGTGGCTACGTTTTGTATGGTCTTGTCTGCCTAAAAATCCCAATGCATTTTAATAAGCAAGCAGGTGTTTTTGTGTCTGTTTGTTTAGCAGCTGAAAAGCTGAAGGGGTTTCCTGGTAGATTCCTCGTACATAATAAAAATAATAGTGAGCCATTCGTGTTCTTAATTATGTGCGTGCCTACCTTTTAAAAACTCCTTTATAAAATTTTTATCGACTAATGCTGACTGGCATGCATTGGGGTCCTCCAGACCCACAGGGAAGTGTATGCGAGTTGGCGTAAGTTGATAAGAAACATGGTAGTGACTATCTCCTCAGATGCTGCTACTAAAATAAAAATAAAAAATTTAACTTAAAAGGTCCTGGAAAATGAAAAATACAAAAACAATATTCAATAAAAAATTAAGTGTTTTAGCCGGAGCTGTTTTAGCGGCTTCATCTTCACATGCGGCATTTGATCAAGGTAATGCAGTACTTTTTGCCTATGATTCAGCTGACAATGACACCTACTTCTTAGATTTAGGCGTTTCTGGTCAAGACTTAGTTAATGCTGAAAGTGTTACCGTAACTGACTCTGGTTTAGCTGGCTTTTTGTCTAGCAATACTGGTGCTCAGTGGACAGTTATAGCTTCTGTTAATGACACTACTTCAGTAGGCGGCCCTCCAGCTGGCGGCGCATCTTTACTTAATAGTGGTGTAGTTGGTTCTAGTTCAACGGGTAGTGCTGTTGGTACAGATGGAACGACTAATGACCAGCAGCGAGCAATCATGAATGCATGGTTGTCTGATGTTCAAGCAGCTTCTGGTGGTTTGAATTCTTTTGGTGTTGCTGGTACTGATCCAGTTTCTTCTGACGCAGCACGTAATGGTGGTTTCTTCAATAACAGCTTAATTTCAGTGGGTTCTTCTTCGGCTCTTTATTATAGCCAAGCAAATCCAGCTGACAGCACTACATTTGCTGATGCTAACGTTGTCTATCAAGTTGGTACTGCCGGCATTCCTGCTCAAACAGCAGCTCTTTTAACTAGTGATGGAACCTTTAGTGCAAACACTGCAGTTCCTGTGCCTGCAGCGGCATGGTTATTTGGTTCGGCGTTAGCGGGTCTGGTTTGTGTTCGCCATAAAAAGTAAGTTGTAGATTAAATCTGGATGTATTTATTCAATAATTAATAGGAGTTTCCTGGTAGATTCTTTTTATAATAATTGAATATTTACGTCCTGATAAAAAATCTTTGGCTATGTGAATGTATGGCTTCCCTATTGGATTTCTCTAGAGTTTGTGGGCAACAAGTGCAAGCTGGCGAGAATTTCTAAGAGTGATAAGCGCTCCCACCTCAAGTTCAATTCATAATTTTTAAAGCCGAGTAGGGCGCCGGCCTTTTTCTGTTTTTCCGCAGCCAAACACGTTTTTCCAATTTCACGCTGACGCAACCATACCCCCCCGGGTACCCCCCCCCACTTATTAGTTAGGGACTCCTAGCTACCTATGTATGACTAATTTGGACGAGGAAATTTGGTTTGGTTGGTGTTAAGTTTAGAGGTAAGAATGCGTAGTCTTTTTATATTTTAAATATACTTGGCTCGAAGACGTTTCAAGTCATCCTTAATGGTTAAAAATGGTTACAAATTGATACAACTTTAGATATTAGTGACAAAAGTTAATTACAAATCTTTTTTATAGTGTGTTTAATAAATTAATTATTAACCATAAAAAGAAGATCATCATGAAGTAAAAGTAATGATGGCTACAAGGATAACAATGACTGCAAAAATAATGATTCGAGCATCGGCCAAGAAAAAACAATCTATTATTGGAGCCTTTTTCATCAGCGTTTTACTGGGTTCATTGTCGGCTGCAACATGGGCTTTCAGTGGACCATACGCCTCGCTGGTAACAGTCGAACCCGGCGTGCAAATTGATGTTGATGTGCGATGGCCTGATGTAGGTAGTCCTCCTGAGGCTGGTTGGCCGGTGATTTTTATTGCGCACCCAGGAGGTGGCGACAAGAACACCTTTGCCGATGTGGCAGCTGATTTCGCCGATGATGGCTATGTAACCTTAAACTATACCAACCGCCCTAATGAAGACCGGAGCCCGTCCAACTTTGCAAATGATATTGTCGCCCTAAAAGCATGGTTGTTGAACGATTTCCAAGCTGAAGCAGGCGCTAGTGTGCCAACTGATACGAACGCCTATGGAATGACAGGAACTTCACTGGGCGGGTATACGACTTGGTCGGGTATTCTACTCACTAACGCTTTTGCGGCGGCTGTTCCCTTTAATTTTGCTTATCATATGTATACAGACCATATCGAAACTCAGGGCAGTCTTGATCGCGTGTCGGGCGGCCAAGCCGCATCGTTAGTAACCGGTGAATATCCGGCAGCAGCAATAGACACCCTTATGGAAAGCAGCTTCAATCCTATCCTAGCGAACTTCCCCGGCGTCACCATTCCCGTCCAAAATCACATAGCAATGCTTGATGGGCGCTGGCCTGGTAGCCATGCACTAACAGACCATCTCAATCTTACAGCGGCTTCGCAGCGTATGATATATATAGGAACGGGCGGGCACGGCACAGCCACTAATGATGAGGCATACCGATTTCAGCTGCGCCAAGATTGGTTTGACCACCACCTTAAGGGCGCAGCTAATAGCATTGATACGACCGACGCTATTCAAATATCCCTGCTAGGGAGCAATGAGAAAATATCATACCCAAGCTGGCCGCCTGCGGGGCAAGCAAGCACCATGCTGTATTTGGGTGGCGGCGGCCAACTCAACACTTCGGCACCAATCGTCAGTTCGGCATCAGCTAGCTATACCAATGATCCCGGCCTGCTTACTTGGGCGGCGTTACCTAATTTCGATGACACCACTTTCCGCAGCCAGGTTAATCGCGATGTCCTGACTTTTGAGACGCTGCCACTGGTAGAAGAAGCGCTTATCGTTGGCGAGCCTTCAGTGGTCTTACACGTAGAGGGCACCGCAAGTCGCTACCAGGTTAATGTGCACTTATTCGATGTCTCGGCTGCCGGTGAACCTATCTTATTGGCAGTGGGTACTGCTACAACCGACGTTTCTCCTGCGCAGCTAACGATTCCGCTGACGGTTACAGGACGGCGTGTGCCAGTTGGGCACAGTCTTCGGTTAGAAGTAACTAATCGCGATGATCAGGATATTGATCCCACTGACGGTCATACACCCGAGCAAGGACTGCTGCGTTTTATACCGTTTATTGAATACAGTGATAACCAGATCTTTTTTGATAGCGCGCGACCCTCTTCCGTGACTATCCCGTTGATTGGTGCTAGCGAATTAAGTTTTTCCTCCTTTCAAGTTCCCGCACTGGGCGCCATAGGCTTGTTAGCGCTGGGTCTGTCGATGTTGGGCTTAGGTGCGGTGAGGTTGAGGAAGCAATAAGAGAGGAAAGGAATCCGGTTTCATTTAATCTATTTATTAATAGTTGTTCCAACTGATGCTATATATTTGTAAAATCTAACATGAATACTCTATTGCAATAGGATAAGTGTCATGCCCGATTCTGTTTTGCCGTTTTTTAGCCGCAGTTACGAAGAAGCGCGAGATAAATTTTTGCTTCTTTCTAAAAAACATGGCGCATACAGTTGCTCTTATAAGCATCCATCAGCTTGTGCGCCTAATGGCGCGCCATTAACGCTTGAAACCGCTTGGATAGGGCCCCGTGATGCTAAGAATGTTATGGTTATGGTTTCGGGTACGCATGGCCCTGAGGCTTATACAGGTGCTGCCATTCAACTTAATTGGCTTAATGGGCATAAAGGTTTTCCCTCTTCATCAATGGCCATGTTAATTATTCATGGTGCTAACCCTTATGGATGGGCGCATAGCAGCCGAACCACAGAGAATAATGTTGATCTTAATCGTAACTTTGTAGAAAGCTATGCAACCGATACATGCAGCCAATTAACGCAGCAAGTTCAGGAGTTGTTGTGTTCTTCTAGATCTAAAGGGCCACGCTTTAAAAGGATTTTTATAGGGCTTATAAAGCTTCTGTTAAGTGATGGTATAACAAAAGTGGTTAATGAAATTTCGAATGGCCAGTACACCCACGCTGAGGGTATTGGTTATGGTGGTGACAGTGCTGAGTGGGCGAACCTAACCATAAGAGCTATTTTGGATGAGCATCTTAAGCAGGCAGATAATGTCACGATAATTGATTGGCATACCGGTATTGGACGTTATGGTGAGCCGTGTTTTCTCTGTTTTGATGAGCCGTATTCTGAAGAATACCAACGTGCGCGAAATTGTTGGGGGGCAGGCATAGACAAAAGTAATGTCGGTTATAGTTCGGGTCAGCGCCCGGATTACCAAGGTTTATTAATTAATGCGGCTCGTGATATAGCGCAAGGCTTTGGTGCCAAGACAACAACAGCTGTTATTGAATTTGGCACCTATGCTAATTTGAAGATGCTTAAAGGTTTACTTATCGATAGGTGGTTAAGATACCATCATGATAAAGAGAATCTGAAAATTTCTGCCAAGTTACAAACACAAATGCTTCGGTTGTTTTATCCGCAGGATTTAAGGTGGAGGACGAGTGTTTTACAGCATAGCGAAACCATTATCTCGCAAAGTTTGACGGCTCTAAATACTGACGACGCGTCTTAATGTCTACACTTGCTCTCGATCATGTGGTTATTTATGTACCGAGTCTTGAGCAGGCTGTGGAACAATTTACTGCGTTAGGGTTTACGGTTCATTTAGGCGGTGAGCATAAGCACACGCAAAATGCGCTTATTATTTTCAGTGATCAGTTCTATATCGAGTTATTGTCTTTAAGGACTAACTGGCGGCGTCCATTGTTATTGCTCGCGGCACGTTGTGGCCTGATTGATTTAATTGCCAATACTAAATCAGATATATCTTGGCGTTTACTCCGGTGGATTAATCTGCCCTATGGAGCCATTGATTGGTGTCTCCGTACAGATGATATTGATAAATTATTAAATGACTTTTTACCTGTTGATATTCCAATTCTGAAAAGCCTTAGGTATCAACGCCGTCGCAAAGATGGAAAGATTGCTGCTTGGGCTCTGGGTGGAGTGAAGAATGTTGATCTTCCTTATTTTATAGAAGATAAAACTCCCATTGCTTGTCGTATGCCGTTAGGTAACCATACAAATCATGTGAATGGCGCGAGTGGTTTACGCAGCCTTAACCTTGCTGCGAAAGACTCATTGCAGTCAGCTTGTTATTTTTCTGCCTTGTCGAGTTCTTCTATTAAAGAATATAAAAAAGATTGTCTGCAGATTACTGTTGGCGATGCAATCATTGATTTTTCAGAGAGAACGAAGGCAGTGGGAGCGTTTAGTTTGGATATTTATTATAATGGGCATGATCCTGTGATGCTCGATGCAAGAAAAACTTACGGTGTTCGAATTCGCTTAGTGCCTATAAATAACGGATAGAATGAAAAACTGGAAAACTGGAAAACTGGAAAACTGGAAAAAGGCTGGAGGAATTAAACCTCATGCAATTAACCGGTTATCAATTATTGATTAAAAATAAAGCTCTACGGCTTCTTCTTAACCATATATTGTAATTTTAAGAATGGGTATAGTCTGGAGCGATCTGGTCATCCAGTTAAAACTTTACAGTGTAGTTTTAACTATGGGTGCCCATGCCTATTTTATAAATTTCACTGTCTATTCCTATGTATTAATTATTTTATCTCTCATCAAACCTAAACCTACAAGCCCCGATAAAAAGAGATAGATACCTGCTGGGAGTGGGACTTGAGAAATCGTTATTTCATCTAAGTAGCCCCATCCACCATAAATTATTGTTGGGAGAAATGAGTCTGTATCATGACCAAATTTATATATCCAAAAAACAGCTAAATCTTCATCATTGTTCACTATTCCAAATGGGGGCTCAGTAAGAAAACTGTTATCAGATAAAACAGAGTCGTCGGTCGATGCAAATTCGACCATGAATTCGGCATCATCAAATTCCGCTTGAAGAATCCAGGCGTCAAATTGAGAGCCTGATGGAATGTTTTTATTTAAAATATCGCCGAATGTATCACAAGACCATAATGCTTCCCAAGACAAGCCTGAAGAGCCGCAAGTGATACCATTATATATTCCAAGAGTAGAGTCATATGAGCTGTTCTCAAACTGCTCATTTCCATTATGCGCGTCCAAAGATGATTGACTAGAATAGAATGTATAAACAGATCCGTTATAATACGGATCTAGCGTTTCAATAATATCTTCATCTGAATAAACTACAGTACCTGAGTATTCTGCCCCTTCAGATAAGACGGGATGACTTACCGCATCGCCAACAACAACAACACTCTCTAAGTGTCCTGACCAATCAATAGTCACGTATCCTGCAAACGAATTTAAACTAACGCACAAAAACAGACACGCAACTAAGCGTAATAGATAGGTCATTATTATTCTCCAAGTTCCATTTTCATAGAGTCATCGGGGGAGATGAGTCTCTATAGTTTTTATTATTGGGCTATATTAGCAAGAGATTAAAAAATATACCAATTCAATCTTGTTAAGGCTAGGTTATAAAGATGCCAATTAAATCAATGAGTTATTTTTTCAGTCTCAAGGGAGTAAGAGGGCGGTAGGAAAAATTTTTTAGATGGCTCGTTGTTAGTTGTTTCACAACTGATCGAACCCTCTGTCGGGTTCTTATCCCTTAATCTTCACGCATAAAACACCCGACAAGCGTCGGGTTCTTTGAATATGGCGGAGAGAGAGTCCGCCAAACTCTTTTTTTAAGTCACTAATATTTAATGATTTATTCTATTGGAGTTCTAACTAAAGGATTCCTACCCATCAAGCTACCCATCAATTGATTTCTATTTTTATAGCTACCCCCACCCCCAACTTACATGTCTCGGTAGTATTAGTATATCCACTCTATACACCGGAGCTTATTTTGTAAGCTAGCTTACATATTAATATCGGCATTCATTATTATGTTTATGATTGATTTTCATTTAGTGACTTATAAAATGACAGGCTGGAAATCGCCCATTAAGGCTAATGGTTAGTATATGTAAGCCAGCTTACATGACAGTTTAGAGAGCAGGGAGAAGGAAAAGGGAATAAGGGGGAGAAGAGGGAGGTAGTGGAAAGATATCCCTAAGCATCTATACATCGCCCAAAACGGGCTAATTCTGACGCTAGAATCGATTTAAATTGTTAACCTATGAAATGGGTTGCTAGAAATACTTTTGAATATTGGGCCTGTTTTTACCCTTTTCTTTCTATTTGCAAGAAGCAACGAATAAGTTATTTTTAGCAACTCTTGAGTTGCCAACTGTATTCCTGTAAATCGCTACCTTATTAGACTGGAAGTTATAACTGTATACTTCAAGTGTCCCATCATTATACATTGCAAGCCAATTTAAACCTTTATCACCAGCAGGAAGGACATTTATTACTCCATTTTGGCTTGATGCGCTTTTTAATACTCCTGAAGCATCTTTGGTGAGAATGTCGCCTTTACCATTTTCTGTATCAAGCGTTAGACTTATTTGGCCAGAAGAAATCCCGTCTTCGGTAAATCCTGAATCTTTTTTGCCAACTAGTCCGCCCTCAAAATAATATGCATAACCAGAGCTAGGACCGCAACTAATAGATATCAACTCTGCGAAAGTTATCGCTGGTATTAAAACGAATAATAAGACAATGTTACGCATTTCTACCTCTCATCAAACCTAAACCTACAAGCCCCGATAGAAAGAGATAGATACCTGCTGGGAGTGGGACTGGTGATGGAAAAATTTCATATATGTCATCTGCAGTCCACTGGATTGTATTATCAATATCGAAGTCTTCATGTAAAGTTACTCTTGGGATACCGTATTGCCCAACTTCCAAGTCAAGCGCTGAGAGACTAAATCCATGTAAAGCACTGAGGTGTGCTCCAAAGAGAGCTTGAAGTTGAATATCAAATAAATAATTGGCACCATTTTCTATGTTAGCTTCTGCATCATGAAGTTGGAGGTTGATCCATCCGCTATTTTTATATGTACCTCTTGCTGCGCCTGTCCTAGTAGCAAAAAAAGAGCCAATATATAACTCAGCTGTAGCTTGTCCGATCCATTTCTCCTGAGTGCCTCCGCCTGAATCCGTTCGTGTCCAGGTGCTTGGGTCATAAGTCCAATCAAGATATGTATTAGCACTCTCCGCAAACTCCAGTGAGCCAGTAGATATTAAGAAGGGAGCGTTAATATTTTTGATAAAGCGAAAGGTCACTTCGGCACCAAACGAATTTAAACTGACGCATAAAAAAAGACACGCAACTAAGCGTAATAGATAGGTATTCATTCCGTATTCTCCAAGTTCCTTTTACATAGAGTCATCGGGGGAGATGGGT